>VOFD01003027.1_pt1 | contig 37701 bp, 71 predicted proteins | sample 5384101 | NCBI WGS metagenome assembly VOFD01 (sample SAMN12384723, study PRJNA508395) | human gut metagenome | isolation source: healthy gut C | host: Homo sapiens
TTGTGGTTCATCATGAAAATTCCTCCAAATTGTTGTGTTTTTAGTGAGTAAAAGCGCTTCTATTTCCTCATTGGTAAAGGAGCTCACAGTCCATATCCTCCGGTAGATATGCCCACAGCGACTCCGCCTCGGCCTGCCCATCCAATCGCTCCATGGTAGCAGCGCTGCTCTCCATATCGCCGTGGATGTTGGGAGCCGCCTCCATCCGGAGTCAGCGCAACATAGGGATGCTTCCGGATGTCGTATTTCTCATCCATGACAGGCCTTTCTCCCCGGATGAACAGCAGGGCCTTGCGGTTGTCCATTTGCTGCACCTCATTGGGCGTCATCAGCTCCCCGGCCTGCCAGCTGGTAGTTGGTGCTGTAGCTGCCGTTGCGGCCACGGGATCTGCCATAGGTGTTGGTGTCAATGGTGGCCTTTCCCAGAAGCTCCGACACATATTTGTGGGTGCTTTGCTCATTTCCCCAGGTACAGGGAACTCATCGCAGTTGCCCAGGATGCTTTCCCATTGCTTTTCAAACAGAGCCTTCAGCTGGGAGATATTCTGAGAATGATGGACACAAAGACGTTCCGGGAGCGCATGGTAGCCAGAATCTTGTCAAAATCATCTGGTAAGCTCACGTTAGCGAATTCGTCCATTAGGAAATGTACCGGAATGGGAAGCGCCCCACCGTATTGGTTGTCAGCCAAATCGAAAAGCTGTTGGAAAATCTGGGTGTAAAGGAGCGACACCAAAAGTTAAAACTGGTATCATTGTCCGGAATCAGGCAGAACAGCGCCGTCTTCCGTTTTCCCAGGCTTGGCAAAATCCAGTTCATCTGTCATGGTCAGAGATGCGACACTGGACAGGTTGAACTTTTCCAGCCGGGCCGCCAGGGGTGATTTGAATGGATTTCAGAGTCTTGGCTGCACCGCCCCGGTAATCCCGGTAGTATTTGACCGCAATGTGCAGGGGACTGCGCATCTCCAGCCGGGCAAACAAAATGTCCAGGGGAGACTGGTAGCTGCTGTCCTCCTCGTTCACCGCTCCGGCGCGAAGCATCTCCATCACCATGGAGAAGTTCTGCTCCTCCGGTGGCGCTTCGTGATACAGGTAGAACAGAATGGCCTTCAGGAGCATGGCAGCGGAGTTGTCCCAAAATGGGTCCTGGGTCTGACTGCCCTTGGGAGTAGTGGCCTTGAACAGGCCCGTCACCAGACGCTGCACATCATCGTCGTTGCGGATGTACACAAAGGGGGTTATAGCAGTGGCTTTTGGCCATGTGCAACAGATCCAGCACCCGGATTTCATAGTCCTTTGCTTCCAGGAGCTTTCCGAATTACGCAAAAGCTCCCCTTAGGGTCCAACACCACAAAGGAGGTATTGGCCTGCATGAGATTGGGCCTGGCGTAAAACGGGTTTTGCCTGCACCGCTGCCGCCCACCACTACGGTATTTAAGTTGCGGCGGTGCTTTCTACCGTCCAAACCCATGTGGACATTCTGGGTGAGCAATTTATTTTCTGCAAGCTGTTTATCCCGGTACTTTTTACATACCGTCTCGGCATCCCCCCCACTTGGCAGAGCCGTGCTCCTCGCCCCGGCGGTAATTGTGCCGGGTGGAGACGTACAGGACAACGGCCAGGCCATAAGCAAGGAGGAGCAGGAGCACCGCCCTGACGCTGTTGTCACACCAGACGATGTGAAAGGGCCGGTCCATTACCCCTCCAAAGCTTCGGACCAGCTCCGGCAGTCCCCGGACAGGTAGGGCGCAATCAGCAGCCCCAACCAGACGGCGGGAAGCGCACCCAGCAGATACATCCATATCTTGCCCTTGCCGCCGCCCATCACCGTTGACGCTCCTTTGCACCTTTTTGAAGTCGGGCTGCATGGGCATCGCAGAGAATGCGGAACATCAGACCTTGTTGCTCTCTGGTGACGGTCAGCTCCCGGCTTGTTCGGCGACGTAAAAACTGTTTTTTCAGAGGGGCGTGAGAAGTGTTCCAATATGTCTGCCAGGCAAGCGATGCCCTAGTGTCACCCGCCTGCTTCCAAGTCTCCCATTTTTCCAGCAGGATGTTGACCAGAACACTCCACTGGTTTTCATCCAACATAAATCGGTAATGCTTCTCCATTTACCGCACCTCTGTACCTGCCTGGCTGGGTACGGCCTTGTCCAGTCCGGCCAGCCCCGGTCTGTCCGGACGGCCAGGGTATGAAACACCTCACGGATCCGGCTCAGCTCTGCCCGTGCAGCTCTGGGGGTCCCCCAGAGCTTCCGGCAGCACCGGAAAGCTGTACCGGCTTACATCCAACCCGTATTTCCGGGTCATGAGATAGGATGCACAGTAGGCGTCAAAGGCTGCCAGCTCCGTATTGGGGTCGCCTCAAGACGGTGGATTTCCGCCTTGGCCAGGGCATTGGAAACACAGCAAAACAGGGTGTTGAACTCCATGCCCTTCCGGGCAACGATTGTCCGATTGGCGGCGTCATAATAGGCGCCGGTGGAAAGCCGGTCTACCAGCTCGATGGGCACAGGGCGCTTGGCAATGAGCGCAGACACCAGTCCACGTGCTTCCGGTCGCGGCGCCGACTCCGGCCTGGCTGCATTGGTCTGGGAAATGTCAAATACGCTTTTCACGTTGTAGTACGTGCCAACATGACCCTCCAGCGTGGTGTACTGTTTGCCGGGCTCCAGGATAGAAATGGCCTTTTGTCCCTTGCCCACCATGGCTCCCTTTCTCCCGCCAGCCGTCAAAGTCCTGCAGCTGGGTAGCTTCCGGACACTGGGCCAAAATCAGCAGCGCGTTCGTAACAAGTAGCGGTCAAACCGGGCTTGCACGTTCAGGTAATCCGAAACCGTTGCCCATCTGTACAGACCGCCATGGTGGTTGCCTCCACCATGGCATAGACCACCTCCCGCTGAAGTTTTTTCCTGGCGGCAAACTCTTCCGGTGTAAAATTCTGCGGCTGGGGCGCTGCCGCACCAGTCAGCAGGTGATCCAACGAATTCTCCATGTTCTACCGCCCCTTTCCCGCAATTTCCTTTGACATGGCCGCCTGGGGCTGATGCACTGCCTCCCTGGCGGCAGCCGGTAAACCGGCTCCCGCCTGCTCCCGGCGGATTTTCTCAACTCCTCCCGGACAGATGGGCGCTCACTCCTGGAATTCCCCTCAAGCTGGAACGCCTGGAGCTCCTGGAGAAGGGCCCGGACGGAGCATCTCCCTGCAGTGCCCGGGAGACTGTAGGGTTTTCAGGCTTCTCCGGCTGAGGCCGCTTCCTGTGCCGTCCCTTCCCGGCTGAACATGGTAAGCCCCAACGCATCCAGAGAATCCGGCTGAGTCCGGCTCGGATCGGTGGGCGTAGAACCGGGAGTCGGCGCTGGGCTGTCCTGAACGGGTGTTGTATCCTCCATGCCGAAAAAGATCATCTCCCGGCTGCTCTGGCGTATCCGGCTCAGTTTCCGACGCAATCTCCCAAGGCCCCAGCTGCCTCTCGGAAGCCGCCTCCCGGGATGCATCCGGCATAGCAGACGTTGCACGGTCTTCTGGCACAGGCGCTGCTTCCTCGCCCAGAAGGCTGTTTACCAGGTCCTCGTCGGTCATGGGCGGAATCTGTTTGGCCTCCTCCTCCGGCACAGCTTCCACGGTTACGGTGCCTACCTTGATCTTATCCGCAATCCGGCTGATGCGCCCGGCGTCCCTCCTCGTGGACAATGACCTCGTGTATATCCTTGTCCCCGGTTTTAGACTTGCGCAGGACGCAGTAGGAGATGCCGTAGCGCTTGGCCTCCTGCACAAACTCCTTCATTTTGCTCTCCGGCACATCGAAAATTCTCGCGGTACCGGTTTGCAGCATCTTGGTTAGCTTCTGACGGCCTGGTTTGTTTTTCGCCCTGACTTTTCATGGCAGTGTACAGCAGAATGGCCGTTTCCCTTGCCGCCGCGCCGGTGAGCCGCAGGGCAATATCCAATCCATCACCCACGATTCGGATGACTTGGCTCACCGCTTGATTTGCGGCCTCGCTCTCTGGATTCATGGTGCTGTCCCTCCTTTTCGTCCTCACGGACGGTTTTGATTTTTCCTGCAGAGCCACCGAACGCTCTGCGATGTGGTCACACAAATGCACCTCCCGGCGCAGCTTCTTCAGCTCAGGGTCAAGGCGTCTATGTCCCGTTGCAGAGCCGCCTGCCGGTCCGGGTCACGCTGTACGGCAACGGTGCGCTTCTGCTTATACAGGCTTTGACGCTGGCTACTGAGGGCCTGGATCTGGTCCTCTACCTGGGTGCGGTAAGCCGTCAGCTGTTGGGAGGTCTCAATGCGGTTTTTCGTCAGAAGCCAGGACTCTGCAATCAGATTCTGGAACTGGAAGTAGTCCTCCCGCTGGAGGTAGTGGCGCTTTCGGCCGGTCTTACCTTTGGACTGGATACCCAGCTTGTGACACCAGTAAAAATACTGACTCCCCAGGCCAGTCATTTTCCGGGCGGCTTTCCAGGTACCGGGCCGGGCTTTGACCCGGCGGGTCTGCTGCTTTGGCTTGGGCCTGGGCCGAGGCGGAACAGGATGCCGGAGAATCCTGGTCCGAATGGCCTCCAGGGTGTGGTCCTCTCCGAAGTTCCGGGCCAGCTTCAGACCACGTTCTTTTCCTGGGGGACGAAGGGTGATGTCCTTGCCCAGCTTGATTTCATAGCCCTTCTCCCGCAGGAGCTGGAAAAAGTGCTTGTCCGTCAGGGCGGCCAAAATCGCTTCGTCCACGTCCGCCTGGATGAGACTGCGCCCAGCGGGCTTGCCCTCCTGCCTGGCCTTCCATTGGGCATAGGATTGCCCTGGGCGCTTGGGTTTCTCTACGATGGATAGTCCGTACTCCCGGCAGAGAGCATCTGAGGCTGTCCGCATGTCGTAGTAGTCTTTGCTGCTGCGGTAGAACTTTTTCCGTCCAGGAAGGAAACGGTGTTAATTAAAAAGTGGTTGTGAATGTGACTGGCCTTATCCAAATGGGTGGCCACCAGAACCTGGTACTTCTCACCCCACAATTGCTTTGCCAGTCTCACACCAATTTCATGTGCTATTTCCGGTGTAGCCTCGCCCGGGGCAAAGGACTGATAGCCGTGATAGGCTACTGTACCGTCTTCTTTGCCAAACCGCTTTTTCACCGCCATCATCTCAAACCTTGCTGTGTCCGGCAGACAGTTGACGCCGCTTACCAGCCGTTGCTTTCCAGGGAGGCTCTCATCTTCCAGTTCCTCCGTTTTCCCCTGAGGCAGCGTGGTCTTGACCTGGTTCACTGCATAGCGGATTACATCATCCAAGCTCTCCGCCGAAACAGCAGCCGGATTGGTGGTCTTCTGCGGATTCTCCATGTAGATCACCACACCACCCAACCAACCCTTGATCCGCCATAGAGACGTTACCGCCACAATTCATCTCCTCCTCAGGGCATTGCTTGAGCTGCTGCTTCTGACATTGGGACGTACTCAGCAGGCAGCACAAACGCAGCTGTAATTTCCTGAACTGTTTCTAGCAGCTCCCGGTACGCTTCATCATAACGCTTGGCATCAATTGTGTGGAGGGTGTGGGCCTTCACCGCAACCTGATTCATGTTGTTGCCAATGCGGTATAGCGCTTCCATCAGCCTCCCATATTCCAACGGAGGCGCAGCCCGTGGCTGTGCTCCTGCAATCAGCTGCCGCAGGTACGCCTCCCGATGACGAAAGCCGCAGGTCCTGTAATCTCGGTTTAGCTTTTCAAACTGTTCATCCGTCAGCCATACCTGGACATGCCGGACATATTGGCCGGTGTGGGGAATGGCTCTGCCAGCCTTGCTTCTGGCCATTGGGATATCACCTTCCATCTTAAATATGAACATTCTGTAAAAAAAAAAAATGGCACATCCAGCGAGGGGTTTCAGGGGGCTTCCCTGACAAGCTGTGTGAAGGTAGCAGAAACACGATGCTTGCGAAAGTATGACAGATTCCATCTCCCTGCGGGAGGCCCGCAGGGGTACCATCTGAAACACAATCGTTTCTGATACCGCCCATCAAGGCCGCATTGTCCAACGGCCTCCCCCTCATCTGGCCTCACCCCCTTTCCGGTGCAGCTCGGACCGGTTGCACTGGGGAGGAGGCAGTCCCAGCCGGATGCATAGAAAGTCGTTATAGTCCTTTCCTTCCATCGGCGGCGCAAGATGTACCTGGTACTGACTTGCCAGAATCTCCTGTAACCCAGCCGCAGCCAGCCGTCCCGGCGCATCATTGTCCAGCCGGAGGACAATGTTTTGAACCTCCGGATGCTCCGCCAGGAAGCGGGAAAGAGCCAACGGGACGGCGCTTTCGGCCCTGTTTTTCCAGGCTTGTACACACCAGCAAGGGATAAAGGTGATGCGCATTCCATCTTCTGCCCGTAATTTTTGCCATTGTGGCAAAGGAAAGCAGGTCAATGGCACTCTCAAACAGGTGAAGCGTGTCGCTGTTTTCCGCCGGAATGCTGAAAGAAAAAGCTCTTGTCGCTGCCGGTTGCCTCGCCTTTGAAGGAGCCTTCCACAGCTCTGACGGCTGCGTAGCGGGGCTTTTTCTCCCCGTCGAAGCCAACAAAAACGACGCTGTGATGGGAAAGCTTTCGTAAATCCGGCCTGTGGAAACGCAAAATTGAAGCAGCTCCCGGTCAATTCCACGATGTTCCAGATAGGAAATTGCCCGTTCGCAGCTCCTGTTTTTCTGTGGCAGCCGGAGCTTTTTTTCGGTTTTCTCCTGCTGCCTGGGTGCAAAAACAGGCGGTTGAAGCGCCGCCTGCCCAAAAATCATGGCCACCGCCTCGGCAAAAGGAATCTCCCGAACCTTAATCAAATAGTCCAGCGCGCTCTTGCCGCCGATGCCGCGAGAGAACCAGTACCACTTTCCGTTGGAGATTTTGAGGCTGTCATGCTCTCTGGTGCAGTAAGTATTCCCGCTGAACTGCACCAGCTCCTGAGGCTCATAGTTCTGAAGCCAGGTGAGCAAATCCATCTCTTTGGCCTTTGCCACCTGCTCCTCAGGATGTACGCCACAATAAGCACCTGCCTTTCTGAAGAAATAGCCGACCGGTTTCTGAACTGAAAACCAGTCGGCCAAGGGCTACTATTATCTTTTTTGCGTTACGGAGTCCTGATATATTTGCCACGCTGTAGGTTCCTGTTGCATCAGCCAGTACCGCCTTTGGGCGATGCGATACATGGCCGCCAGCCTGGGTTCCACCGGTCGTTCCAGCGGCCATTGGCCCCTGGTGTAGAGATACGCGCCGTCTGTCAGGGTGATTTCAAAGTACGGCTCCAGGAAAAAAACAGTCAGCGGAGCCAGACAACTGCCGCCGTGAACAAGCCCGGCTGTTGTATGATGGTGGGCGCTGTAGATCGTCGCCAACTGCAACTCTGGATAAAAAATCCCTTGCAGTTGCCAGTATCTCCTTGAATCCGTCTCTGGAAACATCCCGAAGTGCCCAAACAAGCTTGTCTCCATGGTAGGGGATGGCACAAACATTGACATTCCGCAGCTCAATCTCACGCACTTCCAGAAGGCATTCTTCCTTCTCTGGGAGCCAAGACGACAGGTTGTAATCACGAAAATCCTTCGTTTTTAACAGGCCCTGATGCAAAATTGCGGCGTTTGCCTCGGCGGAAAGCTCACATCCCAGCGCCCAGATTGCAAAATTCATCGCCAGAATTTTTTCCTCGGCGTTGCTGGTATGATCCAGCAACTCATCCAAATTGTGTTCAATTCCTGAAAAACGCATCCGCTTTTGGCGTGTCGTCCAGGCGTTTTCACGGTTGCTGCAGCAGAAAGAAGAAGGACGCTTCATGGGATTTCCTCCAGCAAATGTATGATGGTGTACAGCACGGGATATTCCTCAATCCGGCAACAGTATATCAGAAATTCCAGCGTATCACAAGCCGCGTCCCACTTTTTTCTGCTGAAGCTGAAAGAAAGCAGGTACAGCTTTTTTTCAAATACTGCGATGAGCCATGCATTTCCATGTCGGAAACAGGAACCTCATCCATACAGCTCGCTCCTCCTGACAGGTAATTTCTGGCGGCTGCCAAAAAGCCCTTCAGTGCGGATTCATCCCTGCTGGAAAGGCTCCGGCTCAGATATCTCCGAAAGCTTTCTCGCTTTGCAAGCGCCGCTTTATAGGCCTCCAGGATCCGTTCGCCTCTGGCCATCCGTGTCAACTCCCTTCATTTGCTTTCGCGTTCACGCCCTCTGGTGGGAGGAGTTTTCCGCCAGCGCGTCCTCGCCTCGCTCTCCACCACCCAGCAGTCAGCTGACCTTTGGGAGGGATTTTGGGGCTTCTTTTTCGAAATATTTCGCCTCGCACATGGGGCAAACCATACGTCCCTCCGGCACAATGGCCCCGCAAGCTACACAGTAATCTTCCATAAGCGCGATACCTCCGATATCAATTTGCTCTGCCCCTGGGACAGAACAGCCATAAAAATGCCCAAGTTTTCATTGCTGCTGCATCCATTTTCTGCCATTCTTCATCTAAAATTGAAAAACCGGCCGTCTTTTTCACAAAAATCAGTCGGCGTCAACAGCATGTGCAGCTGCAATTCCTTCGGGAGACTCTGTTTTTGTTCTCCGGCACGGCTCAGAAAGGGAATAAGTCTGTTTTCCCGGATGCTTTTTGCAGCTCGTTTATGTATCTGACATCATCAAGCTTGACGCCTGGAAGTTTCAAAATTTGGTCTATGGACATACTTACAATCGCTTTTTCTTGGTCAAAGCCTGCCGCCAGGAGCTTATTCAAGGTCTTGATCTTTTTGGGATCAATGCTTGTTTTCCCTCTGCTGAGCGGCGTTACAGGTTCATCTTCTAGCATATTCGGGCCTCCTTTTACATGCGCTCACAAAATACAACGTAGCGATATCGCCCACCGGAGCCATAGGGGTGACAGGTGAGCAGTGTTACCAAATCCCGCCCCGGCTGCACGAGAATTTCTTCAATTTCGTTTGGTTCTATGACCTGGATCTCCACCACCTGGTAGGTGAGCGTATCCCACAGGTTGCGGATCGTAATCTCATCTCCAATTTCCAGCAGCTCAATATGCCGGAAAACAGCGCCCCATACCAGCCCCGATGCCCGGCCAGAACGCAGTTGGTGTTGCCCCCCCAATGGGCATAGAGGTTTGGGACAGTTGGGCCGCTCCAGATGCCAGGTGCTCCGCCGTCGCTCCCAGATAAATGGGCAGCTCCAAATCCATTTTGGGAATGGATAAAATGCCCACCGTACCGTCTGAGACTCCGTATTCCGCCAGGTCAAACACCGGCGCTTGATAGGACCAGGGATCCCGCAGACCGGACTGTCCATCTATCCAGATGTCCTGATTGTAGGCCTTCATGGCCTCCAGCAGCTCTCAAATATGGAACAGTAGGTTCTGTGACTTCCCCGGTTCTGGTATCAACTGTGGCTTCTGCGGCGCAGCTTCCTGGGTTTTGCTCCGAAAACTTTGAACGGCTCGATCGATTTTCTGCTCCTCCTGCCAGGCGTGAAATGTAGGATATAACAGCGTCCCGATGCCTGCCAGCAATAAAAGAAGGCACAGCAGAAGCAGTCCAATTTGCCCTTTCCTCATGTTGGATCCTCTCGCTTTCTCCTGTGAATCCGTTTTCATCACCCACCTGGTCAGGATGAAAATCCATGCTACACCCAGGAAGCTGATAAGGCCGGTCAAAATGCCCTGCCAGTATTTTTCCTGCCAGGTGGACTTTGCCGCAGCCTCCTTCCGAGAGGAAGGTCTTTCTGTGGAGAGGGCGCTTTCCGGCTCCTCCTCCACTCTGTGGCCGCGAACCAGAAGCCTGTGGGTATTCACCCCATATGGCACACAGGTCAGTAACGTCACATAATCCTCTTCCGGCTTGATCTCCAGATACTCAATTTCTGAAGGCAACACCGTCACAATCCGGTCCACCTCATATGGATGCAGTCTCCCTCTTTAGCCGGTCAAATCCAACACATGGGATGGAGATGACCGGTGGGCATGTGCCCCGCCCCCGGGAAAGGGAATCCTCCCTGTGCAGTGGGCAGCATCACATCCATGCTGGGAATCTCCACATATCCCATCATACCCGTTCCGGCGGAGTCCAGAATATCTTCATACGCAGTGCCGTCCTCTGTTGTGTAGTGGCGGGTTATAACGTTCCGCCGCCGCCCGGTCTGCCTGAATCTCAGCCTGAGGCATGGCCTCCAGGGCCGCCTGAAACTGGTTGACCTGGGATTGGTGCCGGGCCGGATCTGATCATGGGATAGGTCGCCAGGCCGACTCCCAACAATAGCAGCAGAAGCAATACCAGCAATACATATCGTCTTTTTTCAAGCGCTCCATCCTTTCCCCAATATAGTTTTACTAGGTATCCGGTTCCCCCTAAATTCCAAGGCCGGTTTCAAAACCCGGAGGTTTCCTATCGGTTTTCCTTGACGAAAAGTTAAATGTCCCGGAGGGCTACCCCTCCGGGATATGCGCCCGGTGAGGCGTTCTAGCGGGTGAAAGAATCCGCCCGGCAGTGGGAAGGGTAAAGGGTGCTGCGAGGCGGGATCTGAAAAAGCCGGAAGTCAAAGCCCAATGGGCAACTGCACGGATTGCTTGCTGCAAAACGGTAAATGCGGCAGGTAAAAAGCAGGGAAAGAACGTGTGAGTACCCGGGGAGGTCTTGCAGGCGCATTTCCGGAGACGTATTCGGAAAAAATGCGTAGTAACAACGAACTGCAAGAAGTCAGCAGAGGCCATAGTACCGGGGAAAAAAACCGGGAAGGGCTGAACAATCGCAAGTCCTTAGTAAACGAAGGAAGGAGACCGGTATGAAGAACGCAGAATACTGTCAAGAGACAGGCTGCCCACAAAGGGATAGTGCGGAACACGAAGAGTATGGGGGAGCGCAGAGTACTGGGACTCGGGAGGTCGGCGAAAGGGACGGTGCAAGACTGCTTGAGGCGATTTTGAGCAGGGGAAACCTGAACAACGCTTACAAGCGGGTGAGAGCCAACGGGGGAGCGCCTGGAATCGACGGGATGACCGTGGAAGACGCGCTGCCTTGGTTGAGAGAACACCGGGAGGAACTTCTGGAAGCGATTCGGCAGGGGAAGTATAAGCCCCAGCCGGTGCGCCGGAAGGAAATTCGAAGCCGGATGGCGGGGTACGGAAGTTGGGAATCCCAACAGTCGTAGACCGCATCATCCAGCAGGCAATTGCGCAACAGCTAACGCCAATCTACGAACCATTGTTCTCGGATCTGAGCTACGGCTACCGTCCGGGCAGAAGTGCACAGATGGCCATTCAAAAGGTGAAAGAGTATGCGGAGCAGGGCTATACCCAAGCGGTGCTTGTGGATTTATCCAAATATTTCGATACCCTGAACCACGAATTGCTGATGAACCTTCTGCGAAAGAACATCCACGACAAGCGCGTAATAGAACTGATTAAAAGGTATCTGAAAGCGGGGGTTATGGAAAACGGACTACTGGTGAAGACAGAAGAAGGCTCCCCGCAAGGAGGCCCGCTCAGTCCGTTGCTTGCCAATGTCTATCTGAATGAATACGACCAGGAGATGGCAAGGCGGGGAGTGCCTGTCATTCGATATGCGGATGATATTGTGGTACTCGCCAAAAGCAAACGGGCGGCGGAAAGACTTCTGGAAACGACACAGCGGTATCTTGAGGGAAAACTGAAACTCAAGATGAACGTGGAAAAGAGCAAGGTTGTCAGCGTGTTTAGTATCCGAAATTTTTAAGTTTCTGGGTTTTGCGTTAGGGAAGGGCAAGAATGGCGTCTACATCAGAAAGATACAGACCGTCATGGAAAAGGTAAAGGTCTACATGCGAGGCTGGCTTGGTTACTTCGGAATCGCAAGCATAAAGACAACCATGCAGGAATGGGATGGGTGGCTGCGCCGCCGGTACAGATGCTATATCTGGAAACAATGGAAGAAACCAGGGAAGAGGGCAAGGGCCTGATGCAGCTTGGGATACCGGAATGGCAGGCGTGGGCGGTGAGCAATTGCTTTTCCAGCCGCTCGTCGGAGAGGGTCAGCGGCTGGTCTCCGTCGTCGATGACCAGCACCCGGTCCAGATTGGCTCCGGCCTCCTGAAGCCGGGGCTTCACCGTGTCGCCCAGCCCGTCCTCGGCGGTCTGATAGATCACATTGAAGGGCTTTGGGCACTTCCATATCGGGCAGCGGCTTTCGGTTGGTGCAGGCCGCCGCCAGCTGCATGGCAAAGTAGGTCTTGCCCTAGGGAAACCACAATAGTCCACAGCGGTCTCCTCCACCTGGCTCATCCGGATCATGGGGACCGGCGGTTCCGTTTTCGCTTCTTGCAGTGTGACCGTCTCCACAATGGAATTCCTGATTTGGAATTTCGTCTTTGTACTGCAAAAACCTCATTCCAGTCCTTCCGGGCCCGGTAACAGCCGGATGACCGTCAGCCTGTCCGGCATGCTTTCCGCCAGCCGCTTGCAGGGCGTCGCAGCCCGCCGTGTCGCTGTCCAGGCAGAGGAATACCTGTTTGACGTCCGGGCGTTCCGAAAGAAACCGTTCCAACGCTTTCCCAGGCACGCCGCCCAGGAGAGGTAGCTTCTGCTTTTCCGATCTTGGGGGTACAGGCAGAGGAAGGACAACAGATCAATGGGCGCTTCAAAGACGAAAGCTGGCCGCCTCGCCCTGGTGGCAGAAGCCGTGGATTTATCCGAACCGGCCACGTCCAGCCGGAACCGGTCCGCCGTTCCTCGGCAGTGGGCGTACCCGGGCAGGCCGGTCTTGTCCCTGCCGACGAACACCGCATTGTGATGACTGGCTTCCTCATAAAGATCGCCGCTGGTAATGAAGTGCTCCACGATTGCTTGGACGATGCGCCGCCGCTTCGTCAGATAGTCTAGCACCTTTGTATTGCTCAGATTCCGCAGCGGTAACCGGAAGTCCGGCGGCAGGGCCGGACGCGCTTCCTGCACACCTGTACCCTCCTCGTCAATGAGCATCCGCACCGCCTCCGGGGAAGGACTTGCCGTAGAACTCCATCACAAAGTCCACCGGGTAGCCGCCCTTGCTCTGGCTGTGGCGGAACCATTTGTTTTCCCGGACGGTCAGACTGTCGTGGCACTTCCAGCGGTATTCCTTGCCGCTGCGGATCAGCGTCTCGCCCTGGATGCGGAGAAAGTCCTCCAGGTTTACCTGATTTGCCCGGTCGATTTGCTCCTGGGAATAAAACATCGTTGTCACCTCCCGATCTCAGTTTCTCTTCGCTTCTCCTGCGGGCGATCTTCCCGGGCCACATCCACCCAGTGCTGGATCTTCCGCAGCTGTAATAGGTCCTCCCGCAGGGGGCTTATACCCGGCGGACGCCTCGGCATACTCCTGCTGCAGCTGAGCGTACTCCTTTTTCCATGCTTCCGGTTCTATGGGTTGATCGCCCAGCTTTTCCCGGAGGACGCGCCGGCGGCGAAGAACAGCCGCAGGTCGCCGTCATGGGCCTCCCGGAATTTCTCCCGCTTGTCCTTCCAGGGAATTTTGTTCATCTCCTGGAAGATGGGCTTGGTGCGCTCGTAATGCTCCGCCTGCCGCAGCAGCTCCTGGAGCTCCCTTCATCCGGGCAGATCTCGCTTTCTGGGCAGCGCTCAGCGCGTCAAACTCTGTGCTGACCGCCGCCAGCCGCTTCTCCAATTCCTCCACGGAGTACAGCTTTGTTTTCCATCAGATAGTTGTAGATGGCATTGAACTCTTTGAGGTTGCCGGTCCGCGCCTTTTTGCTCCAGGCGCTGGCGTTGCGCCGGTTCAGATAAGCAATGAGAAAGTCGGCCAGGTTGGTCTGGGGGCGGCGTTTTTCAGATCTTCCTTCACCTCGGCAAGCCACGCCGCCAGCGCCTTGATCTTTCGCTTCAGATCGGCCATCAGACGGTTGGTGGCTCTGATCCAGCGGTTTAGCTGGCCCTTTTCCGTGGCAAGGCCCCTTGGCCTCCATCTTGCGGACGTTGGGGCCCTCGTGGACGGTGGGGAATTAAGTCCAGGCCCTGCCGCACGTAGGAGCGGTGGTCAATACGGCAGTCCAGCCCCTTTCCTCGAATTTCTCATTGACCATCCGACACCACGCCTCCCGCCAGGCCTCCAGCGTCTCCGGCTCGTGCCAGTCGGTGGTATGGACGGCGTTGAAGACGTATTGCCGTTTTCATCCCGGACGCGGTCACCGTTCTCGTCCAGCACATATTCCCGGCGCTGCTTTGCGCCGAAGCTGCCGTCGGCGTTCAGGGGACGCATAGTGGTCATCACGTGGAAGTGGGGATTGGGGATGCCGCCCTCCTTATCCGGCACATGGATGGCGAGGTCAGCGATCATGCCTTTGGCAACGAACTGCTGTTGCACGAATTCCCGCGCTAGGGCGATGTTTTCCTCCAGGGAAAACTCATTTTGCAGCGCCACATCGAAGCTGTAGGACAGTTGGGCCTGGGGATGCTTTTCGGTCTGCTCCACGGCGTTCCAAAGGGGTTGCCCGGTCCAGAAATTTCTTCGGCGCGTTGGGCGGCAGGAAAATTTCCGAACAGATGACACCGCCTTTCTTTGTGTAGTCGCTGACCTCGCCGTAGTAATAGCTGTAAAGCCGTTCCCCTGCCCGGTAGGCTGCGGCGGCAACGGCGCTCTGCCCCTCGATGCGCCTGATCTGATCGATGCTGAAATGGTACAGGGCCATCAGCCTTCCTCCTGGGCCTGCCGCACCAGCCGACGCACCTCCGGCAGGGCAAAGACCTGTTCCATCAGGCCGTAGAATTGTGTTTTGGGCAGCCGGTCCGCCTCCGGGAGATGGCCTGGATCGCGCCGCCCATATCGCAGAGATGGTGGGTGCGCTTGGCCCGTTCGCCCTTTTGCAGGTAGCGGCCGCGATTTTCCAGCCGGGTATTCTGGTGCTCCAGCTGCTTGATTTTAGTTTCGGCCTCTTCCATCTGTTTTTGAAGAGAATCCCGGTTTTCTTGTGACATTTTCGATCCTCCTTGGTTGGGTGATAGGCGCAAAGCGCCGCAAGAGGGAACCTCTTGACCGGAACGCAGTTCCGCAGAATTTCCGTTCCGGTCTCGCCGGACGCACGATACAGGGCTTGACCCTGTATAGAAATGCGCCCCCTTAGATTCCTAAGGGATTTTCCGCGTCCCCGTCAGGCTCCACCGGAACCAGCGGATACGTCCTCGTGACCGCTCCAACGGCTCGCCTCCGGCGTATCACAAGTCCGGCACCCTCCAGTTCCTGCAAGGCCCGCTTGATGCTGGATTCGCTCTTGTGAAGCATCTTTGCCAACTCGGCAACGGGCGTCTGCACAAAATAGCGTCCGTCCCCGTCGGCGCTCCGCGATTCAGCAGCTCGTTGTAGAGCAGTGTGTACGTCCACTTCGCTGTGAAGCCGATGGAATAGTCCATCAGAAATCTGGGAAACACCACCCAGTCGGCGATCACGCGTTCTTTTGTCATAAAATCAACCATGTTCGTTTCCTCCTTTGGCTCGTTTGGATAAATAATGTGGGCAGTCGATGACCAGGGCCCGGAAGCTTTGCTTGCACGGATGTATGCATCTCCGGCACAGGGCGCTGTAGCTGACGCGGCCCCGGTCATTCAGGAAGAAGGACAGCTCCTGCTTCCGTTTTTTGCTCATTCTTGGCATTCAGGTCTCCCTTCATTTTTCTGCTGCATCTCGGGGCGTTTTTGGCCGGAAACGCCGCCTCTGTGCGCCTTTTTGCAAGGTGGGATATGGTGCGGCAAGGGTAGCTGGTCCCCGCCGCATTCTGTCTTGTTTCGGGGGCTTTCTTTCCTCGAGGAAGTGTCTATATCATAGCGCGTTTTTGGCCCCTTTCCGTATATCAAGAGGTTGGAAATCGGACTGAAAATCAAAAAATTCCACGCTTTTGGACTTCTATGATATAATGGAAAAACTGGCCAAGGAGTGACGATCATGCAGGCAAAACTGACCATCGGGGAACGGATGAAGGATCTACGGGTCGAGAAGGGTTTGACGCTGGAGGCGCTGGGCCAGCAGACCGGCCTGTCCAGATCAGCCCTGGGCAATTATGAGAGCGGCAACTTCAAAGACATCAGTCCCTTTGCCATCGCGACCCTGGCGCAGTTTTACGGCGTGACCACCGACTACCTGCTGGGCGTGACGGAATTAAAAAATCACCCAAACGCAGAACTTCACGAACTGCATTTGAGTGATGCTATGTTGGAATTATTAAAGAGTGGGAGATCAACAACCGGCTGCTGTGCGAGATGGCCCTGCACAAGGATTTTTTGCCGCCTGATGGTGGATATTGAGGTTTACGTGGACCGGATTGCCAGTATGCGGATCAAGGACTTGAACACAGCCCTGGAGGTCACACGGGCACAGCTCCAGGCCAAGCGCGACGGCGATGAAACCGCGCTGGACCTGCGCACCATCGAAAGCGCCATCATCGACGAGGATGGTATTTCAGTTACACCGTCCACAACGATATAGACCGCATCATCTGCGACATCCGGGAGGCCCACAAGGACGACGCCACCACCGCCGACGATCCCTCCGGCGCTGCCATGGTCAAAGCGGCCCTGGACGACGCCGGTGCCATCGAGGGCAGCGAATCCGAGCGGCAGGCCAAGCTTTTTGCGCCCAGCTGGGTATCAACTACAGCAAGCTGACGAGGGAAGAATTCTATTCGCTGGTGGAGATTTTGAAGAAGTCCAAGCTGATGAAGAGTTCCAAGAATATGCGGGGAGGAGTTCGGGAAGAAGAGATAATGCATATTGCTGCAACACCAAACGGAAAGGAAAACAGCGCATGAACATAGCAGACTGCCCTCAACTGATCCGAATTCTTGAAGGCAATCAGAAAATCGTATATCTTTGCGGTGCCGGTGCGTCCATGGCGCTTGGAAACCATCGTACAAGCTGGGGCTTATGGCTTCAGAACGGCAAAAGTTATCTGAGTGATATTGAGAAAACGGAGTTTGACAAAATCATTGGCTCCTGGACAGCGGATTCCATGATCGACGCCGAGGCTATTTACTGGATGTGCTGAAACACCAAGGGACCTATCATGCCTATATGCAATCTTCCTTCTCCGGACTGACCGTCAAGCAGGAAGTCATGTCCAATGCGTTTTCACAAATCCACCGTGCGGGAGACTTTATCTCCACCACCAATTACGATCTGCTCTTGGAGCAGGCAACGTCTGCGGAAACCGTGACTTACACAGACCCAGGCAGGATTTTGCAAATGCTGCGCGGAGAAGCACAACGGCGGATCATCCATTTGCACGGCGCTTATGACCCTGCTCATGGCATCGATGACATTATCGCTGACAAAATCAAAAAGCACCGGACACAGCAGTTTTGACTGGCTGTGCCCGGTACGGAGATGTGTTTGGCTAAATCGGTAGTTGAATGAGTGCCTGATTGTACGCCGCAAAAAAGATATTGGGCCAATTCTGGGGTTAATTGCCCGGCAGCACCCAACTCCCGGATGGTCTTCATGATATCTTCGCGGGTCTTTTCGTTCGCTTCAATTGCCCGCATGATAACATCGACCTGAGCATTAAGACGTCGATATTCCAGTAGGGGCCTAGTAATAGCCATAGGCAAAGCACTTAGAACGGAAGAAACAATTCCTTCCGCACTTGCTTTTTCGTAGTGGGGGCCAAATCATAATAGCTGCTTGTGACAAGATTGTTCATGATTGTTTCTCCTTTTCTTTTGAATACGTCGGAAAGAGAAGATATTCCATTTACCTGTCTGAATTTTAGCTTATTCTTATTGGCGTGTCCATTCTCGCTCTAGCAATATAAATTCTCGCGTGGTATAATATTCCCTAACAGGATATATTTTTTGTGGAGTGATGTTGCTTGGATACTGATTACAACTTACAAGAGCTGTATGAACGAGTAGGGCGGAATATAGCTTACTTGCGTAAATGTAAGAAACTAACACAAGAGGAATTTGCCTATCATCTGAACATCCATAGTCAGGCACTTGTATCACAATACGAGCACGCAAAAAAGTCATTAACACTTGAACGGATTATAGAATTTTGTTCTTTTTTTCGAAGTTCCTCTTGAGGACATGTTATTTCGGGATTTTTTATATATTGAACAAATTAAACTAAGTAATAATGAGGTCAAAACTACAACTCCTATACAAAAATGTGCTGGTAATACTTATTATGGCTATTATCTCAAGGAGCAGAACAAAGGATGCTCCGAATTCTCAAGTCAAATCGCTTGCTTTGAGATGGATGTACTCCATAGTACTTTATCACACGAAGCGCCTGTTAAATTGTTCCTTTCGAATGATAGAAATTCGGGTGGTGTCAATGGCACATTACATATGGATGAAAGTTATGCCTATGTTATATGTCATGACTTAGAAAAAAGGATTCCTTTTGGGGGCTAACTTTTTCTATCATCGACAGAGGAAGCGAAAAAAATATATTGGAGGAATGGCTCTGCTGCAAACCCTTGACTATCATATTTTGCCTATTAGTCAATTTTGTATCCTATCAACTAATGCTATTTCGTCAAAACACAATTTGGAATTAAAAAACTACTGCAAATAGATTCCAAAGCAGATAATAATTCTAGACTATCAAATCGATGCTTTTCTTCTAATGCTATATTACGGCTAACGAAAGAAAAAAGATTCAGTGACATTTGATTGGCTCAGACGAAATGTAAATCTATGAGTTAATAGATAATGTAAAATAAAATTACTAATAAGACGCCGGACGCAAGCAGCCACATGGCCTCCGCGCCCGGCGTCTGCTTTACTTATTCGTCAGTGAAATGGAATTTCTGGCCGTCATGTGCGTTATCGTGCGTTCCGGCAGGCGCGGCAGTGTGAACGAAAGATCGCCGCTTTAGCCAAACGTTTTCCTTACCAGGATGATATCGATGAGGAACAATGGATTCATACTTTGATTGATCTGATCCGGATAGAGCATTAACTGCAATCATGCAACATACACAACATCCTGGACCTTGTAGGATCCAGGATGTTAGTCAATCATCTAGACAGAATATCCGCTATCCGCTTACAGGCGAAACCATCGCCATAAGGATTGCTGGCGTTGCTCATCTTTGCGTACTCGTCCGGATCTTCCAGGAGCTGCTTGAAGTTTTTATAAATCACTTCTTCATCCGTACCAACTAATTTGAGAGTCCCAGCAGCAATGCCTTCAGGCCGCTCCGTGGTGTCCCGCATGACTAAGACGGGTTTGCCCAGCGAAGGAGCCTCTTCCTGAATGCCACCGGAGTCGGTCAGAATCAAATAGCTGCGGCTCTGGAAGTTATGGAAGTCCAGCACATCCAGCGGTTCAATGATGTGAATACGTTCGTCATCACCTAAAATCGCATTAGCAGTTTCCCGAACAACAGGATTCATGTGAATGGGATAGATAGCCTTTACATCAGAATGTTCGTCCATGACACGGCGAATTGCCCGGAACATGTTCTTCATGGGCTCCCCCAGATTCTCCCGCCGGTGAGCGGTAATCAAAATCAGTCGGCTGTCCTTGGCCCACTCCAACTCAGGATGTGAGTAGTCCTCCCGGACAGTGGTTTTCAAAGCATCGATGGCCGTGTTGCCAGTAACATATATGGTCTCAGGTTTTTGCCCTCGTTCAGCAGATTTAGCTTGGAGAGTTCTGTGGGAGCAAAATTGTACTGGCTGATGATACTGACCGCCTGGCGGTTAAACTCCTCTGGATAGGGGAATAGATGTTATATGTCCGCAGGCCTGCCTCTACATGGCCTACAGGGATTTGCAGATAAAAGCAGGCCAACGCAGTCACAAAGGTGGTGGAAGTATCCCCATGAACCAGTACCACATCAGGCTTAACTTCTTCCAATACCGCTTTGATGCGGTTCAGAATGTTCGTAGTGATGTCAAACAGCGTCTGATTGTCCTTCATAATGGACAGGTCATAGTCTGGCACCACATGAAATGCCTCCAGTACCTGATCCAGCATCTGCCGGTGCTGGGCTGTGACGCAGACGATGGTCTCAATGTTTTCTCTGGTTTTCAACTCGTTGACCAGGGGACACATTTTAATTGCTTCGGGTCGGGTTCCAAAGACAAGCATTACTTTTTTTTCATTACTGTTCTCTCACTTCCATGAGGCATTCTATAAATTCCGCACCGCGCCGACCACCAGCATATTTGCAGGCGTATTCTACTGCATTCCGCACCTCTGGTATTGCGTCAGCAGGGCAAGCCGTTATTCCACAGTACCGGATACAGCTCAAGTCATTCAAATCATCGCCGATATACGCAATTTCGTCAGCGGATGCGCCGAATTTTGCGGCTACTTCCTTCAGCTTCGCAAGTTTGTCGGCGACGCCTTGATAAAGCTCTGTGATTTTCAACTCTTTGGCGCGTTGCTCCACAATGGCAGAGGATCTTCCAGTGATAATGGCAGGGGTAATTCCAAGTTGAGGAAGGATATGCACGATAGCATACCCATCCCGAACATCAAAGGCTTTCATCACTTCGCCTTGTGCCCCGATGTAAATACGGCCATCTGTTAAAGTCCCATCAACATCCATTACCAACAACTTGATTTTCATCTTACAATTCCCGCTTTAAATATGTCTTGCATCAAAATAGAGCCAACCACTTCATACTGCTCATTCAATACTGGCATACAAGTGATTTTCATGTTACTCATCACTTGAAGTGCGTTTACAGCTAGTTCACGTTCATCAATCCATTTTGGATTTTTGTCATAACATTATCAATGGTCTCATTATAAACGTCCACGCCTCGCTCCAGCATACGCCGCAAATCCCCGTCTGTGACGATGCCTCTTAGCTGCTTCTTGCGGTCCACAATCGTTACCATATTCAGGCCCTTGCTGCTCATTTCCACAATGGCGCTGCGCAAGGTGCTTCCCTCTGGAATGACTGCATTGTCCTTTCCGCAGTGCATAACATCTCTAACTTTGACCAATAGCTTTTTCCCCAATGCACCCGCAGGATGATGCAGGCCAAAGTCTTCCTTTGTATAGTTTTTTCGCCCGAGATGTCACCAATGCAAGGGCATCACCGAGTACCAGGAGGGCGGTTGTGCTGGAAGTCGGAGCAAGATGCATATAGCAGGCTTCCTCAAATTCTGGAAAAAAAGAAATGATGCTGGCACTCACGAGCCAATGTAGATTTGGGCTTTCCGGTAATAGCTACAGTGGTACAGCCAATTTCCTGAAGCACAGGCATCAACCGAGTAACTTCTTCACTTTCTCCGCTGTAACTCATTAGAATGACGACATCCTTCTTCTCTACCATTCCCAGATCGCCGTGCATAGCTTCGCCAGGATGCATGAAAAAAGAAGGCGTGCCAAGGCTTGCCAATGTTGCAGAAATTTTTGTTGCAATATGACCCGGCTTACCCATTCCAGTAAGAACCACCTTGCCCTGACAATTCAAGACAAGCTCTACCAGATTCTCAAAATCTTCTCCTAGAGAATCCCTCGTCTTCACCAAAGCCTCCATTTCTTTATTGAAAATGGATTTAGCCTCGTTAATTACATCAAATGTTGCTTCCATGTCTTTTTACTCCTGTACTGCGAGGTACACCTTTTGCAATTTCATCAGCAGCTCCTTCATTTTACATAAGGGCACCATGTTTGGTCCATCAGATTTTGCATGATCAGGATCAGGGTGTGTCTCCATGAACAAGCCGTCCACGCCTACAGCAATAGCCGCCTTGGCCAGATACTCCACATATTCCCCGATTGCCACCAGTGCTGGTGCCATTGCCGCCCGGTTTCTGGACACTATGCGTGGCATCAAAGATCACCGGAACACCAAACCCTTTCATGACGCGAAGACCCGTCATATCTACCACCAGTGTGTTATAGCCAAAGCTGGTGCCGCGTTCGCAGAGCATCACATTGCTATTGCCGGATTGCTGCACCTTCTCCAAGCAGTTTTTCATGTCCCACGGGGCAAGGAACTGGGCCTTTTGATATTCACACAACGGCCCGTCTTTGCGGCGGCAACCAGCAAATCCGTCTGCCTGCAAAGAAATGCCGGAATCTGTAAAATATCAGCCACCTCGGCCGCAGGGGCAGCCTGCCAGGCTTCATGAATATCGGTGCAGACCGGAAGACCGTAGACATCCTTGACCTTCTTTAAGATTCGCAGTCCTTCCTCCAGACCGGGCCCGCGGAAGCTGTGGAGCGAGGTCCGGTTGGCCTTGTCAAAGGACGCCTTGAACGTATAGGGGATTCCAAGCCGTTCCGTGATCTCCTTCATCTGTCCAGCAATGGACAAAACCATTTCCTCCGATTCAATGACGCAGGGACCCGCAATCAGTTGAAACATAGATGTATCCTCCCGGCTTATGCCAATCCGTTTTCCATCATGTACCGCTCCACCTGAACACGGTCTTTCGGTGTGTCCACGGAAAGGGTCTTGCAGTGGGCATTGATGTAGTAGCAGTCCTTTCGGTTTTCAATGAAGCGGAAGGAGTCGTTTTCCTCGATTTTTTCCACCGGGCCACGGGGCGTGGCGTGATAATACCCAATGCGCCGTGGGTAAAGGCACCGACGCCAACGAACTTCTGGTAGGCATAATTCATCTCACCCTTTGGGGAATGGAATGGGGGCGCGGGAGATGAACAGGCAGACGCCGTCCTTGTTGGTGACGATCTTCAGGTTGGTGGGGTCCACCACCTCCACGGGGTTGGAGAAGTCGGTCATCAGGTTGGAGACATAGAAGCCGTCCTCGGGGATAGTTTCAGGGATGCACTTGACAATGTCCGCAGCCTGCACCAGCGGCTCATCGCCGTTTACCATTACATAGAGATCGGCCTCAACTTTGTGAGAAACTTCGTACAAGCGTTCGGTTGCAGTCTCACAGTCAGGCGAAGTCATAATGACCTCTGCACCAAAGCCTTCCGCCACAGCCTTGATTTCCTCATTATCCGTGGCAACATAAACTTCCTCAAAAGCAGTCAACTTCTTTGGAGTGCTTCCAGACCCAATACAGCATGGGCTTGCCACAAATCTGAGCCAGCGGCTTCATGTTAAACCGGGACGAACCGCCCCGAGCAGGGATCATACCGATGATTTTCATAGATTACTCCTCCATTGCACTTATTGTGTAATTAAAAATAGGTAGCAAATCAAGCAACTTTTTTTCAGGTTTATCAAATAGTTTGCGCTTTAATAGGTCAATTGAGGCGCAAACTAGATAAATCAAGATTATAGTTACAATCAGCGGAAAACACCAATACCAATGAGAGTAGAAGTTTCCAATCTGCAGCATATTATTGAATAGAAAATCCATTATATTGTAGTCCCCATGGATCAGAAAGACCGCAAATGCGCTCGAAGCAAATACATTAATGATTTTACTCGAGAAAGAAAACTTTGAAAAAAGCAAGAAAATCGAGAAAGACGACAAAACATTAAATACAGAGTTATATGCTCCCTTATAATTCAATGCTGTGCTCAAGAAAACAGTATCAGATGGCAGAAGATAGAGTACCAATGTACAACTCAAGCAAATCAGCAATAAAAGTAAGTTACATCCAGATGAAATGTCATGAATATACTTTCGGGCATACCCAGCTAGAATGTACATAAAAATCAGATGTAAAAAGCTGTACCCATAGTGATCAATAGGAGGATTAGGCAGAAATGTAGGCCAAAACCGAGAAAAGAACAAAACAGATGATTAGCAGGGTTCCATACTGTGCCTGTGTTAGATGCCGAAGCATGGCGTTAATATAGGGGATTAAAACAAACAGCACACAATACGCTAAAACAAACCACCGATAGCCAAATAATAGTGGGAATGCCGCCTTAATAAGTCCCCGAAGACTGAGAACATTGATGCCAATTAAAACACTAATTAAATATATGATAATGCCGTAAAATGCTACATCAAGTAAAATCGGGCTACCTTTCGAACCGAGATACTCGTCTTTTCAATCATGAACCATCCAGTGATTAACACAAATAAATTGACACCATAGTTAGCAAGGGTCTGAACAAAAGATAGAATTACATATTGAATTGTGTTAGGCTGGAAGACTGAAAATGCCTTTGAACTGCTTATGCAATGAGTTGTAATAATCATTACCATAGCAACGATTCTTAGACACTCAAAATTGGATTGCCTGTTTTGCTTCATCATTTGCCTTCCTCTCGCTCAAATATCAAAGAAAAAAATACAGCCCATATTAAGGTGATTCCGATAATTTCAAGAAAGCCTGTATTGGAATCTCAATAAACTCAATGGTGTCTCAATTTTGAGAAAAGCCTATGACCTTCTTGAAACAGCTATTATCTTTTCAATATTCTTTTCTTTATATCTAAAATCAAACTTTTTTTCATACTCGTTCATTACAAATCGCCAACACAGCACACAATACGCAATTGTATAAATAGCAATTCCTGTCAGCATAATTAGGATATTATAAAAGTTTATTATCTTACTCAGAAACAGCATCAACGCGCATAGACAAATGGGTATTAAAAAAAATTCTCCCAATCTCTTTCCAGAACCGGTCCATTTCAAGGCCAGTCTTTTTTTTGATAGTACCAGTTCATTGCAAATCCCTGACCAATAACCAGCGCTACGCCAGTCATAAGTGCAGCTCCTATAATGCCAAGAGATGTGTTCATCAGTATCCATGTCCCGACTACATTTATGATCGCGATAACCAAATATACAAGGGAACGAAACCGATGTTTATTTTGAGCTATAATCACGCTCAAACATACACTTTGTACAAGTGGAATCACATTAGGTACCATCATAAAGATTGCCACCCAATAAGCATCTGCATAATCGGCACCAGCGTAATAAAACAGAAACGGCTGTCCAAAAGCAATGAAAACTGTTACAACCAGTGCAAACACATATCCCTGTAGCCGCCCGATTTTGATTGCCAAATTTGTCAATTCTCGATTGGAGACTCCACTAAAAACCATCATATTTGTTTTAGGTGCGAGCAGACTCGATACGCCAGTCGTTAGGCTAAAAACGATACTGTTAAATGTTGCGCCAACATTGTAGACCGCAGCTCAACTGTGGCTAAAGCCGGAACTGCTCCTATCATAACAGTATCCGTTGCGTTATATAGCTGACCTACAATATTGGCTACAAAAATCCAAAATGAGAACTGCAAAATTTCCCGGAGCATACCCATAGGGAGATTTTTATACCTAGGTCGAATTTTCAAAACCTTTTTTTTATATATACTGCGTATGCTGTCCTACAAAAAAACACCAACAGCAAGAGTTGATACCGCCATACCAATGGAGGCAAAGCCTAGGAACAACATCAACAGATTTAAGAGAGGTCCAATGCAGGTTGAAACAATATCAATGCATTGTAGAAAAATGAATTTCTCATGGGATGACACAACAGAATAATAGGGCGACTGAGACAAGCTCAATGCTGTATTGCATACCATGATAAATACAAGGATTTTCATCCGGGATAGCTCTGTGGTCGTGAGGGATGCGCCATACCAAATTTGTAGATTAAACGTTAGAATTGTACCGATCAGGAGAGCAGCAACCGCAATTATTTGGAAAATCACCATAAACAGCCCTAGAACTCGTTCCTCTTCCTCCTGCCCCTTCTCGGCCTTTGCTTTGATCAGGTATCTGGTCACCGCCGAACCAATGCCCATGGAAATCAGAGACAAATAACTAGTAATACTGCTGGAAAGTTTATACAAGCCATACTCGCTTTGCCCTAATAGCGCAAAGCATAACAGGGGTATAGAAAATCGGGATAAGGTTGCCTAATCCCATGTTAATATAGTTTAGTACGATCCCAATTTTTAGCTGGCTTCTTTCTTGTTTCATTCTCATTATCCTTTTTTCACAAACAAGGCATCGAAGTCCACGCGAGGAAACACTTCCAGCTTGCCGCCCCGCGTAGCATTATAAATTTTGACAGGGTGTGTTTCAACATATTTCTGTGCTGCCGTGTAAGACAGGGTAGATAGGTCCAATCTAGGAACAAACAAGGATTCTTTTTACATTGCTATAATCTGAGCAAAAGTAATCTTTAGCTGTCGGGTCGGTAATTATATTTCCTTTTTTTGATCTTGGTAGGTATGAAAACTGTGGTCAATACCAAGCAGATAGATTTCAGTGAAGCCCATATAAGCTGCAAGCTGCATTGCCGTATAAGCCACTGTGTTACCGACACCAATCCAGCTACTAATATCTTCGCTAAACTCTGGACATTTGGTTTCTGCCTCTGCCCGCAGCTGGTTGAAAAAGTAATTTGTATGTAAGTCAATTCCATAATACCACTTCAAATTGATGGGAGCAAAAATGAAAGGGGTCTTGATTTTGCTATTAATCTCATCAACAGAACTAGTAGCGATTTTATCGTCCTGCGTGCAGTAAAAATGTTGGTCGCCAGTCTGTCTGGTCAAAGATATAGTAAATTCGGTTGAAAGCAAAGTATACTCATTTTTCAACCTATTCAAATCCGCACGGAGGCTGGGGCCGTTACCAATAATGAAGCAGCGCTTGCCAGAGTATTTCCTTTTTAGGCTTTGAAGCTGCTTGCCCCATCTTGTAGAAGGAAAATGATTCAAACAATATGTTCTGTATCTTTCCTCAATCCGATTTGTAAAAAAATTCAATTTGATTCCTCGAACTTTTACATAATATTGCGATGATGCTCAATTACTGTGCCATCTTATAGATCATATCCAAGACCGTCAACAAGATCTTTTCGCATCTGCTCTTTTTCATCCCAAGTTTTATCAGACCACAATGTATGGTAAACTGGACGTTCTTGCATCTGGTTCTTATGTTTTCTACAAAATCAGCATAAGTACCAATGATTTTGATCGGATTGCCCACAGCAACTGAATTGTCAGGAATGTCCTTTGAAACAACTGACCCAGCACCAATCACGCAATTGCTACCTATGTGAGTATCGGGTAGAATAATTGTTCCATGCCCAACAAACACATTATCCCCAATTATTACACGGCCCCTTTACTAACACCAAGTGGGATATGAGTGCTGGCATCGTGTGCAAGGACTGTAACCCCAGTCAAAGTAACATTACTGCCAATCTTGACAAAGAAAGCCATGTCCAAAATCAATATTTGTATTGTATAGGTGAACATTCTCACCAATTTGTACCCCTCTAGAGCGTAAATATTCTATGCTGTTATAATCAATTGCTTTTTTTCAAATTAAGCTTTACTAAGATTCGGTATAATAAAGATGATTCGTTCATTCACTACACCTCAAATGGCATTTTCAATATGTTTCTCCGGCGAAAGGCGGCAAAGGGTAACAATATGAAGCTTGTTATCTGTGGCATACGGCTGAAATGCTTCAGCTTTTTTTCCTGATTGTATCTACATCCAGCATATTAGGCACAACAGCCAGCTTGTTTTTTCAAAGAAGGGAAAGTGCTGGTCAGCATATTATGGCAGGCTTCGGATACAACCGCAATCTGATCGCAGGCGTCAGCCGTTTCCAGATAACTGTTATGCTCCACATTAATTTCACCGTGATGCCACCAAGTAATCCGCTTGTCTGCATCAACTGCAAAAGCAGCAATTTGTGTGCAGATTCCAGGTCGAAAACCGATTACGCAGTCGTAATGCTTATCGTCGGTAAGCAGCTTTTTTGGCAAGACTGATTTGCTTCTGGCCAAAGAATTTCATCAGGAGGAAAATCAAACGCATTCGGAAACAGAACCAATCCCGCTGCTGGATACAGCGGAGCAGGCTGCTTTGGGGTGAGCCATATGTGTTTTTCAAACAGCGAAGATGAACATGAACCTGTTTGTGAATTTCAGACGCATAGTCCCCCCAACTCCTCCAAGAGCAACAAATCGACATCGAATTTGTCATAATCCAGGTGCCTCAGAATATATATGAGAGATTTTTCTACTCCACCAGTATTCATATGGCCGTTGATGAACAAAAGTTTCTTCTTCATTTGCGCTATTCCTACCTTCGCAGCAAAAGCAAAGCAGGCCGTAAATATTTCTTTTTGATAGATTAACGAAGTGATTTTCAATTTCAAGAAATATTCAGCTCACTCATTCTAATTGGTGCCAACGCCTCCCGAACCTCTGAATTATCCAGTACAACCTCTACTTCTTGAAAGAACTGCTTCAGTGGCAGCTTAGCCTCTAGTCGTTGGTTCATTGCCATATAAACAAAAAACAACATACACCGTTGAATCTGAGGAGTGAAATCAAAGCCTGCTTTTCCCTCAAAGCTCCTCCTAATCAGCCGGTAGAGTTCCAGAAGCAAAGGCCATTTATCCTTGAATACCGTATGCGTCACTGAAGCTGGGTTCTGCCGGTAATGGTACGGCGTATAGCCTTTAAGATAGGTCATGCTTCGGGAGAAATAGCCAATCTCAGAGCCGAAAAGAAGATCCTCCGAAAACCTCATTCCTTCCGGGAAAGAAATCTGATTTTCTACGATGATCTCCCGTCGAATCAAAAAAGGAGATAATTCGATATGGTAACAGGATATTCCATCGAATCCGGCATCAAAAGCTGCGGGAAATACTGAGATACCATTGCGTCCCGGTTATAATAGCCTCCCGGCAATTCATGGGTATAGATTTGGCTGCCTGTGACGGTTTCTTTTTACGCAATCGCAAATCACAAGATCACAGTTTTGTGCTTCAGCGGTATTGACCATCTTCTCATACATATCTTGGTCAATCCAGTCATCGCTATCCACAAATGCAATGTATTTCCCTGCTGCAACTTTCAGCCCCCGATTTCTTGCTGCTGCTGCTCCAGCATTTTCTTTGATGGATGCAGATCACCCGTGCGTCCTGATTAGCATATCTATCGCAGATTACTGGGCTTTCGTCTGTCGATCCATCATCAACGAGAATGATTTCCAAATCGTCAAACGTCTGTGAGAGAATACTATTTACACAGGGACACAAAAACTCGCCTCCATTATACACAGGAACAATAATGCTGATTTCTGGCACAGGTTCACCCCACGATCTGATACAGTTTTTCAATCTCGTATCGGTTAGAATAATCTCTACTTCTACAGGCTTGTGATAACAGCTCCATCTGTTTGAAGTCACGCAGCAAAGCGGCGATGCCTGCCGCACAGCCCTCATTATCCATTGGAACGATCACTCCATCAACACCATCTTCAAGTTGATTCTTGGAAGTAGCATAGCGGGTGATAACTACTGGCTTACCAAGCGTTTGGGCTTCCCGAACGGTGACACATTTCCCTTCATACCGGCTGGGTTGAACATACAGGTCACAGGCTTTGATATAAGGATAAGGGTTTTTTTTTTGCCGAGCAGAATCACGCGATCTTCCATCCCGGCTTCTTCGTTTTTCTTCCGGATCAGAGTTTCTCCCCGCCAAAGCCAATGATGTACCATTTCACATTCAGGCCAGCAGAAACCAACCGCGCACAGATGTCTGGAATATTGTCAAAAGTTCTTTGCCGTGCAATAACGCCCGACAGACAGTAAGCGAATGCACCCATCTGCAGGCATATCTGTTCCTACCGGCTCCACTGCCTGCCGTTTGATAAGACGCTCCGGCAAGATATTTTCGATCAAGACGACCTTGTGCTTCAGACTTGGGAAAACATTCAAAAAGCTCTCCGTCACAGCGTCTGAGATCGACGCGATATGATCATAGGCACTCCACATGGCCGTTTCTGACGGAATGTTCACCTGTACATGGGAATAGTCCGTATGAATCCAGGCAATTTTCTTTTTGCCCGCACCTTTTGCGCCACAAAATAGTGAGGCGTCAAAAAGCTGACGGCCAAATCATATTCCTTGTTTGGCTGAATTGCCGGCATCAGCGGACAGGTGAACTTGTGGCTATACTCCAGCCCAACAGCACTTTCGGTATATCCATGCCTTTTTTCATATTTTCCTGCCGCAGTTTTGCCGATAAGTCTTGCAGCAGTCAGCAGAATGTGGCCTTCGCGCAACGTGTCTTTCATTGGGCGCGCCAACACCGTATATGCGGGTACCTGTGGAAGAAGATTCACATGACTTGAATTGCATCCATCAGTTCCCCTTCTTGGCGCAGGAGGAACAGATCAACATCCCAAATTGTTGGGTCAAGTGCATCCAATAGCCCTATGAGGCTGCGCTCTGCGCCACCTAGTTCCAGGGCATGTGAGACAATTAAAAGCGACTTCTTCATTTTCGAAACCTCTCAAATGCATCTACACCAAAAATCCGATGGAGGGGCTTCATTAACATGCTCCGGAAAATTTTCTTTTTGCTCATCCAACTCTTGGAATACCAATGAACAGAAATGGTATTCCTTGTTTTATTTAACCGGCCAGTTGGGTCATCATACGGATTGAACCAATCAGCCGGAAAGATTTCTGCACCAGCTATGTTTTGCCGAGTTCCATCCAATGTCAACCCAAACGGCAATAACGCTGCAGTATTTAACGCAGGACAGACGATCATAGGATATTTTCCATCATCATTAGGTTCTATTTCTTCATATTTTACTTTCATCGCCAGGATGGTCGGATGATTTACTTGGGCGCCAAAGCCGAGTCCTGTTGCGATATAATTGTCATTTTCAAAGCCATAGAAAGCATCATATTGTAATAACTCATCCGGACTCTTTAATAGTTCCACATCAGTATCAAAATATAGGCCACCATGCTCTGCCACGATCACAAGACGAACAAAATCACTTAGAAAAGCCCACTTCTTATTATCATAGCAGTATCGGGTATAATCATTATAATCAAGGTTAAAGTTATCCTCATTCCACTCAACAATCTCGTAATCCGGACAATACTTTCTCCAACTAGCAATACACTTTTTGGGCAAGTTTGGGTTTCTCACCTCGTCCAAACCAGCAGTAGTGTATCTTCTTGGGAATCATGATGCATCCCTCCAAACGGACAGCGTATTACATGTGGTGCTGTTTTTTCGAATAAACTGTCTTACTTTTGCGGGTACCAGTCCATTAATCATAGGCCGAACGGCCCCCAGATAGCTTTTGAGCCCTAAATGCAGCATCTTACAACCCAGCAGGCGAACATAGACGGAATTGACACGATAGATATATTTACGCCGATTCAAGGCATTCTGGTCGTTACGCATCCGATACAACGGTTCCTGAATGTTATGGCAGCGATATCCGGCAGCATACAGCTTGATCCAGAGATTCACGTCCTCTACACGGAGCATCCGCTTATCCACGGTATATCCGCCGACAGCATCTATACATTCCTTACGTAACATCACAGCCGCATGGATGATTGGCGTGCCATTTACAACGTCCTCGGGAGTTGGATATTCCGGCATTGTAGTCTGGCCCCACTCGCCATTCTCATCAAAAAGCTTCATTGGACAGCTTGTAATTTGAAATTCCGGATGGTGCTCCAGAAGGTCTAGTTGCTTTTCAAACCGCTCCGGTACACAGTCATCGTCGCCATCCATTCGGGCAATATAGTCGCCAGTGGCAGCGGCCAGGCAGTTATTCAATGTCTGATTCAAACCCAGGTTCTGCGGATTGCACAGCAGCACGATACGGCTGTCCTTTGCTGCAAGAGCCTGTGCGACCTGGTATGTATTGTCGGAGGATCCGTCGTCGCAGAGGATCAGTTCCCAGTTGGTAAACGTTTGGCTCTGGATAGATGCAACCGCCTGTTCCAATGTACTTGCGCAGTTGTAAATACCCATTAAAACAGATATTTTTTCACCATGTCCATAGAATTACATTTTCTTATCCTAAAATAGCATTTGTGCTTTCCTGCGCTTTGAAGCTGGCAATCAGTCTTCTGTACATTGTTACGAGCTCCGGCGCAATAAGCGGTTTCCAGCCGAGTTTTTTCCAGCTTCTTGCTACTCAAACGCAATTTCACATCTGGAGCATACCCATAAGTTAGCACATTGTCAGGAATGTCAAAGATGACTCTGCTTTCGCCTCCGGTAATCTGTTCAGACACCATTTGCGCCATCTGTGCAATCGTCGTGGTGGTGCTTTCGCTAACCACATTGTACGCTTCTGCGTTTTCGCCATTCAAAAGGATTGTCAGCAACCCAGCCACGGCATCCGCAGTATAGCAATAGTTTCCATTTGAGCTGCCTTTGGTATGTAGTACGATATCTTTGCCGGCTATTGCAGCTTTGGCAAACTGAGCAAAAACGCGATTGTCATTCAAGGATACACCGGCGCCAAATGTTTGGGACAATCGTGCGATTTTAACAGGAACTCCATATTGTGCCGCATAGCAAACGCACATGTTCTCACACAACCGCTTGCCCTCTGGATAACAGCTACGAACACTGGACAGGGCGATATACCCTAGTTCATCTTCTGTGGTTCGATGATTATCAGCGGAGGCAACTGTTCCATATACCTCCATTGATGAAAGATAGACAACACTCCTACACCTTTTGTCTTTCGCCAATTCTAAAACATTCTTTGTCCCCCTAACCGCAACTTCAATTGCGTCAACGGGATGTGTTATAAATTGCTTAGATGTGGTAACGCTGGCTGTGTGAATAATGTAGTCTACCTCGTGATCTGTGCAAATCGGGCATGTAATATCCCCCGTGATAATTTCCAGTTCCGGACGCTGCAGCAGATTGCCAAAAATTTGAGATGCTTTTTATCCTTGGATCGCACCATGGCCAGAATTCGTATCTGGCTGCTATGAATACGGTTTACGGCAAGAATAGCCCGAACCAACTGGCTTCCGATCAGCCCAGTGGCTCCAGTAATCAAAACAGTAGAATTGTTCAATGCATCCCATGTAATGGGCAACGCCGCTATCTTTTCCAAATCCTCTTGCAGAGTCTGATCGTTGGGGCATTCTAATTGATTCATTTTCGTTAGTTCCCCCATATCTGTGAATTCTCTTTGGCCTGCAATAAAGCGCGGCAGACATAGAAATCTGAAGGCGTTGTAACTTTAATGTTTTCCTGCGGCCCTCAACCGTGTATAACTTATAGCCATAGTGGGTCATCAGCATAGCTGAGTCGATCATGGTTGAGGCAATGCCTTGCTCTACGGCTTTACGATGGGCTTCTAAAATATCAGAAAGGTAAAAGCTCTGAGGTGCACGGGCTATGTAATACATGGCTCGATCTGTCACGGCAGTCACTCGCTTGCAATCATCGACGGTTGCGATAGTTTCAGTAGCTGGCACTATGGTGATAGCGCTGCCGTTCTCTCGGACGCATAAGATATTGTCAGAAATCAACTGCTCGTTGATCAGTGGACGCACACCATCATGAATCAACACAATGATATCCTTCATGGTAGGAAAACGTTGCTCAATTGCAAAAAGCCCGTTACGAATGGACTCCTGACCGTCCTTGCCACCAGGAACAATATCAATTACTTTTTGAATATCGTAGCGTTTCAGCAGCTTTTTCAGATGGCTGATCCAAGGCTCAATACACACAACACAAATCCCATCAATCTGAGGGTGATTTTCAAAATGCTCAATGGTGCGAATAATAATTGGAACGCCGTTTATCTCCAAAAATTGCTTAGGTGTTCCTTTGCTGTTCATTCGTTTACCGGAGCCACCAGCAAAAATCAGTGCGATATTCATTCTATGCCTCCTGATTCATGTAACGAAAACTCTACGATGAAATGCTTTTTCTCTTTTATCCTCGGGGGGCAGCTCCATGTAGCTTTCACCATACAATTTTCTCAAATATGTGTCAGTCTTGCCTGGCAACGGAGCCTTTATATTGCAGAAAGAACCGTAAGACACCGGCAACAAAACATCCTTAGGATGAATTTCTCCAAAGTAATGTTTCCGACCTGTAGGCATTCCGACGAGGCTAGTTTTACCATGGTATTGCACCGCTTTATCTACAGCGTTAAACCATTTCCAAGAAGGGATCATACCGCAGATTTTTCCGATTCTCATTCTGGTCCGATAAGACTTTTTACCTTCATCTGTTTGGCACATATATGTTCTCAGTTCGTCGCATCTATGCTCATACCAAAAGCTTGAGTACTAGCGAACATCAATCCGCTGCACCAAAGGCCCTTGATTCTTTGAAGCAAAATGTTTTCCGGGACATTTTCAATCAGGAAAATATCTAAGAAAATGCCGCACGGAAGATCGGAATTGATATCCGTTAATTCTTTCAACACAGTATTCTTTTTCATGATCTTGGGGAATCGCGCTTTGGACTTATCTTTGTAGTTGGGTGAAGATAATATATATTTTTTGCCCAGCTCTTCTTCAAAAACAGTCTTAAACACCTCATAGTCATTTCTAGGCATCATTAAATCCAAGTCATCGTCCCAAGGGATAAATCCTTGATGGCGCACACAACCCAAAAGCAGAACCGCCGCCAAGCATAATGGTTAAGCCGTGCTTCTGACAAACAGCCAGAATTTCTTGAAACATTTGAACGAGTTCATTTTTAAGTGACTGATTTTCTTCAGGGCTTAATTCCCGTAATATAGTTGAATTGGATGACAACGAATTCATCATCGCCTTGAATTTTTGAATCAGCCATTTTATTCAAAATCTCCTTCTGTTTATCTAAACAAGCTTAATGCAAACTCCCATAAACTGATTGCGGAATAATCATTGCCGAAATTTTTGGATATGGCAAACTCGTAATAGAAGTAGCCAAAATAAAGAACTCCTGCTGTTATAGTCACCAACCGTGCAGACTGTTTGGTAAACAGTTTCTTTATCATCCATGGCAATGCAATTGCGGTTGCGATTTCAAAGTACGCGGCCATTCTTGCGTAAAGATTTGCGCCCTGTACCAGCCCGATAGTCAGAATGAATGCGCTGACTATGCTCATATTGACAAACAAATTTTCAATTCTGGTTGAGTTGCTAAATAAGCGCCTACGGAATATGAGCGCCAAAATTGCCGGGACCCAATACACCAACACCCGGAGTATGTTGATCTGATGCTCGTCAAAAACCTCAACTTCCGCAACCATTGCGCCCAGCGATTGGGCGTATTCCATAAAGGCACCCAGCGTTGAATCGTAGGTTGCCATAGCAAACAGAGTAATTCCGAGGCCTACCCAGTTACCTTTCCCCATGGTTTTTCGAATAAAAGAGGAACAATGGCGAACATAAACGCATGGGTATGAAACATAATTGCAACAAACACCAGCAAGTAGAACTTCACATATTTCTTATCGATTGCATAGGGGAGCGCCATAAGCAGGAAAAACATAGCAGCGCACTGCTTCATCGCTGCAACGTATGTAATGTAGGTTCCTACAGAAAAGAAAATCAACAAGCTAAACGCAGGATTGATGGAATATCTTTTGCATAGTTTTACTACTGCAAAGCTGCTCAAAAATGCGGGAAGAAAGAAATAGATATGGTAATTGTCAGTGATACTGCGCATGAAGCTTCGATACAGCATTGACCAAGGGTTACCCGTCCAGTCTGTAAATGTGCCGTTTGCAACGCCTTCTGCCACACTTTGTACATTTGTAAATGCAGAAATATAGTTTAAAGTATCATTATAGCTTGTCCTCAAAAACGAGAAGCACGTCATCCACGCAATGACGACGATCATGAAAATATCCGCCCGGCGCAGCATGAAGTGGCGCTTGCCAGTCTGAGGACCGTCAAGCTGAGTTTCAACAGGATAATATGTCTGGGACAGGTACATCAGGAACACGCAGCCCCAATATAGTAAAACGAGTTGCTTCACGATAAAAGTCCTCTCAAATGTTCAATGTCACGCAAAGGCACACTACGCCTTTTAAACTTAACCATTATAGTATATTTTACTGAAATTGTAAACCGCGATTCTCTGAATTACGACAGATAATAGTGAAAAAGGGGCCCTGTTCGGAAGTCAGGGCCCTGCTGGTGCTATTCGGTGAAGATCAGCTCATGGAGCACGATTTCCTTCGCTCTGGCGTGGATATTGTTCATTTGCTGTGCCCAGGCCAGCGGATCGCGGGCTTTCAGCTTCGGTGACGCCCCCGGCGGTTTTCATCTGGACGATGATGGTTTCCAGGCGCTGCTGGGCCTGCTCATTCAAATCGGCCAAACACGTCCAGAGGGTCCGCGCAGAACCATATTGGAATATAAAACCGGGTGGTACTCTTTTAAGTAATCTCGCCGCATTCGGCCCCAGGTTCCAATGGGACGGGGCTCCTCCGGCAGCGTCCAATCGGGGATGAAATAGTCTCCCCACAGGGATATAACGGTCTTGTAAATCTGCATTTTTTACTTCCTCAAAACTCGAAAAATCCAGTCATATCAGGGCTTCCCGGGATCGTTTGTGGTAAAAAATGTGGTAAAATCGAGGTTCCTATGCCTGAAAACCCTTGAACCACAGTGGTTTTCGGGTTTTGACTTATCTTCTGCCGTGACAAGAAAATCATAGGGCTTTGCGTCATTGTAGCTGATCCGCAAACCGCTGAAGAGAGTCATCCATATCACAATTGCGAGAGTGCAAATATCCATTCAGCTTCGCACAAAGTGCCAGTCGGAATGTGCATAAGAGCCGGCGGGATAATAGCGCTGGGAAAGTATCGCTAAGATACATGTTCCGACATATAGCAAAGCGAGTTGCTTCGCGTTGCAAGTCCACTCGGATGCTCCATGTCGCGCAAGAGTACGGTCTCCTCCTGGCTCAGTTATTATAGTACATTTTACCGGGTTTGTAAACCAATATTGTTTGCAAAAGGATGGAAAATAGTGAAAAAATGGCCCCTGCATGGAAATCAGGGGCCACTGCTGGTGCTATTTGGTGAAGAAGCTCATGGAGCACGATTTCCTTTCCGCTTGTGTGGAGATGGTTCATCTGGCGCACCCGGGCTGGTTGGCCGTGGGCTTTGAATTTCTCAGCGACGCCCTTGGCGGATTTTAGTTGGGTGGTGATGGTTTCCAGTTGCGCTAGCCTGCTCATTCAGGTTGGCGTTTCATCGGGGATGAAATAGTCCCATGTAGGAATATAGCGGGTCTTGTGCCCATGCCGCTTCGGATGGTGACGCTTCCCCAAGTAGAGCGTTTACGTGTCTGCTGAGAGATAACCTTCTTGGATCAGCAATTCCAGCACCAAGGCCTCACGTTCCAGCATGATTGGATCTTTTCGGACCATGGTCTTTATTACGATTCGTTGTGATTGCCAATATGGGGGCCACAAATTCAAGCGTAAAGCGCTCTTCCGCCTCGTAATCATCCAACCGCTGCGGCAGAATGCCAGGATCCACTTCACAAAGGTAATAATAGTTATCCTGAATAAAAACGGCCTCTTTTTCACCCTTTTGGATGCGATGAACCAGTCCGTATTCTGCTATGGTATCGGGAATGACGCACATTCCCGACTCCTCCAAGACTTCACGAATGAGCGCCTGATGCCTGCTTTCTCCTGCTTCGACGCCTCCACCGGGGAATTTATAATAGTCATACTTCTGGCTGTGTACCATGCCGACCTTCCCTGGCGCGAATGATGATCCCACGCACAGAGGGCCGCACAAAGGCTTTCCCGTTTGGATCATAATCCCTGGTATCCAGCTGAAACAGCAATCTCATTGCTGGCCTCCTGCAGTTTCGGGAAGGCCCCCAAACATGCTCCGTCATCCCACTCGTTGTTGGGCATCATATTTAACGGATTTTGCTTCATAAATTTGATACCTCATTTTTTTGATTATTTGATGTGTCCATATTATCCAGCCCTATACGATGGGCTGTTATCAAATTGTTATCGGTGGTGATAACGGGGGGTAGCAGGGGTTGTTGTTTTCTCTGGTG
>VOFD01000166.1_pt1 | contig 37698 bp, 46 predicted proteins | sample 5384101 | NCBI WGS metagenome assembly VOFD01 (sample SAMN12384723, study PRJNA508395) | human gut metagenome | isolation source: healthy gut C | host: Homo sapiens
CCGAGGAGGCGATGTCGACAATCTGGTTGCGCTGCTTGAACGACTCGAGGTCGGACTCCACGCTTCCCAGCTCGCTCTCGATGATGATGAGGCGCTCGTTGATGAAGTTGGCCGTGTTCACCGCCACCTGGTTCTTGTCCTTGATGGCCTCTTCGTTGTAGACGGTGATGAGCATGTTGAGCATGTCCTCGGCACGCACGGGCGAACTGTCCTTGAGGGCGAGGGTGAGAATGGACGACTCCTCCTCTTCCTGCTGTATGCCGAGAGCGCCCTTGTAGTAGTCCACCACGCTCTCGAGGGGAAGCTTCGCCACCCGGACGGTGACGCCGTACCACGACGAGCCGTAGTAGTTGGTGGGGGTCACCACGAGGCGCATGCCCTTGGCCACGGCGATGGTGTCGTTGAGCTTCGCGGTGAGGGTCTTGGCCTCGCCCCCGGCCGGGCTGACGGAGAGCACCACCTCCTTGGCGTTCTTGGGGGTGACGTCGAGGGCCAGGTACTGGTCGGGCAGCGCGTCGGGGAAGCCCACCTGCACGGGCGACTGGGTGTAGAGCTCGTTGGTGCGCAGCCCGTCCTCAATCTGGTAGCTGACGTCGGCATGGACGCGCTTCACCACCTCGCGCATGAGCTTGCGGGAGCGGAACTGCAGGATTTCGTTGGCCACGTTCACCTTGTTGACGATGTTGTCGAAGCGGTCCAGGCCCGTGGTGGCCGTCTTGTTGGAGGGGTCCTTGATGATGACCGTGGCCGAGCGGAAGTAGACGAAGGGGGCGCGGGCATAGTTGTACCACGCCAGTCCGCCGCACGACCACGGAGAGCAGGAACCACTTCCACTTGGAAGCAAAATAGAGGAACAGGTCCACCAGGTTGATGCCCTGGTCGGCCTTGTTGGTTGCATTGTTGGTCTGCATAGTGTCTTTTCTTATTCCTTATGATATGGTTATTTGGTCACCCAAAGGATGGACGTGACGGCGGTGACGATGGAAAGCATCGTGGTGCCGATCTGCCAGCCGCGGTCTTCGTTGTCCTTCTTGCGGTATTTGGGTTCCACGTAGACGATGTCGTTCTGCTGCAGGTAGAAGCAAGGCGACTCGAAGAGGTCCTTGCTGCGCAGGTCGTGCATGAACATCTGGCGCTCGCCGTCGATTTCGCGGATCACGGCCACGCGGTCTATCTTGGCCTTGGCCGAGAGGTCGCCGGCATTGGCGATGGCCTCGAGCAGGGTGATGCGGTCGCCGTCGACCGAGAAGGTGCCGTTGCGCCCCACGGCGCCCAGCACGGTGTATTTGAAATTGAGGAACTCGATGGCCACGAGCGGGTCCTTCATGTATTCCCCTTCGATGATCTTGTTCTTGATGAGGTCGCGCACCTCGCCCACCTTCAGCCCCTCCACGTGGAGCTTGCCCAGGATGGGGAAGTCGATGTTGCCGTCCACGTCCACGCGGTAGCCCTTCTCGTTGATGCGGGTAGAGGCGTCGGCCGTCACATTGCCGTCGGAGCCCACCTTGAACGTGCCGCCGTAGATGTTGAACGGGATGGCCAGTTCGGGATTCTTGCAACTCACGGTGATGCTCAAACGGTCGTCGCGGTGGACGACGGCCTCATACTTGAGGTCGATGGGGTAGCGCACGCCCATCTCCATGTCCTGCAGGTAGACGATGCGCTTGCGGGCGCAGGAGGTCAGCAGCAGGACGGCAAGCAGGCTTGCCCAGATGATTTTTTTGTTCATGTTGTTTGTTTATCGGTTTTTATGGTTCTGTCATGCAAGGAGCGGCCTCTTGGCGCAACAGGCGCACGGCATCGAGGCCGGGAGGGCAATGGAGCGTGCCCACGGGAACGACGGAGGCCAGGCGGGCCAGCACGTCGTAGAGGCGGTTGCGCAACCCGTCGTCCTGCCCCACGACGGCGCATCCAGGATAGAGCACCGCGAAAGCGTCCACCCCGCCCTGACGGCGGAAGCGCACGGACGACGACGGGCACAAGCGCGCCACGCCGCCCACGGGAAACGAGCAGCCGCCGACGGACAGCGGACAGCCGGCATGGCTCCAAGGCGTGGCGTAGGCCAACGCCATGTCGTCGTCAACGACGCGCAGGGCCAGCGTGCCGCCGTCGGGCTGGAGCAGCCACGGCGCCGCCGGCGCGACTTCGGGCACAAAGACGTAGGCCCGGCCCTGGCGCACCTCGGCCCAGGCACGGACCGCCACGCCGCCACGCCGCAACAAGGCCTGCGACCAGGCCACGCCCAGCAGCGCCGTGAGCAGGCGCGAGGCCTGCGGCGCGGAGAGGTCGGCCCAAATCCGCACGTCGGCAAAACCGTCGTCGGCCAGCAACGTGGCCCCGGCACCGCCGGCGGCCGCCTCCACGCGATAACCGCCGGGCACGGCGTAGAAGGCCATGCGCAGGCCGGCTGCTGACACTTCGTCAGCAAGGTGGCCGGCAACGCCTTCCGTCAGCTCGGACGCAGGCAGCACCGCGCAGCGGAAAAGCCGCCCGCCCGGCGCCGAAGCCGCACAGCGGAAGGGCCGGAACAAAGGCAGAAGGCTGTCGACCGCCACCTGCCCCGGCAGGCGGAGCGTAAAAACGAGGTCCGCCACACAGAAACAACGGTTCACCATATTGCTTCTCATCTAAGTTGCCCCTTCAATAAGTCTGTGAATATCCAGAAAGCCTCCTTCGGCGCATAATGGAAGGCGAAACGCACATTGCCGCGGAAGGAACGCACGGTGTGCCACTTGCGGAGAAAGGCCGGGTCGTCCGCCTCACCGGCGCCGGGAGCATGGTGGCCGAAGTTGCCGCCCCGCCGCACGATGTCGGCCAACGGACGGGCCGAAGGCGCCACCTCGGGATAGGGGAGGCAGGCGGCAGGCAGGCCCAGGCACTCGGTGAGAAAGGCGTGGAGCAACGGGTTCCAGCCGTCGAGCCCCAACTGCCCGCAGGCTTCCTTCATCTCGGCAGCATCCACCAGACCATGAAATCTGTAGCACACCCGGGCCATGTCGCACAACTGGCGAAGGCCGATGCCCCGCCCCAATGCATGCTTCAGGATGTGCAGGTCCAACAAAAGCAGATTAAGAAAAGGTGAAGGCACGGTGACCTGCACCGACGAAGGCCCCGCGGGCAACGAGGCACGGCTGTAGCCATGGCGGCGCTCCAGCTCGCCCACGTAGTCTTTCTGGAATGGGTTATAGGAATCGAGCAGCCGACTGTGGTGCTCCACCACCACGCCCCGCCAGTGATAATAGGCGCTCCGGTCGGCACCACGGCGGACGCGGAGGCGGCGCGCACGGACATTGTGCAATGCCACGTCGAACGTGCGGCTGCTGTTGAAATAAAGGTCTATGTCGCCACACTCGCGCAACAAAGGGCGCTCGTAGCTAAGGGCCACCCCCTGCCCTTTCTGTAGCACGGGGTTCAGCTCGCCCAGTCGGCAGGCGGAATAGAGCTCGGCCAGCGCCCGGTTCATCTCAAGGTTGCGGCGCTCGATGGCATCGACTTCGGCCATCCAGCGCACCAGCAGCCCGAGCGGCGGCAACAGCCCTTCGGGCAGATGCTGCACGCCCCGGAACACCAGTCCCGTGACCGTCTGGCGGCGGGCGGCGCGGAACACCGCCTCCCACTCGTCGGGCGAGAGGGGGAAGCAGGCCAGCCGCTCCACCTCGCGCTCCCACAGTCCGGCCCGCAACAAGGCGAGCAGGGCCGGGCCGCAAACCCGGCCCATCATGTCGTCCTTTGTGTTTCCCATAGATACGGATTAATAGCGTTCTGTTCGTCAGCCTCTCCGTGCGGAGAAGCCCGTCAGTCCAGCAGACCCGCGGCCTGCCACTCGGCCAACTGGCGCTCCACGTCGCGGAGCGCCACGGCGGGCTCCACCTCGTAGGCCCCGCAAAGGGCCTCGGCCAATTGCTGCGGAGTGGCGCCGGCGGGCGCCATGCGCTCCCACATCAGCGCTGCGGCGGCATTGAGACTGTAGACGCGGCTCAGGTCCAACCGGCGGCCGCAGGCGTCCACCACCATGCACTGGTTGCCGATGCGACGCAATTTCAGGTCCTTGCGCGGACGAACGATTCGATTTTCCATCATGAATGTCGTTGATTCAGAACTTCTTCCCCGAAAGGATGGAAGCCACTGTGAGATAAATGATTTTCACGTCGAGCCAGAGCGAACGGCCGCGCAGGTACTCCAGGTCCATGCGGAGGCGCTCCAACATCTTCTCCATCGTGTCGGTGTAGCCGTTGTAGAGCGTGGCCAGAGAGAAAAGCCCCGGACGAAGCTGATAGAGCAACTCATAGTCGGGATTGACCGCCATGATCTTGTCGATGAAGAACTTGCGCTCGGGGCGCGGCCCCACGAAACTCATCTCGCCACGCAGCACGTTCCACAACTGGGGCAGCTCGTCGAGATGGTGCTCGCGCAGGAAAAGCCCCACCTGGGTGAGCCGCTTGTCGTGCTTCTGGCAGAGGGCAGGCCGCCCGTCGGACTCCGAAGCCACCGTCATGGAGCGGAACTTGTAGAGCGTGAAAGGCTCACCTCCCAGCCCGATGCGCTCCTGGCGGAAAATGGCCGGGCCACCGTCCTCGCGCTTGATCATCCAATAAATAATCAGGAAAGCCGGCGCAGACACGAGTAACCCCAGCACGCTCCCCACGATGTCAAACAGGCGTTTCACTGCGGCGTCGACAGCCGTTACGGCTGCGGAACGCTTGGAATTGTCGTTTGCCATACGCATTTGCATTACTTTAGAAACCACATTTTTTTCATTACTTTCCATATAAACTTGAATATAAGGTTAGGCATTTGTCAATCATGTGATCCTTCGTAAACAAGTCAAGATAGCGTTGGCGCGCCCCTGCGGCATAGCGGCCGTAGGTGGCGGCATCGGCCGTGAGGGCCTCAATGGCCCGGGCCAGTTCGCGGGCATTGCCCGGCTCCACATTCAGCCCCGACACGCCGTGGGCATTGACCCACGACACGCCGGACTGCGGTATGTTGGTGGCCACGACGGGCTTGCCGCACGACATGGCCTCGATTTGCACAATGCCGAAAGCCTCGGTCTTCTGCACGCTGCTGAGGCAGAAAACGTCGCAGGCACCATAGTAGGCCGGCAGGTCTTCATCGCTGACGCGGCCCAGGAGGCACACTTTCCCCTGTAGCCCGAGGGCATCGATTTCGGCCTGCAGCTCGCCGCGCAGCTCACCGGTTCCGCCAATGAGCACCACGAAGTCGGACGGCAGATAGCGGGCGGCCTCCACCAAGTGGCGATAACCCTTGTAGGCCACCAGGCGCCCCAGCGAAAAGACGATGCGACGGCCGGCATAGCGGCGGCGGACAGCCTCGACCGCACCGGGAGCAGGCCGCATGGGCTCCACCCCGATGGGCAGGCAAGCCGTCTTTCCCTGCACGCCGCACAGGAACGGCGACTGGGAAAGGTAGACGGGCGTGGTGCCCACCACCAAGTCGGCACGCCGCAGAAGCCACCGCTGCAACGGGCGATAGAACTGAAGCAACAGGCGCTGCTTCTGGATGTCGCTGTGCCAATGAAGCACCACCGTGCCCTTGTAGCCCGAGAGGTAAAGGGCCAGGCAGGCCATGGGGTCGGGATGGTGGACATGAATGATGTCGTAGCGGCTGCAAATGCGCCGCAAAGTGGACACCATCGAAGGCGCAATCATCGTGGCACAAGCCTTGACCCACGTGTGGCAGCAAATGAGGCGGGCATAATCGTTGAGAGGCACCACGCGCCCCCCGCCGTCGCAGGCGGCACACAGCATGTCGCACGACACTCGACGGCCCGACAAACCGACCATGAGGTCGTATGCCACCTTCTCCACTCCGCCGCGTATGGGATAGAACTTGCCCAACTGCAGCACCCTAAGAACTTTTGTATCCATAAAGCCGAAAAACTGGTTTTCCCGGAAACTGTTTTGAATCCATCGCGCGACGGAAAAACGGATGCGTCACGCCCAAAAACGAATGATGGCAGAAATCCGAAACAGTTGCTTACTCTCCCCGCAAGCGCTCCCGATGGCGGCGCACCACCTCGGGAAAGTTGCGGCGGATGTATCCGCCCACGCTGTTGTAAGTCAGGCCCAGCCGGGCGGCAATGGCCTTGAGGTTCTCCGTGGTGGTGGCATAAAGGCGCACCGCCTCGGCATATTTTTCCTGGCTCCGGCGCGACAGGCGCTTGCCGTCGGGCGTGAGCGCCATGCCCTGCCGTCGGGCCAGTTCGGGTTCATGTTTGTGCAGATAGTCGCGGAACACCTCGGGATGGTAGCCATACTCGGCAGCCACCTGTGCCACGGGGCGCGGCTGGCGACGCAGGCTCTCGATGGCCTCGGCATATTTGGCAGCCACAGTCTTCATCCGCACCCGGACACGACGCAAGTCGGCATGCTCGTCCAACGGGCCGTCGATGCCCGAACGCTCCAACACGAGGCCGCGATGCCACTTGTGGAGATAGAAGCGGAAACCGCCCATGGGAGCACCCGTGCGCTCCACAATATCCTTCAGGGGCAGGGCCGTGTCGCGATAGAGCGCCAAGGCCGCCGCATATTTCTGTTCGATGCGCGCCGAGGGGGCATACTTGCGGCCGTTGCCCGAAAGGTCGCCGCGCTGCTTGCGCACCAAGGCCGCCTCCCGGCGCATCCGGCGCTTCTCGACAATAACGGCCCTGTGATAGAAGCGCAAGTGCTGGCTCAGCCCGCTGCGCGAAACGTGGCAACGGTCGGCCACCTCGGCCATGGTGAGCGCCGTGGTGCGATAAAGCTCCACCGCGGCGGCATATTGGGCGATGCACTCCGGGCGGGCGCCATGGAGCACATTGTCGTTGACCCCCAACCGGCGGCGCATCTCCTCGCGCCTCAGCAAGATGTCGGGGTAATGCACCCTCATGAAGTTGGCCAGCGCCGTGCCGTCGAGCCCGAACTTGCGGGCCACCTGCGACACGTTGAGGTCGATGTAATCCAAAGCCTCGCATGCCAGCACGGCATCCTTGTACTTGGCATGCGCATTGACGTTCTGCTGTCCCACCGCAATGATTTTAATGTCCTGCAACGCCCCGCCCTCGGCCGGGATATGATGGCGCCGCAACACCAGTTCGCGCCAATAGCGGCGCAAGTAGCTGCCCAGTCCGCCCACCGACACCTCGCACTGCCGGGCGATGGCATTGAGCGGCATGCCCGTGTTGGCATACAACTCCACCGCCTTCTCGTACTTGCAATGCAAGGCATGACGCCGCAAGACGGCAGCCCGCTCACGGGAGGGGAGGGAAAACTCGGTTTGCGCCATACCTTTATTTATTGCTCCGACGCCCCATCAGGGCATCATACAGACGGAAATAGTCTGCATAGCATTCATTCTTGTCGAAATGTGCCAAGGCATGGGCCCGGCACAAAGATTGCCAATCAGCCTTTCTGCGACGCGCAATGTCCCTCACGGCTCCCAGCAGTCCGGCCACATCGCCTTGTTCCACGATACGCCCCGTGTCCGGCGTAATGGCTTCTACGCTCCCTCCGGTACGGTAAGTCACCACCGGCGTTCCGCAAGCAATGGCTTCCAAGTTTACCGTGGGATAATTGTCCTGCCAAGTGGGATTGACGAAAGCATCGGCACAAGCATAAAGTTCGGCCAACTGACGAACATTCTCGGTGCGGCCAATAGCCACAATGTTGCGCGGCAACCGCGACTTCTGTTCCTCCTTCACGCCGACCAACACGATTACCTCGTCGCGACGAAGCATGGCTGCCATAGCCACAAAGTCATCCAGCCCCTTCTCCTTGCTCCAGATGCTGGCTACCCCCAAGATGACATGCTTTCCTCTAATCCATATTTGGCCACCACGCCACGCGAATCACAAACGCGAAAAACATCAAGATTAATTCCATTGTGGATGACCTGGAAATCGTAATCGCGCAAGAAAGACCGCCGCATCTCCCCCTCCAGCCAATGGGAAACGGGGACGAAGACCAAGCCTTCATGTGGCATGGAAGCAAAGGCTGCCCGCTTGTCGGCATAGTTGCGGGCGCTCCGGTCAAACAGCCAGCTGGCCGGAAATTCTTTCTTTTGGGGACAATGGTTGCACCCCCTGTTGCCACTTGTCGCAGCCGACATAGGAGTAATAATAGCAATGCCCCGTGTAGAGCCAACAGTCGTGCACAGTCCAGACTACGGGAATGCCGCAACGGGAGAGGTAGCGAAACAGCACGCGGTAGTCCAAGAAATAACCATGCAGGTTATGAATATGTATGATGTCCGGCGCAATTTCCTCGATGCGGCGGACAAAAGCATGCGTGGCCTGAGTGGAAGCCAGCCCGTGACGGTCGAACAAACGGGTTTGCAGTCCGTGCCACGCCGTGCTCCAAACATTGCCAACGGGCACTATCTGCGAAGCGCAAGGCTTTACACCGTCACGCCCCTTGGCATAGGCCACATAACTCTCCCAGCCGTTGTTCAAGGCCAGTTCTCCGATTTCCTGCATAATGCGCCCCGTAGAGGTGGACACCCTCAAAACAGGATTAATCTGAAGCAAGCGTTTCATCTGTGAACCAATGACGTGAAGAGACGCACCCATTGCGTCATGACAGCCTCTTCGGAATAAGTCTCGACCACTGCTTTCGCACGTTCCGACATGCTGCGGCGAAGAGCATCGTCGCCCATCAGCCTCATCATGGCTTCGGCCAAGGCACGGATGTCGCCGTCGGGGACAAGGATTCCGTTTTGTCCGTTTTGGATGATGTCGCGGGGGCCGCACTTAAAATCGAAGGTCACAACAGGAAGCCCGCAAGCCATAGCCTCGACCATCACCATGGGAAAACCCTCATAGTGTGAACTCATGACCAACAAGGAACTTTGGGCATACTCGTAGCCGATATCTTTTGTGGGAGTGTTTATACATATATTCTTTTGCAGCCCCTTCTTTTCAATCATGCACTGCAACATATCGTGCCATTCGCCTTGGCCGAAAATGTCGAGCCGCCAGTCTGCATACCGGTTGTCTTGCTGCACAATTTCCCATGCTTGAATGAGCCGATCGAAACCTTTCTGGTAATCTAACCGTCCCACGGCTATAACCCGATGCCTGTCCACCATGGAAGAATCATGTCCGACACGCATGGCCGCATTGGGAATCACCTCAATGTTCGGCAGATTGCCCCAATAACCTTTGTCCTCATGCGTGAGCACCACAAACTTGTCAAACCTCCGCACGACATGTTCATCCTGCCTTGTGCGCCAACGGTCAATCGCGCCCAACAATCCCTTCCGCCCATACTGCAAACGGAAAAACTTGCAGAAATGCAGTTCCAGCACCTTGCGGCTGCCATCCTTTATATCAGGAATGAAAGACGACTCCGAAGGATAGAGCGAACAAACCACATCTGCCCGCTCCCGCTTCAACAAAGCCGCCAATGCTTTCTTATGCTTACGACGCCGACAAAGATAACCGGCAATCTTCAGCAACGGATGCTTATCATTGTCATCCGAATAATTGATGCCCAAGTCCACCATCCGGATGCTATTGGGAAACGGATAGAATGACGGCCGCCCCTTCTGGTCCGTTGTCACTACGGAAATGTCCCAACCCAACCTCTCCGACAGATAGCTCGCCTTGTTGTACAAGACCCGTTCCATCCCGCCGGGGTTGCATACGGAGTGGGTGCAGTAGATGAGTTTCATAAGAAGTTTATAAAGCCATCCATCCGTCACAAGCCACCGACTTGGACGTATAGTCCTCACAACTGTCCGGGTTGAACCAGATCGATGGAATGACCACCATTTTATCTACATTCCGATTCAGATAAGCACTCCACCAGCTGTATGTGCTATTCGACATAATCTGATGCTTGCAAAGGCTCATTAATTGCATGTCAAAATGGCTCCCCAACCGTATGCCGGATTCTTGTCCACTAACGTATAGTCCAAGAAAGTGAAGTTTGCCTTCACCCATTCCGGATTATCCGTAAAAACATAAAAGCGAGGATTCTCAAGCTTGCCCCGCATCATCTCCACAGCTTTCCGATAATAGTCCACCGGGCATGTACCAGCATAATAATTACGGGACATATAGTCTTTACCCTTCCGTACATGAACTGCCACCGACTGACATCCGGATATTTCCCGAACCAATGACAGATTATAATCATCCGTAAAAGGCCCGAATGCGAAAGCCTTCCGCACTTCATCATGCACACTTTCCACCATTCTCACATTCTGAAACACCCCAGACACGTATATTGGCTTTCCGTCCTTCGCAGGAAGAAAGACCTCAAAAGCTGAAGTATATTTAGCGTTGCAGGTACTCCAAAACAATCTCCTACGGACTTTAGAAAGCCAGTCTCCTCCTCCCCGGTCCTGAATACTTCCCATTCGGACGCTTGGCGCAAAAAGGGCATGGGGAAAATGGCATTCCACGCCACATTCTCATGCTTTAGCTTGGCTGTTTTGTAGAAATCCACAAAAGCGTTATACCCCAGACGCCTCAGATACAAATAATAACTATATAGAAACATGCGGTTCGCCAACCCGCAAGCCATATTCACAATCACAGCCATGACTTACACCCTTAATAATCCATTCTCATATTCAGACTCATCTTCTTCCACATCTAAACATAAGAATGGGGCAAAAAGCAAGGAAGATATCCGTAGAAACTTTCACCCAAATAACCAAGTTGAGCATCAACATGGCCAAAAACATATACTTATAATGAATGGAACGGCTCATGCAGACTCGGCACACATTAAACATGAAAAGCAGAAATGCCCCCATGCCTATGATTCCGAAATAGAACAAGAAACGGGAATAACCCGCATCGGTACCCATATAAAAAGCCATACCATAACTCTCCCGTATAATAAGGATCCTCCGCCATTGAACCCATATACCCGTCACCAATGACCCACGTCTTGAACGTGTCGGGGAAAACCATACCATTCACCAGCATCTCATTCGATGTCACTTCCCATCGGCCTTTCTCCACCAAGCTGAAAAATCCCTCAAAACCAAACCGGAAGAACTTATGCCATCCCGCATCCCAATTATAGAGGAATACCGAAACCAAAACCGCCACCGTCACAAAGCCAATGACCCAACGGGACAAGACTTTCCGTTTATCTTCGGACATAATCCGATTGGGGATGAACAAAACGTATGCCAAATACAATAGGGCCATTACCATGCCGACAGAGGCAGTACGCCCAATCATGTTGCCAATCACGGCAATAATACAGAAAGCAGCCAGCAAGGGAATCACATATTGCTTATAGTTCTCCTTCTCAAACATCCGGGGCAACAAGAAAGCTATCATAATCAACAACACGGCAAAGCGCCCGCCCGCCACATCCAACGCACAACCAATCCCATACAAGCGTCCCTCAAACTTCCCCATGAAACCATGACCATAAAGAAAGCTATCCACAAAAAGCCTTCAATGGGGCATAGCGTTCCATCGACATGGCCAATATACATTGCAGCGCGCCGACGGCTATCATATAGAAACAAACCAATTCCACCGAAACACGGCCATGTACCCCCTTGATGAAGTTCACCACACAATAGGCCGCGCCGACCCACACCCACATGGTCACGATATATCCCAAATATGCCCCATCGATGGTGTTGTTCCACGTCATGGCCAACAAACTGGCAAAAAGAAACGCCTGTTGCATAAAGTGAAAGCAAAAAGAAATCCTTGCTAATCCATCCATGTCCATTCCGTCCCAATTTCACCAAAAGAATAGCCAAACCCAAAGCTGCCATCATCATCTTGGTATTCACTGTAGGCAAGAAAGTAAAATAAAATGGAAAAAAGAAAAAACTGGTTGCTATGATAACAAAAGGAATAAGAATTGTCTTCATCTATATCTACTTGTAGATTATGCCATATACCAACTTGCACACCACCCAATAATGCAGGCGCACCATCCCCCACCAATGCCGGGCTGCACACCACTGCACCATACGGCGACGGAACGATATATAATGATTCTTTGGTATATAAGCGTCAGCCTCGGAATAGTTCGTATCCCAAAGCTTATACATATCCGCATCTCCAGTCATCAGGAATGGAAATTTGGCTTCCAGTTTCATGCAGGCAATCTCCAAATCCAGCTCCGTCCCCCATTGGCGACGCAACGCCGTTTCCACTCTTTGAATGTTATGCTTCACCGCATTCCAATGTTGTAAAGAGAAATTTTGAGAATAGGCACTTGCGTTCAGTTTCACATAGTGGTAAAATGCCCGAGGCACGTAAACCACGTTAGAAGCCACGGCAAACAAGAGCATCATTGTCATGTCCTCGCCCATGGCATATCCTTCGGGGAAAAAAGATACGATGGTCTGCATAAAGATTCCTGCGCACGAGTTTGTTCCATACATTGAACTTCATCTGTCCGGCCAGCATAGCCTTCAAGGCGTCCAACGGTGTCGCATAATCAGGTTGTTTCATATAGCGCTCGCTATGCTCGAAAGAAAGATACCAGTCGCACCATACTATATCTGCATTCCTTTCCTGGGCTACTCCATAAAGGACCTCCAGCATGTCCGGTTCCACAAAGTCATCGCTGTCGCAATGGAATACATATTCGCCCTCGGCAGCAGCAAGCCCCGTGTTGCGGGCCGCCGGCAACCCGCGGTTCCGTTCGTGATGAAGTACCTTGACCTGCCCCTTTCGATGTGGATGCCGCTCAATGCATTGTTGCAACAGCTCCATGCTCCTGTCCGGCGTAGCATCGTCCACAAAAATGAACTCCACATCATCCAAAGTCTGGGACAGCAATGACTCCGCACATTTGGCAATGAATGCCTCTACCTTATATATAGGTACGACAACGGATACTTTCATGCTCATATCTTTTGTCAGAAGGCTGTCGGCAAGGCCATGGCATCTTCTCCACGCCTCTTCCGTTTCATCTCAAGCATCATGCAGTAGGCACGGCTCAACAACTTAACGAGCAGCATATTCATCCCTTTGTGCCGCCTCCAATAATCAATATAGCCGAAGCCCATGAAAGAACTTACTTCCTTACTGCCTATCAAATTATACACGTCGCGGCTGGCCTCTTTCAACGCCTCATGAAAACCAACAAGCAACCACCGGGTCTTGTCTCCATAATGGGTCAACGCGAACACATACGTATCTTTCACAAACGGAATCAAACGGGCCTGAAGATATTCCTGTACCGGTTTCCCGATAAATTCTTCCTTATATTGTTCATACGCAGAAGCCATATCCACTGCACAACGCACCGTATGGGACACACTTCTCAACTTAACGTCCGGACTCATCGTCTGTCCGTCCCTACCAATGAGATATTTATACACCACCCCGTCAAAATGGGCCACTGTCTCCACTGCCACCATGGGGATGAACACCCATTGTTGGTCAGTATAGGAAATGCCTTCACTCTGATGGTAACCCAATTGCCGCAACCGTTCGCAGCGGTAAGCCACGGCATGCATCTGCATGTTTTGGAACACATACATGCGGCAAACATCATCCATCAGGAAGAGTTTCTCTTGCCCCAGACCATAGCGGATAATCTTCCGCACCTGCCGTTCCATGTCAACCACGGCAAAGTCAGACAACACCAAATCTGCGTCAACGCCTTTCAAGAAAGCGATGAACTGTTCAAAATTTGATGTATCAAAGCTGTCATCGGCATCCAATATCTTGATGTATTTTCCACGCGCCTCGGACAATCCACGATTGACACACGAACCATAGTTGCCGTTCTCCTTGTCTATCACCCGGAATGTCTGCGGATACTTCTTCTCATATTCATGGGCAATCGCCGACGAGGCATCTGTGCTCCCATCGTTGACCACCAACACTTCCAAGTCCTCCAAGCCTGTTCCCACGCACAATGAATCCAAGCAATACCTTAAATATTGCTCCATATTATATGTCGGTACGACAACGGTCAAAACCTTCTCCATCTCCTTTACTCCACGATAAATCCGCTTTTCTGTTTCCTGTCGTAACGTAGCACCAAGAATTCTTGGATGATTTCAGGCAAATAACTCTTAATCCGGCTGCGCAAAGTCTTTTTCACCTGCACGGAACGATAAGGCGATTGCCGTTGCATCAGTTCCGCCTCGTGCTCTCGGACATATTCCATAGCCTCCTGCACTCCTGCATAATATTTCCGTAACTCCTCCGAAGCCATAAACTCCTGCTTGCATATCTCGCCATAGCGTTCAAGGATATGCAACTGGTCCAACTGTCCACGCTGGGTGAAGAAAGCGAAATGCGCCACAATGGCATCCCCGTTCCAAGCGTTCGACATCCCCTGTTGCGTGGGATAGATGCACGAAAGGAACTCTTCATCGTCCCCGGGAACGATGCCCGCGAACTTCCGCATCTCCTCTCCCATCCATAGGACGGCATTGATGGAAAAACGCGTCATGCCCATCTCCTTCTTGCCCACATGCAGATCGTCCCACTTGTGTCTTTTCAAATAACCTTCAATAAACCAATCATGCAGCACACTGGCAAAATAACCGCTCTTCCACAACACGGAATGACTGGCGTTCGCCTCATAGTAAGTATTCAGTTTCAACCGCCCCTCTACCTGCAACAGATAAGTGGACAAAGAGTTGTTGATGACCAAGGGAGAGACCAAAAAATATTGCGGGTTCTCTATCCTGAAGCGCACCATCTTCTCTATCAGCCCCGGCTCCATCCACACCACATCATCGTCCAACTTGAAATAGACGGTATACGGTTCAATGCAAGCCTTATAAAAAGCATTGATGCTCTTATTGCCATTCACCACCCCGTCCGGCTGCCACACGAGGTTGACCTTGGGGAACATCTCGGCCATCAGCCTGAAGAACTCGATGTCCGCCCCGTCGTGCGTGTTCACCCAGATGTCATAGCGGTCCACGATGTCCGAGGACACGACGTAAGGAACCAGGTACTGCATGTAGCGGCGGCGGCCCGCCGCCGTGTTGGCTACCACTTTATAGTTTCGGTACATATCTGTTTCGCTAATATAGCCTCTTGTCAAGAAACTTGTATTTGTTTTAACGCCTCGCGCAAATACCCTCCCCGTATCAGCTTTCGACGTATGGCCAAACAATTGTTTACCATCACGGAATAACTTTCAGGAGAAATACATTTTATTCTTCCATCCAATTCATCCAAAGAATCAACCGTGATGCCTATATTGTTCGCCTCAACAAACAAAGCCGCCGCACTCTTCGCCCATGCTATTACCGGAAGCCCCGCCACAATATACATGGACAATTTGTGAGGATTGTTGATGCACATATAATTATCTGTCGGGCATGCATGATAACCATCCTCCCAAATCAACCCAAAGTGTCCTTCTATGACACCGGGCAATATGTCCGCATCCACGCTGCCCATATAGGTTGAGTTCTTGGCAGGCATTTCAGGAATGCCATATATTATCATTGAAAAACTCTCATGGGACGTCTCGTCCAGTTTCCGCAAGAAATCGGCCTTTCCCAAATATCCGGCAAACGCCACTCCGGCTTTCTCCCCGACGCCCAATGCCCGCGCCCTCGGCGGCAAAGAACATGCATAATCAAAAATTCCCAACGAAATCAGCCGACTCCTGCAACCATACCTTTCCAATCCCTGAACCATCCGTTCATTGTGGACTATCACAAAGTCACATTGTGAAAGCGTTGACACATCCTTGCTTATCTCTTCGGCGTGTATTCGTCGGCTTTCCGCCGTGTTATATTTCAGACTGTATAAATCATGCACGAGATATATGAGCTTAAATCTCCTAAAAGCCTTTATCCGCAATATCGTTCGCAAAACCGTCAAAGACGTCTGAACAAAAAGGATGTCATCCTTCTTCAGCATAAGGATTTTGGCACACAGGATTAAAGCCAACAGCAACTTGGCCGTTTTGTGGCGGTACGCCTTCGTCTTGTCAAACTTGAAAATTGACCGGAAGCCATCCTGCAAAACGAAATGGGAGATGTCCTTCCTCGCTTTTGAGGACGCATTATATTCATTCAGCAGATATTCTTCTATCGTATATTTCATACCTGTCAGAGATTTTACACCCCATTAGAATGTCCCGAACAAGACCGACAAACCGACCCTGACATTCGTACGCAGATTCTTGGTCCTAAGACGCGGCAAAGCACATAACAGTTGAAAACGGCAAAGAAATGAATCCTTATATCTCACCACCAACCTCAACAACTGTTCATTTCCTGCAGGCATCTTGCCCCTATATCCGTCATACAATGCCTTAGCCAACAAAGAAGACATCCCGGAGGTTTGCAAAAGCCCCTTTCTTATCCTCTCCGTCCAGGATTTCTTCCGGACTCCCACACATTGGTGGTTGTGCTGCCTATAGTAGAGCAATGGGGGAGTCGCCTCGTAACATACCTGCCCTGAAAGAGCCATGCAAACGCAATAGACCCACCAGTCATGAAGAATGTACGGACAAAAGTCCACACGAGAAGCCTCATCCAACAACACCTTGTTAAACACCTGAGTATGCCCTCCGGAGGAATTCATCACCAAAGAAGACCCGAACGTGAAAATATACGTCATATACGACCGGTACACCTCATGCATGTCGGAGTCCGTCAAGACAGACTCGCCGCAAAACAACAACGGGCGGGAAGCGTCCATCTTGTTCAAAGCCGTGACCGAACGCAGCAACTTGTCCGGCATCCAAATATCATCCTGGTCACTGAACGCATAATAATCCGGACAGAATGTTTGCGATGGAAATGAAGAAGCGATACGCATCAGTTCAACAAAGCTTCTCGTGCATCCTATGTTTTCATGCCCTTCAACAAGCCGTATCTTTCCGGGGAAAAGCGTCTGGTTCCTCTTGATGAGTTCCACCGTCCCGTCGGAAGACTTGTCATCTCTGATTAAAAGGAACACCTCTACCCCTTCCTGCATCAGGATGCTCTCGACCTGCTCCTGCAAAAAACTTTCGCCATTATAGGCAGAAAGCAGCACTAAGACTTTTGGCAGCATACCTACAACTATTCAAATGAGAAATCATTTCACCAATTACCGGAATGTCATCAAATCCCGCAAATCCATGTCAAAACGTAAGCCTTTCCGCCGAATGCCGCGCCCGTGCGGCGGGGAGGCAGGGCGGAAATAGCCCCCGAAGTGTTAAAAAACGGGCGCGTGAACTGTCCGTACGGAACATTTCTCCGCCCCGGCATGCGTTTTCGTGCGGCAAAAATGGAATTTCTTTGCTGAAAGAAATTTCCGTCTTGCCGCAAAGCCGCAGATTTCTTGCCGCAAAGCCGTTCCCGGGCGTGTGGAAAGCGGGGAAAAACGGGGCTTCGGGCGGCATTTTTCTTCCAGATGGAGGCCGCCCGCGTGCAAAATCCATTTGTCATTTTGCCATCCTCCCCCCCCGCTTGGCTGACACAGGGACATCGCCCGTCCGCATGGTGTCACTTGGCGGAGGGCAAAGTGCCGCTGAAAGGGGGCTTCCGGCTTTCATCCTGCATTCTCGTGGACCTGCGAGAATCGCGCATTTCCGCCCGTCCCCGTCCTTGCGCCCGTCCGCACGATTCTCGCGGGGCCGGTTTTGACGTTTTGACAGAATGACATCTTAGAGTGCGCCTTCAATATGTTAAAGTCCGAACAAGACGAAACGCTATTCAATAAAAGAACCTATCTGCAAGATTTCAAATGAACTTTCGAAACATCCGGCCAATACAGCCCATACCCCAAACACATCTTATATAAGAACAACTTTACAGCATAAGCAGAGCCATAATGTTTGCTCAATATCCTAAATACCTCTATAAACATCCGCCACCTTTTCAGCATCCAAATACGACTCATAGCTTTTGCAAATTGGTACAATATAAACATCGCAGCGTCATCGGACTTTTCTATGGCATAAATCGCCAATCTGGCTTTAAATTCTAACGAACGCTGCTGATTTAGAGAAACTTCAGACCAAACCCCTCCCTTATGATAACGGTAAACTCCCATCACGTCAGGGAAACAATATCCCTTTCCTTCCTTTAACAAAGCATAAAACAAGATGATATCCATTGACATGCCATAGGATTCATAATGCTGTAAATCCAAGGCACTTCTCCGGTACATCACCGTCAATGTCTGTGTGAGCCATTTCCCTCCAATAAGGTTCTTCAAGTCATAATCCGCCCCTTGGAAGCTCTCATCCTGCTCCTTCTCCAACCGACGCTCTTCCTCATAATATTGGTCAAAACGGTGCGAACACATCACATAATCCGGATGGCTTTCCAAGAAGTCCACCTGCTTCTGGAGCTTGTACGGGTCGGTCCAATAGTCATCGCCCTCGCAAAGAGCTATATATTTACCCTTTGCCCGGGAATAATTATAGACCAAACTCACCTTTACGCCTTTTGAATATTGGTTCTCCTTCTGGCATATCGGTTTTATCACATCCGGATATTTGGCTTCATATTCCCGAATAATATCCTGGGTCCCGTCCGTCGAAGCGTCGTCGTGAACCAGCACCTCTATCGGGAAGCTGGTCCTCTGCATCATGAAACCATCCAAGCACTGGCGGATGAACGGCGCATGATTATATGTGATGCAACAGATGCTCACCCTAGGAACTATTTTATCCATTATATTTTAACCTCAATTTTAATTCAGCAAAGAAATGTGTTGTATCATGAAACATCTTTTCATTAAGCAGATACAATTTATCTTGAATGCCCATCTTTTCTTTCTTCAGCATCTCTGTTTTTTCTATAACTATTTCATCAAAATGAGGATTATCAATAGTTACAGCCCATTCAGACAATGATAGCTTATCCATCAATCCTTTATGCTTAGGATGGTTACACAAAGCTATTACAGGAACATTAAAACTTAGTGGTAAGATCTGTCCGTGTCCTCTCATAGCTAACACGAAATCAGCATATTTATAATAGCTAACAGCAATATCGGAATGATCGAAAGCCAAATAACCAAAATCCCACATATAGCAATTCTCTATTCCCTCCATTATTTTTTGCGACAAAGCCACATCCTCATATACATGAGGAGCAAACAAGACTTTATATGAATGCGATAAATGACGTGTAATCTTTTTTTTCATTGCAAGAACAAAATGTTCTTGACTAAGATCTGAACCAAATCGATGCCCGACTTTGTCATTTGCAACTTGTATTATAACATATTTATCGCCACATAAACGAGAATATTCCGTATTTAGTCCCACGAAGAATCCTGGATCTGGCACTTCCTTTGGATAAATGCCAATGTCATTAACCACACGCTCCAAACTTCCATCATTTCTTACAGAAAACGACAAAGCATATTTAAATGCTTCCTTCAAATGCTCTTTTGCCCGATTTGGAACACGCTCATCTTGAAAATAATTATCACCTACACCATATATAACAAAAGGGATCTTTATAGATTTTATCAAGTCTTTATCTATCAACCAAAACCAGCCATTAGGCCAGTGACATCCGTGAATAATTCCACCGCCCCCAATAACTAATAGGTCATATCTCTTGTTAACAACCTCATTGATGTAGTATTCATTAAAATAACGACCTTGGAGATTTGTTTCACCAATAAAATCTATGGGCAAAAAATTCTAAACAAGTTCTTTACTCCAATACCTAAAGCGTAATCGCCGATATTATAATTCAAACAATAGGAATGTAATATTTTCATTTCAATAAACTTCTAACCATATCTGGACTAAACACAGGAATATGCAAATTTTTCGCCACATCTACACGCTCTGAATAAGAATCATCAATAAAAACCGATGAGAGATTGTCAATGTATTGAGACTTACTTGTACCATCCGTTATATGTATTACTCTATCAAAAACTTCACTAAGCCTACAAGCATGCAAAGTCTCATATATCTCTGATTTATGTCGAGTTAATAATGTTATTTTTACACATTCATTAACACATTGGTATAAGAATGCGACAAGTTCAGTGTTTAGATATTTACCTTTTAAACGTATGCAGTCATCAAAATCAACGAATACTTCGTTATACGATATGTTTATGTTATAAATATCATCCAATGCTCTGTCTAGTTCTATTTCGTAACTATTAGAATATATTTCCACATTATAATCAAAAGCATCAAATAATGTCAACAATGCAAAATTAATCCCTTTATTTCTATATAAAGAAGAAGAACCACCTAACCTTGAAGCGACTTCCAATAATGTTAGCACACCGTTTTTATCTCTTTTCAATTGAATAAACCAAGCTCCTCTGAAATGTAATCTTTCATTAATACCCTTGGCAATATTATAAAACTCACTATTGTCATCAGCAACCGGAACCGTATTTACACTGATCCCATTTACAATCCGACGTCTTAATCTTGGAGCTGAAAAAAGTAATTCCCTCTTTCTATTTGTAAAACAATCTAAGGTATACTCATCACCATTCAAATATTCACAACAGATACTGTTTGGAAACTCCCTTTTGTATTCTTGAAGCATATCATAGTCTATGACCAATTTTGTCCCGCGTGCTCCATATCCTATATCAGGTTTCATAAATATAGGATAAGTAATAGCATTCTCATCAGTATATATCTGAGGAGTCTTTACCACATCCTTTAGAATGTGGTAAGTTCTTAATTTGGAAGTACAGACATTTACTGTTTCATAACATGATCCTATCACCTTACATCCAATCTCATACTCATTTTTCTTTAAAATATCCAACACCATATCCATTGCAGGGAAAATGGCATCAATCCTTTTCTCCTTAACTATCTTAGATATAACTTCGACAAAAATTGGAGACGTTACAAAAGGTAAACCTCCTATATATTCTTTATACACAAATTTTCCATGATCATCTACACTACTTGCTCCAATCAGTTCAAAATGGATAGAATATTTTAACGACCGATATATTTCCAAAGCTATTTCCGAACCACAAGGAAACACTAAAATCCGTTTCATAAAAGCACTAAATAATCAGTTTTACAATCCTTTCCACATCCGCATCCGTCAACCCATAATACATCGGCAAACAAATCACCTGCTCCGCTATTCTTGTAGCCACCGGAAGGTTTTCCGGCCTTGCCGAATCCAACCCCCGGTAGGTGCTGAACGTACTGATGAGCGGATAGAAGTAGCGACGACCAAGCACGTTGTGTTCCTTCATCTTGAAATACAATTCGTCGCGCGTCATGCCGTACTGCTCCGCATCCACAAAGATGGGGAAATAGGCGTAATTGTGGCGCACGCCGGGAAGGTCTTCCATCACACGGATGCCGGGAACATCACGCAATGCCTTGCGATAGGATTCGGCGACATGACGGCGGGCTTCTATTGCCCAGTCCACCTGCTTCAGGTTAATCAGGCCATAGGCCGCGCGCACCTCATCCATCTTGCTGTTGATGCCGGGAGCCACTACCGTCGTCTCGTTCGCGAAGCCGAAGTTCTTGAGATAGTCGATGCGTTTCTTGGTCTGTTCATCGTGCATCACCAAGGCGCCGCCTTCGATGGTGTTATACACTTTTTGTGGCATGAAAACTCAGCGTGGACATATCGCCCGCATTCAAGATGCTTTCACCACCAACTTTCACGCCAAAGGCATGGGCCGCATCGTAAATCACCTTCAGCCCGTATTTGTCGGCTATCTCCTGGATTCGTGCCGTGTCGCAGGGACGTCCATAGACATGCACCGGCATAATTGCCGTGGTGTGGGGGGTGATGGCCGCCTCTATCTTGTCGGGGTCGAGATTGCAGGTTTCGGGGTCGATGTCCACGAACACCGGTTTGATGCCGTTCCACCATAAGGCGTGTGTCGTGGCCACAAAACTCCCGTAATCCGCATGGCCTGCAGGGCGGTAATCAGCGGAAGCGTACCATTGGTAAACAAACTGATGAAGGGCACACCGAGATATTCGCACAGCGCCTTCTCCAGTTCCCTATGGTAATGCCCGTTGTTGGTGATCCACTTCCGTTGCCAGATGTCCTTCAAATAGACATTCAGTTCGTCCAACGAAGGCAACAACGGAGAAGTCACCGTAATCTGTTTCTCTTCCATATCTCTTATTTTCCTTTTTTCCGCACCAAAGTCACCAACTCGTCGAATTCCTCGAACCGCATCAGTTTGGCACCGCCCAAGTAATAGACCGCCCCGGTCAAGATGCCCACCACCAACTGCCACCACAAGGAATCGAAGGCCTGCACGGTCAGCCAGACCAACACTCCCATGACCAAAGAGTGCACAAGGATGTGCAGCAGGTCTTTCATCTGGGCCACATAACCGTAGCCAATGAGTCTCTTTGTATAATAGGTATTATAAACCAAGGCCAACAACGAACCAACGATGCCTCCATAGCACATGGCCACAATCCCCAAGGGAACGGTCACACACAGAATAATGACACCTTGTATCTTCTTGATGACCTCCACCTTCAGGAAGAAGTCCGAACGGCCCTTCACCTGCAACAGGCTCAAATTGATGGCATGGATGGGATACCACATGGAAGAAAAGCAGATAATCTGCAGCAAGTAAATCGTTCCCTCCCATTTGTCCGTCAATATCAACCGTATCATCGGGTCTGCTACTGCTGCCATACCCACCATCAAAGGGAATATGATGAAAGCGGACAAGCGAAGAAAATGCTTATAAGCATGTGACAAACGCTCCGTCTCGTTCTGGATGGAACTCAAGACGGAAAAGTCACGCTTTGAAGAATCCCTGTCAGATTGGAAGACGGAACTGCACAAAACTTCCAGCACGACTATACAACCCTAAGATGTGAGAAGAGAAAACCCGTCCCACAATCAATGCAGAAAGGTTACCGTATATCGTATCAAGCAGGCCGGAAGCCAACAGTTTTGAACCGAACGAGAACATCTCGCGAAATGACTTCCAGGAGAATGTCCACAACGGAACCCAGCGCACATATATCCATAAAAGAATAGTACGAAGCAAGGACGTAGACAATTGCTGTGCAACCAAGGCCCAGACTCCAAAACCGCTATAAGCCATCCACAGCCCGACCACTCCGGTGACTACCACCGTGACGAGGGATATTTTCGCCCGCGTCTTAAAGTCCAAGGCGATGGACAGTTTCGCGCTCTGGATGCCCGAAAGGGAAGAGAACACAAAGGTCAGCGCAAAGACCTTGGTCACATCTTCCAGCAACGGGATTTTATAGAACGCGGCAATGTAGGGTGAAGCGAACCATAGCAAGGCATAAAAAAACAGCCCGACAACGATATTAAAGTAGAATACCGTAGAGAAGTCCGTGTCCGTCCGGTCCTGTTTCCTCACCAAAGCCGTGCTAAAACCGCTGTCGATAAAAGCTAAAGAGACGGAAATGAAGATATTCAGCATCGCCACCACGCCGTAGTCCGAGGGCAGCAACAAACGTGCAATCAGTATGTTGAAGAGAAACTGTATCCCTTGGCTGGAAAATCGGTCGATGCTGCTCCACATCACGCCCTTGACGGTCTTCTCTTTCAGCGACGCCATTTTCTTCCTTATTCTTTTACCTTCTTAATGAACCCTCCCGCCTCACACCAACTGTATATATTCCGGTTCCACTTCCACTGCGGCGGTCAGCAGGCCGGGAAGTTCTACGAAGAGGCGCTTCACGCGGGAGCCTTGGAGCTTCTGCAGGCGGCCTTCGTAGCCGTCGAGGGGGCCGCCGATGATGCGCACCTGCTTGCCGAGCATGGCGGACGTGATTTTCGCGGGGTGTAGAAGCAAGGAGTGTTCGTAGCCTCCACGGCTTGGATGAAACGATCCATATCGTCGTCCTTCACCGTCATGGGGATGTGGTTGCCTCCGCGCATGTAGCGGTATTGCAAGGTGCCGACCATCTCCACTATGGGGTCGAGCACACGGCGTGAATCGTGCACGAAAAGCAGGTCTTGCATGAAAGGCACTTCCTGGGGTTCGCGCTTGCCTTGGCGGACTCTCAATTTCCACACCATGGGCGTGAACACTTTGATGTTCATATCCCCCAGCATCTTGTAAGCCGGCAACTTGGCATTATGACGCTTTAGGTCGCGCATGACGAACCAGCGGAGCTGGTCGAACTCCGAGATGACAGACAACGATTTCTGAGGTTGCACACTATTGTGTAAAGAAGCACAAATATTGTCCATAGTTCAGCAAATTGCATTCCTCTGACTCCTGCAAGTTGCCGTATTCTATTAGGCCTCAAGCAGTTATAACAGCTATCCTCAAAAGTTCTTTTCTCATGCCTCTACGTCTTCCCACCTTTTAGTTTTTTCTTGAAAGAGACCTTGTAAGACTGTTTTCAATATGCGCCTCACTTGATTGTCTCCTATGGTGAGATAGTCTTTTCGCTGCAAATATATAAAAACAGCTGCATTTCAATTCGTTGTAGAGTTATTAACAGCGTTTTTCGGTAAACTGTTGATTACTTTTTCCTCCAAAAACGCAAAAAATAGTCTCTAAATTAATTGAAAAAGAAATTGTTTTTATATATTTGCAGCGAAAAGACTATCTCACCATAGGAGAAAGACTTTTTTCGTGAAACAGCATACATCTGTCATTAAAGGTCTTTCAATATCCTTCTGTTGGCTTTATCCACCTCGCTGGAACGGATGGAGTCCAAATAAATCTGCGTGGTGATTTCCGAATCATGCCCCAGCCCTTCACTTATTACCGACAAAGGCACGTCCTTTCCGCGGGCAATAGTGGCCCAGCTGTGGCGGCTATAATATAAGGATAAAGGAGCTTTCAGTCGGGCCAGACGCGCCACGTCTTTCAGCCGGCGGTTAATTTTCATCATCTGGTTCTGATACTGCCGCCGCTCGCTCCCGTCCTCGCGAAGGATGATGGGCAGCAAATATTGCGTGGTGGTCGGTCCGCGCTTGTCCAGTATGTCCTGCATCTGCCGTGTCCACTCGATGGTCAGCCTCTGCCCCGTTTTTCTCCGCTGATAGGTCAGATAACCGTTCTTCAGGTCGCCTTTTTGAGATAAGCCATGTCCACGAAAGACATGCCGCGGGTGCAGAAGCTGAAGATGAACATGTCGCGGGCAAAGTCCAGCGTCGGCATGGAAGAGAGGTCCAGCACCTTCAGGCGCTTGACTTCCGCCAACGAGAGGCAGCGTTTGAGCGTCTTGTCCATGCCGCAATAGACATGCTTGAAGGGATGTCGGTCTTCCGTCAGCCCCCGCTCCACGGCCAGCCTGTAGATGGTGCGCAGGATGCGCATGTAGAACGAGGTGGTGTTGCGCGCCAAGCCGCGGTTCCGCAGTTCGGTCTCGTACAGTTCCATCAGACCGGCGTCCATCATGCCGAACGACAGGTCTATCCCGTGCCGGAAGCGCATGAAGCTGTTCAGCGTTGCCTGATAGGTCTCGCTCGAACGGATCTTCCCCATGATTTTTTTGCCGGCAATCAGCTCGCGGATGAAGCCGAAGACGCCGGCCCCCGAAGCTACGGACGACTCGTAGCGGGCCACAACGTCGTCCACGCCATATTCTCCGCCCGCCCGGTCGCATTCGCTTACGATGCACTGCAGCGTGCGCAGTTCCCACTCCACTCCAAGGCGGACAACGAGCAGCAGGGAATGGCGGGAAGAGGCTTGTGCAGGAAGCACTATCTGACCGGACTCCCCGTCCCACTCGCCATTGTAGATTCTGTATTTGCTCTTAATCTTACGTACCGCACGGTGACGGATCACCTGGAAAAACAACGCGCCTTCCTTGTCCGGACACACGGAAGGCCTGAATTTAAGTTTTACTGATGTCATTTTGAAATAGGTTAGTCGCACGAATTAAGCGATACTGCGCCTATTCCGCAAGACACAACCCGAATAAATATCTCTTTTCCACCCCGAACTTGGGAATGGACAACCGGGGATCACCTTTCCGTGTGCAGGTGGAACGGGTATGGCGGCGGTACGTTCCGGCGGTATCGTTTCGGCGGATTTATAATCCGACGGAATTAAATATAAGGATCTGTGATCCGACAAAGACAGAACGTTATGCTCTGAAGAAGAAAGAGGAACGAAGATTTTTGGCGGATTGAAAATCCTCATATTTAACACCCTTGGATTGCAAATCCAAGGGAACGAACAAGGCAGTACGTTCCGGCGGATTTACAATCCGACGGAATCAAATATAAGGATCTGTGATCCGATAAAGACAGACGTTATGCTCTGAAGGAGAAAGAGGAACGGGGATTTTTGGCGGATTGAAAATCCTCATATTTAATACCCTTGGATTGCAAATCATAAGTGGTTGAAAGATTCTTTTGGATATATCTTATAACAGTTACAAAAATAGCCATTATGGTATTCTTGCCCTTAGTCTCATGTTTTCGTATGCGAGCAGATTTAGCTGTTCATTTTGCAGCGTAGCCATGAGCTTTACCACCCAATCCTGCATTTCCATAAAGAAACTGAACTTGCCGATAGTATATCCCATTTCGTTTTCCCGTTTGTAAATCAAGACGAGCATCGCGGTGATAAGAGTCATGTATAGAACGACCTTTATCCCGTTCTCGCTTGTGGAAATGAAGTGTGAGAATGACAGGTTCTGCTTCAGGAATTTGAAGAAGACCTCTATATCCCAACGCTTTTTATAAGCCTCCGCAATCTGCTTGGCCGTCAGTTCAAAGTCATTGGTTATCAGATAGACTTCGTTCTCCACTCTTTTGACTTTGCCTTTGTTGGCAGGACGCGTGGTATCCCTCGGAACTTTAAAACGGGCTTTTATGACGCGGTACTCCGTCTTTGAAAATTCCTTCTTTTTCCCGTCATATAAATGCACGACGATGTCGTCCTGAAGATCCAGATTTCTCAGGTCCGTATCTGTGGTTTCGTCCATCAGACTTCTTACGACTTCCATTTTACGGTTGGTCTTTATGCGCCCCACGAACTTGCCTCGTTGCTCCGTTACATTGTCATAGTTCTCCAGAGAAGAGAACCCGCGGTCAAGCACATACAGGTTTTCATGGTTGGAGTCTTTCTTGATGAGTTGTGTCAGGACTTCCGGCATGGCCATATCCTCGCTCAAATAGGTGGAATCACTGAACACTTCCGTCAGTTTAGCGGAAAACCCGTCATAAGCCATCGTGTATTTTATTTGTTTGCGTGAGTTTTTTCCGCCACCGGGCTTTTTCCCTACGGTGAAGCCTTTCTTGAGCTTATTGCATGTTTCAGCCACCATTGAACTGTCCACCCGAATCAGATTCATGGGCAAGGCCTCCTCTTTTGTGTACATCCGTGAAAAACGCTGATAAATAACCTCATAAGCTTTCTCGAAGAAGGTCAGGTCTATCTTTGACAAACGGGTTGAGATGGAGCCGTGGGTTATTTTCGCGTCCAGTGAGATGTTGAACAATGTCTTGAACATGTCGGTATTGAACACAGTCTCAAGTTTGCGCTGGCTGACCTCATCCGCTGCCAGAAAGGCATATACCAACAAGTAGAACACACGTTCTCCGCTTAAAGCCTTGGCACAGTAATCGATTTTTGTAGACAGGGACAATTTTGCAAGTTCCTCACATGGTATCATACGAAGAATGTCTATTGCACGTACTTTTTTGTCTTTCATTCCTTTACTTTTTAGTACTTTTTTATGTCATAAAGGTACTAAAAAACATTGAAATGTGCAAGTAATTATTTGATTATTAACTAGTTAAAATCTTTCAACCACTTATGATTGCAAATCCAAGGGAACAAGTCCAAGGGAACGAGAGCGGAAGCTGTGCAAAATGGTGCGTCACATCCGGCCCAGTTTCTCGCGCAGGCCGTCGGTATAGGCGCGCCACAACTGGGGAATGTCACGCCAACGGTAGCCTTTGGAGAAGGGCGCGGTGAAGAAAGCCACGAGGATATAGCCGATGACGCCGTTGAAGCCACGCACGTAGCGCACGGCCCAATTGCGCCCGTAATGATGGTTCAGATAGGTGGAATTACGTATCTGATAGAAGCGTTTCCACTTTTTCTTCTGGTTGCGCACGGCCCATGAGTCGCCCGAGAAGAACTTCTCCTTGTCCATCAGCGCAGCGGGCACATAGAGTATCTTGTAACCGGCGGAGACGGTGCGAAGGCAGTAGTCCGTGTCGTCGCAAAAGATGAAAAGGTCCTTATTGGGCAACCCCACGCGCTCCACCACTTCCCGGCGCACGCAAAGTCCCTCGAAAGCCGTGCCACCGATTTCCGTCGGTCCGTCCACCGGCACGCCGGCCAGCCGGCCTTCGTACATGGACGCAAAGGGACGGGAGAGGTTGTAGCCGAGGAAGTCGTTGGTGTACACCCGCCCCTCCATCAGCCGCCGGGGCGCCAGTATGCCCACGTCCGCCCGCGCGGCATGGTCCATCAGCCGCGAAAGGCAGTCGGGACGCGGGAACACGTCGTCGTCCATGCACCAAATCCAGTCGGCCCCCATGCCGAAGGCGCGCTGCATCCCCGTGTGGAAACCGCCGGACCCGCCGACATTCTCCTGGTGCACCACCACCAGTCCCGCCTGCGTGTCCAGCCACTCGTGCGTGCCGTCGGTGGCCCCGTTGTCCACCACCACGATGGCCGCCAGGGGCGTCTCCTGCCGCTTCAGGCAGTCGAGGTTGCGCTTGAGCAATTCCAACCGGTTGTATGTGACCACTACGGCAATGATTTTCATAACGTCTTTCAATATAATCCGTTGATTTTTCCGGGCTGCGTGCTCCTGTAGGCCTGCATGAGCCTGAAGCACTCGTCGGCATCGAAACCGCGCGCGGCGGCATACTCCTCGGCCATCAGGCGGTGCATGTGGGGCGTGGCGGGCAGGCGCTCAAAGTTCTTGCAGCCCCGCTTGATGTCAATGGGGCCCACATACATGCGGTTCAGGTCCACGATGTCGAGTTTCACGCCCGTTTCAGTCTTGGCGAAGAGGATGTTGCCCCGCCCGTAGTCCTTGTGGGCATAGCCATGCTCGTGGAGGACGGCCGTGAGCTGCCCCACGGCGCGGACCACCTCGTCGGCATAATCGAAATCCTGATAGAAAAGGTCGTTGTACGTGTGGGGGCAATCGGACATGAAGGTCACGTAGTAGCTGCGGTCGAAAAGCAATCCGCGCCGCACGTTGAGGTAACCGACGGGATAGGGCGTGCCCACGCCGATGGACAGGAACAGCCGGGCATGGTCGAAGGAGCGCTTGGCCTTCGACGGGCGGAATATGCCATAGACGAAACGGTTGACCACATTCGGCCGGCGGAACGACTTGACCACCAGCTTGCGCCCCGCGCATTCCATCATCCGCAGTTCGTTCCGCCCCTTGTAGACCACCGTTCCCTCGCCGGCGGCGAAGCGCTCGGGCACCGACCGCATGAAGCCTTCCAACGCCTCGCAGCCGGGCTGCACCACCAGCGTGCGGGGCGCGAACACCCTGCGGAGCGCATTTCCGAAGTTTCCCATTCCTTTCAAATCTTGTCCAGTCCTTTTGTGAATTTCAACCAATAATATTTCAGCGGGTTCTTATACTTCAGCTGTTTCCACGGACGGCTGCCGTGGGGGCGGTGCCACACGGGCAGTGCCGTGAAGAGGTAGTTGCGGAAGCCCGCCTTCAGCGCCTCGTGCGAGATGGTCACGTCGAACCAGTTCTTCGAGGGGTCGAGGCGGTGGAAATCATACTTGCGCAGGAAAGCGGGCGTCAGCAGCGAGCAGCAAAAGCTGCAATGCTTCTTCTCCGGGAACACCTGGTTCTCGCGGCCCCGGGCATGCAGGTAGGGATAGTTGATCGCCCCCGACTCGTCGGTGGTCACGGCCGCCGCGATGGCGCAGTCGGGCCGCGCGGCCGCTCCGTCGAACAGACCTTGCAGGGTGTCGGGCCGCACCACCACGTCCGACTCCACGATGAGCAGTCCGGCATCGGCCTCCAGCGCCTCGCGCTGCGCCGTCTGGAGCACCAGCAGGTAGTTGGGCGACGGATGCTGCGTCAGGTCGGACAGGTTGACCAGCCTGAAGCCCATTGTCCGCGCGGCCTCCTCGAGCCGCGCGGTGTTCTCCGGCGTACTGAAATCGTTGTACACCGTATAAGTCCACGGCACACGGATGTCCGATGCCAGGATGGCCTTCACCGTCTCCAGCGTGAAATCGATGGAGTCCTTCACCGGCGTAATCACTCGCAATTCTTTCATGTCGCGCTATCCTCCCTTGAATGTTCAGGCCAGTTCGCGGCGCGCCATTTCCAGAGCGGCGGCCACCGTGTCGTCCATGTCGGCATAGGTGTACATGCCCAGACGCCCGCCGAAGATCACCTTGTCCTGCCGCGCGGCCAGCTCGCGATACTGCCCGTAGAGGGCCGAGTTGCGGGCGTCGTTCACCGGATAATAGGGTTCCTTCCCCGGCGCGAAGGCGTCGGGATATTCGTAGGTGACCACTGTGGTGGGCTGCGTGCCGAACTCGAAGTGCTTGTGCTCGATGACGCGGGTGTAGGGGATGTCGCCCGCGGTGTAGTTCACCACGGCGTTGCCCTGGAAGTTGTCCACGTCCGTCAGGTGCTGGTGGTCGAAGCGCAGGCTGCGGTATTCCAGGCGCCCGCACTGGTAGCCGAAGAACTCGTCGATGCAGCCCGTGAAGAGGATTTTGCGGGCCGAGGCGTCCAGCTCCTCGCGATGGGCGAAGTAGTCGGTGTCGAGGCGCACTTCCACTCCCTCCAGCAGGGCGTCGGTCAGCACGTTGTAGCCGCCCTTGGGGATGCCTTGGTAGGCATCGTTGAAATAATTGTTGTCGAAAGTGAAACGCAAGGGGACGCGCTTGATGATGAATGCCGGCAGTTCGGTGGCCGAGCGCCCCCACTGCTTCTCGGTGTATCCCTTGATGAGGCGGGTGTAGATGTCCTTGCCACAGAGCTTCAGCGCCTGTTCCTCCAGGTTGGCCGGCTCGGCGATGTGGGCATACTCGCTGCGCTGCCCGGCGATTTTGGCCTGTGCCTCGGCCGGGGTCTTCACGCCCCACAACTGATAGAAGGTGTTCATGTTGAAGGGCAGGTTGTAGAGCTTGTCGCCATAGCGCGCCACGGGACAGTTCGTGTAGCGGTTGAACTCCGCCAGACGGTTCACGTAGTCCCACACCTCGCGGTTGTCGGTGTGGAAGATGTGGGCACCGTAGAGGTGCACGTTGATGCCGTCCACGTCCTTGCAATACAGGTTGCCCCCCGCGTGGCTTCTCTTGTCCACCACGAGGCAGCGCTTTCCGGCCTGCCGGGCTTCGTGGGCGAAGACCGCGCCAAAGAGCCCCGCGCCCACTATCAGATAATCGTAATGTTCCATCTTTCTTCTATTATATGTGTGTATAATACGCGTTCAGCCTTCCTTCTCCTGTGCCTGGCGCCTGAGCCACTCCTCCTTGGTGCGCTTCCAGCGCTTGTGGGTCCAAAGCCAGTATTGCGGCACTTCGCGGATTTTCCGCTCCAGCAGTTCCATGAAAAGGGCCGTCATGTCGTATTCCCCGCGCGGCGGCTGCGGCGCCTCCATGCGGCGGAAGGTGCATTCATAATAACCGCGCCTCGGGCGGCTGATGTCCGCGAAGAAATAGGCCGCCCCCACGCGCCGCCCAATCTGTTCGGCGCCGGTGAACACGGCCGTGTCGCGGTGGAGGAAGGGCACGAAGAAGTGCATGCTGTTCCACGTGGGCAACTGGTCGGCAATGAATCCAATGGCGGTGGGACGCCCCTCCGACTTCAGTTCCATCACGCGGCGCAGCGTGTGCTTCATCGGGATGCACTCGCCGCCGAAATGGTTGCGCAGGCGCAGGAAGAACTTGTCCGAGGCCTTGTCGTAGAGGGGGTGATAGATTTGCGCGCAATGCACGACCGGCGATATGCTGTAGGGCAACGAGGCCACCCACTCCCAGTTGCAATAATGCCCCAGATAGATGAACACGAAGTCGCAGCCCTCCTCCATCACGGCACGCTCCAGCTGCTCCGTGCCATGGAACGTCATGCGCCGGCACATTTCCCGGCGCGAGATGGAGACCAGTTTGAGCGTCTCCACGAAATAGTCGCAAAAGAAACGGTAGAAGCGCTTCTCTATGCGGAGCGTCTCGGAAGGGGACTTGTCGGGGAACGAACGCGACAAATTGTCGCGCACCACGCCGCGGCGGTAGCGCACGCAATAGTAGACCAACAAGAAGAGGGCGTCCGACAAAACGTAAAGCAATCGCAACGGCAACAGGGACAACAGATAGCCTGCCCCCCACAACAGGCGATACTTGAAAGTGGTCCATCTCTCTTGCTTTTCCATACGCTTTCCCAATGCCGGATTGAACTTGCGGTTACAATGTTTTTTAATAAGAATGTTGCAAAGCTAAACAAAGTTTTCCGAACCACCAATAAATCCATAATAAAAACTCAGAAACTGCCGGGGGTTCCTGCCCCAGGCGGGATGTTTCCGCCGCCACGCGCGCCCCGGATGACGTTTTCCTGACGCCGCCCCACGCACGGCCTTCATGCGCCCATGACGCCGGAGGGGCGTGCCCGGAATTCCGCGCCGACGTGCGGAATGCGCCAGCGTACTTTGCGGCAAGTACGCGAGTACTCTCCGCAAAGTACAATCCGGGACTCCGCACGGCGCTTGTCCGTCCCGCGGCGCGAGGCGGACGGAAACAAGGACCGCGTTCCACCGCGCGGAAGGACACCCGCCGGGCATTTTTGGACGGTTATGACGCCGTCACCCCGACTTTTTCCCGCCGCAGCGGCATGGGAATCATGTTTTTTATCTATTTTTGCAGCATGAAAATAGTTGTTGACGACAAAATCCCGTTCATCCGGGAAGCGCTTGCCCAAATAGCGGACAACGTCATCTATAAACCGGGAGCTGCCATCTCGCCCGACGACGTGCGGGATGCCGACGCACTGATTGTCAGGACGCGGACGCACTGCAACGAAGCGTTGCTCCGGGGCAGCAAGGTCTCCTTCATCGCCACGGCCACCATCGGGTTCGACCACTTGGACACCGACTACCTGGAACGGGCGCACATCGCCTGGGCCAACTGCCCGGGCTGCAACGCCAACTCCGTGGGGCAGTACATCCGTTCGTGCCTCATCCTGCTGGAAAAGGAAAAAGGGTTCGACCTGCAGGCCACCACGGTGGGGCTCGTCGGCGTGGGACACGTGGGGCGGGCGGTCGTCGAAGCCATCCGCCCGCTGGGCGTGAGGCTGCTGCTCAACGACCCGCCACAGGAAGAGCAGCTGCGGCGGGCGGGGAAACCCTGCGGGGAGTTCACGGACCTGCGCACGCTGCAGGAGGAATGCGACATCATCTCCTTCCACACCCCCTTGGTCACCAAGGGCGACTACCCGACATTCCACCTGGCCGACGCCGGCTTCTTCGACCGGCTGCGGAAAAAGCCCATCATCGTCAACACCAGCCGCGGAGCCGTGGTGGACAACGCGGCCCTGCTCCGGGCACTGAAGGAAGGGAAAGTGGGCGACGCCATCGTCGACACGTGGGAAAACGAACCGCACATCGACCTGGAGCTCCTACACCTTATATATATAGGCACTCCGCACATCGCCGGATATTCCGCCGACGGAAAGGCCAACGCCACCCGCATGGCGCTGACGGCATTGTGCCGACACTTCCATCTTCCAATTACTTTCCAAATCCACATCCCACCCCTCCCCCAAGACCGCATCCCGCCCCGCCACCTCGACGGGAAAGAAATGGCCTTGGCCCTGTACAACCCCCACTCCGACAGCCAGAAACTGAAAGCACACCCGGAACTGTTCGAAGACCTTCGCGGAAACTACCCCTTGAGGAGGGAATTTTTGGACACGGAACCCTGAAAAAGCCCGTTTTTCTGCACAAAATAGCACTCTGTGTGCAATAATTAACAAATTATTCCGCCGTTTGCTTGCATAAGTGAGGAAAAAAAAGTTCCTTTGCACCAGAATTTACAGAATTACATTAATAATAATCAAAAAATTACAATTATGTCTGAAATTGAATCTAAAGTAAAAGCTATTATCGTTGATAAATTGGGCGTTGATGAAGCAGAAGTAGTACCCACGGCAAGTTTCACGAACGATCTGGGCGCAGATTCTTTGGATACGGTAGAGTTGATCATGGAATTCGAAAAGGAATTCAACATCAACATCCCCGACGACCAGGCTGAAAAGATTGCCACTGTGGGCGACGCCATCAGCTACATCGAAGCTAACGCAAAATAAATTCTCCTAAACGAATAGAATGGAATTGAAAAGAGTTGTGGTAACGGGTTTGGGTGCCGTTACTCCGTTGGGCAACACCGCCGAGGAAACTTGGAAGAACATGGTCAACGGGGTGAGCGGGGCCGGGCCTATTACCTATTTCGATGCATCCTTGTTCAAGACCCAGTTTGCTTGCGAGGTGAAAAACTTCAAGGTGGCCGACTACATCGACCGCAAGGAGGCCCGCAAGATGGACTTGTACACGCAGTATGCCATCGCCGCGGCCAAAATGGCCGTGGAAGACTCCGGCATGGACCTGGAGACTGTGGACAAGAACCGCATCGGGGTGGTTTTCGGAGTCGGAATCGGCGGAATCCACACGTTTGAAGAAGAAGCCGGCGCTTATGCCCTCACGGGCAAGGAGCTGGGCCCGAAGTATAGCCCGTTCTTCATCCCCAAGATGATTGCGGACATCGCAAGCGGACATATCTCCATCATGTATGGTTTCCATGGCCCTAACTATGCCACGACTTCGGCCTGCGCATCGTCGACCAACGCCTTGGCCGACGCCTTCAACCTCATCCGCCTGGGCAAAGCCGACATGATTCTCAGCGGCGGCGCCGAAGCTGCCATCTGGCCGGCCGGCGTGGGCGGCTTCAACGCCATGAAGGCGCTCTCCACCCGCAACGACGACCCCGAGCATGCCTCGCGTCCGTTCAGCGCCAGCCGCGACGGATTCGTGATGGGCGAAGGCTCCGGCTGCCTCATCCTGGAAGAACTGGAGCACGCCAAAGCGCGCGGCGCCAAGATCTATGCGGAAATGGCAGGAGCCGGCATGTCGGCCGACGCGCACCACATCACGGCCTCCCACCCGGAGGGCTTGGGCGCCAAGTTGGTGATGCAGAACGCGCTCGAAGACGCAGGCCTGAATCCTGAGGATATCGACTACATCAATGTACACGGGACCTCGACCCACGTGGGCGACATCTCGGAAGTGAAAGCCATCAAGGACGTGTTCGGCGAACACGCCTACAAGCTGAACATCAGCTCCACGAAGTCCATGACAGGACATCTGCTGGGAGCCGCCGGCGCCGTAGAGGCCTTGGCCAGCGTGATGGCAGTGAAAGACAACATCGTGCCGCCCACCATCAACCACGAGGAAGACGACAAGGATGAAGAAATCGACTATAACCTGAACTTCACCTTCAACAAGGCGCAGGAGCGCGAAGTGCGCGCCGCCCTGAGCAACACCTTCGGTTTTGGCGGACACAACGCATGTGTCATCTTTAAAAAGTACACGGATTAAAATTGTGTATCCCAAAGACATCATAGAAAGAATAAAGCTCCCTTTCAGAAAAGATAAGGAGCTTTATTCTTCTTTCTACAAAATACTGGGCTTCTATCCCCGCCACATCCAATATTACGAGCAGGCCCTGCACCACAAATCGTCCTCCATCAGGCAAAAGGGCTGCAAAATCAACAACGAGCGGCTCGAATTCCTGGGCGACGCCATCCTCGACGCCATTGTGGGCGACATAGTGTTCCGCCACTTCCAAGGGAAACACGAAGGCTTCCTGACCAACACCCGCAGCAAAATCGTGCAGCGAGACGCTCAACAAACTGGCCGTGGAAATCGGGCTGGACAAGCTGCTCATCTCTGCCGCCCCTCGATGACCCACAACAGCTACCTCTTCGGCAACGCCTTCGAAGCCATCATCGGCGCCATCTACCTCGACCGGGGGTATGACTATTGCATGCGCTTCATCGGGCAACGCATCATGAGCCGCCTCATCAACATCGACAAACTGGCCTACAAGGAGGTCAACTTCAAGAGCAAACTCATCGAATGGGGACAAAAAAAGCGGGTGGAAATCGCATTCAACCTGCTCGAAGAAGCACGGGAAGGCAGCAGCTCGCCCGTCTTCACGTCGCAAGTCACCATCGAGGGCATCCCGTGCAGCAAAGGCAAGGGCTACTCCAAGAAGGAAAGCCAGCAGCTGGCCGCCAAAGCGACCCTGAACCAGCTGAGGAAATCGTCGCAACTCGTGAACAATATCTTGTCGAAAAGAGACGCGAAAGAAGAAGCCGCCGAAACCGTTTTGCAAAGAAACGGCGTCCCCGGCTGCAACAATGCGACGGCCGGCATGCCCTTCCCCCCGACGGCCGCGCCGGGATACAGCCTATCTGAATAATATCCAACGACTTGACCGGAAAGGAAGGAACAGAACAACCTGCGGGAAAACCGCAAAAGAAGAGCCATACGGACGAAAGATGGAGTAAATATAACCCCTTAAAATCTGTATAAAGTTCGTTATTCTGATAACTTTCACCTATTTTTGCAAGAGAATAGAATGATTCTTGTGGAAATACAACATGAATACAACTAAGTTTGTCAACTGCTTTCTTTCAAGCAGAAGAAAAAACATATTCAAATATAAAAGCCAGGCGGAAGAACTGCAAGGAAAAGTGCTCCGCAACCTTGTCAGGCAGGCGCTCCACACGGAATGGGGACAAAAACATGGCTTCAACCAGGTCAAAGACTATGACTCGTTTGCGAAAACCTCGCCGGTGAACACGTATGAGGAACTCAAAGGCTACATCGACCGCATGCGCCACGGAGAGAAGGACGTGCTCTGGAAAGGACAGGTGAAATGGTATGCCAAATCTTCGGGCACCACCAACGACAAAAAGCAAGTTCATCCCCGTCAGCCGGGACTTCCTGAAACACACACTACCAAGGAGGAACGGACGCCGTGGCCTTGTACCTGCTCAACAACCCGCAAAGCAGGATGTTCAACGGGAAAGCGCTAATCCTGGGCGGCAGCCATGCTCCCAACTACAACCTGCCCCACAGCCTGGTGGGCGACCTGAGCGCCATCCTGATTGAGAATGCAAGCCCTTTCGTCAACCACTACCGCGTCCCGCCCAAGGACATCGCCCTGCTCAGCGACTTCGAAGAGAAAAGGGAGAAAATAGCCCGCACGGCCATCAGGGAAAACGTCACGAGCCTGAGCGGCGTCCCTTCCTGGATGCTCTCCGTGCTGACCTGCGCGCTGGACATCTCCGGCAAACAGTATCTGGAAGAAATCTGGCCGGAGCTCGAAGTGTTCTTCCACGGCGGAGTGGCCTTCACGCCCTACCGCGAGCAATACAGGCAACTCATCGCGAAGCACGGAATGCACTACATGGAAACTTACAACGCCAGCGAGGGCTTCTTCGGCCTGCAGTCCGACCTGACGGACAAGGCCATGCTGCTCATGATTGACTATGGCGTGTTCTACGAATTCATCCCCATGTCGGAACTGGGCAAGGAAAATCCCACCATCGTGCCGCTCTGGGGCGTGGAGACGGGGAAGAACTACGCTGTGGTCATCAGCACGTCGGCCGGACTGTGGCGCTACATGATAGGCGACACCGTAAAGTTCACCCAGAAGTCGCCCTACAAGTTCATCCTCACGGGACGCACCAAGTTCTTCATCAACGCCTTCGGCGAGGAACTCATCGTGGACAACGCGCGCTTTTCCGGGTAGTGTTTCACTTGCTGGTCATATTCACAGAACAGTTTTTTCGCCACTCTGGTAAGCAGCGGCGGCAACCGCAGACTGCC
>VOFD01001994.1_pt1 | contig 37656 bp, 31 predicted proteins | sample 5384101 | NCBI WGS metagenome assembly VOFD01 (sample SAMN12384723, study PRJNA508395) | human gut metagenome | isolation source: healthy gut C | host: Homo sapiens
CTTCCACGCAGTCCTTGGGGGCGAAGAGGCCCAACAAGCGCGGGGCGGCCAGCGCGGCCAAGGTCATGGATGCGGCGCCCAGGCCCGGCGTCGCGGTGAAGAAGTCGGCTGCAAGCCCCATGGCAAAGCCCCCACAGCAACCATTCGCTGCGCGAGGCGTTCAGAGGTTGGAGGCAAAAGCACGTAGACGTAGGCCACGGGGAGTGGCATAGCCTCCCAAGTGGATTTGGTTGAACACCAATCCTTGTGAGAGCCATAGGGCCAAGGCCCATGCCAGTCTGCTGAGGAAACTTTGCGCCATGATGTCGTATCATTATTTTGTGGCAGGCGGCTTTAGCGGGCCGTTGCTGCCCTTTGCAAGCTGTCTATTTCTGCTTTTCCGCCCGACGGCAGGACGCACACGTCCCGCAAGCGGGCAAAGTCCGTGCCCAGGTTCACCCGCACCTCGTATGACAATCCGTCCTCCGAATTTTCCACTCCGGCCACATTGCCCACGAACAGTCCCGCGGGAAACACGGCGGAGAAGCCGCTGGTTTCCACGGCCATGCCTTTCCGGATGCGGGCATGGCGGGGTATGTCGCCCAAGGTGGCATACAAGGGATGCCCTCCCTCCCAGCGCAGGTAGCCGAAGTAGCCCGTGCCGCGCAGGCGGCAGCTGACGTTCGACTTGCTGTTGAGCAGGGGCATGACGATGGCGTAGTGCGCCGACGCCTGATAGACGATGCCCACGGCGCCCGTGCCGCATACCACGCCCATTTCGGGGCGCACCCCGTCGGCCAGTCCCTTGTTGATGGTCAGGTAGTTGTCGTGCCTCGTGATGGAGTTGTCCACCACTTCGGCCGGAATCATGTCGAAGCCCGTGAGCAGTTCCGCCTGCCGGATTTCAGTTGCCGTGGAGTCGTGTCCGGCGTCTTCCAATAGATGCGAAAGCGCGGCCACCCGCTTTTCCAGGACGATGTTGCGCTCCATCAGCGCCTTGTTCCTTTCCCCCAACGAGGCATAGGACAAGATGTCGGCCTCCCATTCCATTATCGCACCGGAGAGAGCGTTGGCCGACGTAAACCATACGCTCCCTTGGTAGAAGTTGAAACGGAAGAGCAACAACAGCCCCGCCCCCTCCAGCAGAGCGAAGAGGAAGAGGTGGCTGTATCGCTTCAGAAAGTCCAACAGTCCTTGCACGCTGGAACCGCCCCCTTACATCAGGAATGAGAAGTTGTTCACGTTCTTCAGGGCGATGCCCGTGCCCTTGGCCACGCTGTGGAGCGGGTCTTCGGCTATGTGGAACGGGATGTTGATCTTGTCCGTCAGGCGCTTGTCCAGTCCGCGGAGCAAGGCCCCGCCGCCGGTGAGGTAGATGCCATTGTGCACGATGTCGGCATAGAGCTCGGGCGGCGTGTTCTCCAAGGCGCTCAGCACGGCCGTTTCGATGCGTGCGATGGACTTCTCCATGCAGTGTGCCACTTCCTGGTAGCACACGGGCACTTCCATGGGCAGCGCGGTGATGCGGTTCGGGCCGTAGACCACATAATCCTCCGGGGCGTCCTCGCCCAGTTCGGTGAGCGCGGCGCCCACGTGTATCTTGATACGTTCCGCCATGCGTTCGCTCACTTTCACGTTGTGCTGCCGACTCATGTATTCCTGGATGTCGGCCGTGAGGTCGTCGCCCGCGATGCGGATGGAGTTGTTCGACACGATGCCGCCGAGCGAGATGACGGCGATTTCGGTGGAGCCGCCGCCGATGTCGACAATCATGTTGCCTTCGGGGGCCACCACGTCGATACCGATGCCGATGGCGGCTGCCATGGGCTCGTAGATCAGGTACACGTCACGCCCGCCGGCATGCTCTGCCGAGTCGCGCACGGCGCGCAGTTCCACTTCGGTGGAGCCGGAGGGCACGCCGATGACCATGCGCAGCGAGGGCGAGAAGAGCCGGCTCCCGGTGTGCACCATTTTGATGAGTCCGCGCATGAGTTGTTCGCAGGCGTAGAAGTCGGCGATGACCCCTTCGCGCAGCGGACGCACGGTGCGGATGTTGTCGTGCGTCTTTTCATACATCATTTTTGCCTTTTCGCCCACGGCTATCATTTTGTCCGTGCGGCGGTCCAAGGCCACTACCGAGGGTTCGTCCACCACGATTTTCCCGTCGCAGGTGATGATGGTGTTGGCCGTTCCCAGGTCCATTGCAATTTCTTGCGTAAAAGAAAAGAATCCCATCAGGCTGTTGCTCCTTTCAGTTTTGAGTTACACTTCCGGTTCGGTTGGTTGGTTTGCAGTGCCTGCGGGGCTCAGTCCTGTTTGCCGCTTTTCTCGAAATAGGCATGGATGGCCGTGTCGTAGTGGCTGCTCACGCCGAAAGCGCGTGTGGCGAACCAGCGGCGGTCTTCGATGTCCGTGCGGGCGCCCTTCTGTTGCAGCAGTTCCAGGAGCGGGGCGTATTCGGCCTTGCTGGGCACGATGACCACGTCCTTGAAGTTCTTGGCTCCGGCGCGGATGAGCGAGATGCCGCCTATGTCTATCTTTTCGATGATGTCGGCCTCGCAGGCTCCGCTGGCCACCGTGTCCTCGAACGGATAGAGGTCGACAATGACGAGGTCGATGGCGGGGATGTCATATTGGCGCATCTGGGCCTCGTCTTCCGCGAGCCCGCGGCGTCCCAATATGCCGCCGAATATTTTCGGGTGGAGTGTCTTCACCCGGCCGCCCAGGATGGACGGGTATGTGGTTACTTCTTCCACCGCCTGGCAGGGGTAGCCCAAGCTTTCGATGAACGCCTGGGTGCCTCCGGTGGAGAGGAATTTCACGCCTTCTTCGTGCAGTTTCTTCAGCAATGCGTCCAGTCCGTCCTTGTGGAACACGGATACCAACGCTGTCTTGATTTCTTTTGTCTCAGCCATAGTGCAAATACGAAATAATGGTTTTGAAACTGCAAAGTTACGAATTTTCGGAGAGAGAGGCGTCTTTGTTTCCCTAAAAACGATGCTTTTTACATATTTTTATTATGCCGTGCCGCGCGCATTCCTGTGCCGGCCCGGCACGCGGGCATGCGCCGCCCCGGCGCGAGGCCGGACGGCGCTGCGCGTTCCCCTGCTTGCGGGTCAGAGGAGTTGGAGCAGCTGGGCCAGCGAGCGTTCGTCCTTCCAGCTCCAGAAGCGGTTCTCGGTCAAGCCTTTCAGCACTTGCTGCCTGAACTCGTCGTAGCGTCCCAGCACGGGTTGTTCCTTTGCCGGCACGATGTCGCCGTCGAGGATGAAGTAGTAGTCGCGCTTCAGGGGAAACTGGCGGGCCTTTTCCCTGTCGGGGGCGTTGTTGAGCTCAATCATGCCGAGCACGCCGTTGATGTCCACCTGGAAGTAGGGCAGTCCCTCCCCGCTTTGGTCGCGCCCGCCGAAGCCGTCTTTCCGTCCTTCCATCTCGTAGGTGTCGATGGTCTTGACGCACACGAGCATTTTGCTGCTGTCCCGTGCCACCACGCGCGCCATCATCTGGTTCATGACGAGGGAAGCCAGCGTGTCGTGAAGAATGTTCACCTGTGGATGTTGCCCAGGTCTGCCGTTTATAATGCTTTTTGCTCTCCTGCATGAAGTAGAATTTGCTGCCGTCCAGGTAGATGTTGCAAGAAAAAGTCGACTCCGACCCAAACTTTCCGGCATGGGGAATTCCTGCCGCCGGGTGTCAAATTATAATCCGGCAGGAATGGGGCGCGGTCATGCTCCGCTGGGCCGGATTTCCGTCCGCTCCGGCGGTCGTCGCCTGGCGGTCGTCGGACGGACGGCATGCGGGGGCCCGGATTGTACTTTGCGGAGAGTACGCGAGTACTTGCCGCAGAGTACTCAAGTACTCTCCGCAAAGTACGCTGGCGGCTTCCGCCCGACGGCGCCGGGCATGGGGCAGGGGCGTCCGGCGCCGGGCTGCCCGCATAAATGCGGCGGCAAGCGCAAGGATTGTGCCGCTTTTGCTTCCCTCGGAGAGTGAATCTGCTGGATTTCTTGCAAATTCAGGAAGTCTCTGCTTGTTTTGCCGCAGGGATTTGTGTATTTTTGCCTTTTGAATCAAGAATGTCAATGCTGGAATGAAAGAATTTGTGATTTCCGAGGCTCAGGCCGAGACGGCTGTCTTGGTGGGATTGATTACTCAAACCCAGGACGAGCGGAAGACGAATGAATATTTGGACGAACTGGAATTCCTGGCCCACACGGCCGGGGCCGTCACGGTGAAGCGCTTCACGCAGAAAGTCGCCGCACCCAACTCCGTGACCTACGTGGGGAAAGGAAAGCTGGAAGAGATACGCGCCTACATCGAGGCCGAGGAAGAGGCCGAGCGCGAAATCGGAATGGTCATCTTCGACGATGAACTGTCGGCCAAGCAGTTGCGCAACATAGAGAAGGAACTCAAGGTGAAAATCCTCGACCGCACGTCGCTCATCCTCGACATCTTCGCCATGCGGGCGCAGACGGCCAATGCCAAGACGCAGGTGGAGCTGGCGCAATACCGCTACATGCTGCCCCGGCTGCAACGCCTCTGGACCCACTTGGAGCGTCAGGGCGGCGGTTCGGGTTCGGGCGGCGGAAAGGGTTCCGTGGGACTGCGCGGTCCGGGCGAGACGCAGCTGGAGATGGACCGCCGCATCATCCTCAACCGCATGTCGCTCCTGAAGCAGCGGCTGGCCGAAATCGACCGGCAGAAGACCACGCAGCGGAGCAACCGGGGACGGATGATCCGCGTGGCGCTGGTGGGCTACACCAATGTGGGCAAAAGCACGCTGATGAACCTGCTGGCCAAGAGCGAGGTGTTCGCCGAGAACAAGCTCTTCGCCACGCTCGACACCACCGTGCGCAAGGTCATCATCGAGAACCTGCCCTTCCTGCTGAGCGACACTGTGGGCTTCATCCGCAAGTTGCCTACCGACCTGGTGGATTCCTTCAAGTCCACCCTCGACGAGGTGCGCGAGGCCGACCTGTTCCTCCACGTGGTGGACATCGCCCATCCCGACTTCGAGGAGCAGATCCAAGTGGTGGAGAAAACGCTGGCCGACCTGGGATGCAGCGGCAAACCCTCGATGATTGTGTTCAACAAGATAGACGCTTACCATTGGGTGGAGAAGGACGACGACGACCTCACGCCCGCCACGAAGGAGAATGTCTCGCTGGACGACCTGATGAAGACGTGGATGGCACGCCGCGACGAGAACTGCATCTTCATCTCCGCCCGCCAGAAGACCAACATCGAGGAGCTGAAGAAGGTGCTCTATGCGCGGGTGCGCGAACTGCACGTGCAGAAGTATCCTTATAATGACTTCCTTTTCGAGAAATACGACGAGGAAGAGCTTTGAAAGGCAGAAAGACAAACATCTATTATCGCAATAAACATTGAAATAAAGTCTCAATTTAAATTAAAACGATTATGGCAAACGCACCTGAATTCAAGTATGCACCGATGTTCCAGATGGGCACGGACGATACTGAATATTATTTGCTGACCAAGGACTATGTTTCGGTCGGCGAGTTTGAAGGACACCCCATCCTCAAGGTGGCTCCCGAGGGATTGACGGCAATGGCGAACGCGGCCTTCCGCGACGTGTCGTTCATGTTGCGCCGCTCGCACAACGAGCAGGTGGCCAAGGTCCTGCATGACCCCGAGGCCAGCGATAACGACAAGTACGTGGCGCTCACGTTCCTGCGCAATGCCGAAGTGGCCTGCAAGGGCGTGCTTCCCTTCTGCCAGGACACCGGCACGGCCATCATCCACGGCGAGAAAGGGCAGCAGGTATGGACCGGATACTGCGACGAAGAGGCGCTCTCGAAGGGCGTCTACAAGACGTATACGGAAGAGAACCTGCGCTACAGCCAGAACGCCCCGCTGAGCATGTATGAGGAGGTGAACACCAAGTGCAACCTGCCCGCACAGATCGACATCGAAGCCACCGAAGGCATGGAATACCGATTCCTCTGCGTGACCAAGGGCGGCGGCTCGGCCAACAAGACCTACCTCTACCAGGAGACGAAGGCCATCCTGAATCCTGCGACGCTGGTGCCCTTCATGATCGAGAAGATGAAGAGCCTCGGCACGGCTGCCTGCCCGCCCTACCACATCGCCTTCGTCATCGGCGGCACTTCGGCCGAGAAGAACCTGCTGACCGTGAAGCTCGCCTCGACGCACTACTACGACAACCTGCCCACCACGGGCGACGCCACAGGCCGTGCGTTCCGCGACGTGGAGCTGGAGAAGCAAGTGCTCGAAGAGGCGCACAAGATTGGGCTTGGCGCACAGTTCGGCGGCAAGTATTTCGCCCACGACGTGCGCATCATCCGTCTGCCGCGCCACGGGGCTTCCTGCCCCGTCGGCATGGGCGTGTCCTGCTCGGCCGACCGCAACATCAAGTGCAAAATCAACAAGGACGGCATCTGGATTGAGAAACTCGACAGCAACCCGGGCGAACTGATTCCGGAAGAACTCCGCCAGGCCGGCGAGGGCGAAGTGGTTCGCGTGGACCTGAACCGCCCGATGAGCGAAATCCTGGCCCAGCTGGACAAGTATCCCGTGGCTACACGCCTCTCCTTGAACGGTACGATCATCGTGGGCCGCGACATCGCCCATGCGAAGCTGAAAGAGCGTCTCGACCGTGGCGAAGACTTGCCGCAGTACATCAAAGACCATCCCATCTATTATGCCGGGCCGGCCAAGACCCCTGCGGGCATGGCCTGCGGCTCCATGGGGCCGACCACGGCCAACCGCATGGACCCCTACGTGGACCTGTTCCAGAGCCACGGCGGTTCGATGATCATGCTGGCCAAGGGCAACCGCAGCCAGGTGGTGACCGATGCCTGCAAGAAGCACGGTGGCTTCTATCTTGGTTCTATCGGCGGCCCGGCGGCCATCCTTGCGCAGAACAACATCAAGAGCATCGAATGCGTGGACAACAAGGGAATATCCAAGCAAATCAAGCCTTGGAACTGGGCATGGAAGGCCATGGGAAAATCGAAGTGGAAGTCCTTTCCCCGCCTTCCCATCCGTGGTGTCACGGTGTAGGGCTCGGAAAAGGCCGGGGGATTCCCGTTAGTCTTTTCCCGCTTTTCGTTTTCAGGGATGGGTGCTAATGTTCCGCAGGCCTTCCGTGGGAGGCGATGGAGTCGTTCCTGCTTCCACGGCCTCCAGCTGTTTATTCCCCTGCGAACTTGCTGGGCGGCACATTGAAGTGCTTGGTGAAGCAGCGTGTGAAGTACTTCGGGTCGTTGAATCCCACTTTATAAGCCACTTCGGCGATGGTGAGCGTGCGCCCGGAGTTGCTTGTGAGGATTTCCTTGGCCATGTTCAGGCGATAGTTTCGCAGCAGTTCGCCGACGGATGTGCCCGTCAGGCTTTGGATTTTCTTGTAGAGCGGGCTTCTGCTGATGCCCATGTCCGCGGTGAAGTCTTCGATGCCGTATTCGGCGTTGGAGTAGTTCCTTTTCATGGCGTCGAGCACTTTGTCCATGAAAGCCTTGTCTTGTGATTCCGGCCGGATGCGTAACTCGTCGCTGATCATGTGGTAGGCGAACTTTTCCTGAAGCATCTTGCGGTTCTTCATAAGGCCTTGGATGCAGGTCAGGAGCAGATGCTCGTCGAAGGGCTTGGTGAGGAATGCGTCGGCTCCGAACTCAAAGCTTTGCGCATGGGCTGTCTCGGAATTCTTGGCCGTAAGGATCAGGAACGGATATGCGAGATGGAAAAGTCGGACTTGACGCGGCGGGAGAGTTCCATGCCATCCATGACAGGCATCATCAGGTCGCTCAGGATGAAATCTATGGTGTGCGATTGCAAGATGGCGAGCGCCTCTTCTCCTTGTGATGCTTCTATGCAATGATAGTGTGGGGCGAGAATGGAACGCAAGTACTCACGCATGTCTTTGTTGTCTTCCACGATAAGGAGGTTGATGTCTTTGTCTGTCGGGAGGCTTGGCGCGGGTGTTTCCGCCTGTGTGCCTTCTCTTGCTGTTCGCAGTCCTTGCGGAGGCAGAGCGTGGGCTGCGGCCAACGGGAGGCGGAAACGGAAGGTGCAGCCGGCCGTACGGTTGTTCTTCACCCAGATTTTCCCGCCTTGCAGTTCCACCAGCTGTCGGCAAAGGTATAGTCCGATGCCGGTGCCGCTTTGGCCGGATGCCGACAAGTGCGGTTGGTTGTGCGATTGGTAGAAACGGTCGAACACGCGGGAATGGTCCGTTTCGGCGATGCCCGGACCGGAGTCGCGCACGCTGACGAAAAGAGAATGCGCTGAAGCTTCGGAGATGGTGGCGGCGAAGAGTTTGATGACGCCCTTTTGCGGCGTGAACTTGATGGCGTTGGACATGAGGTTGATGAGGATTTTGCGGAGGGCGTCTTCATCAAGGCATACGGCGGAGGCGGGTAGATGGAGGTAGGTTTGCAGGGACAGTCCTTTGTCGGCTGCATAGGCTTTGAACTGCATTTCCATGTCCTGGAAGAAGGGCCGTAGGAAGCACTCGTGCGGATGGATGGCTATATGTCCGCTTTCCACCTTGCGGAAGTCCAGCAGTTGGTTGACCAATGTGAGCAGGTAGTCGGCATTGCGGTGGGCAATTTCCAGTTGTTTGCCGGTTTCCGGATCTGTTCCTTGGCGCAGGAGATGCTGTATGGGGCCGATGATGAGTGTCAGTGGCGTGCGGAACTCATGGGTGATGTTTGTGAAGAAGGCCAGTTTGTCTGCTGTAAGTTGTTGTATTTCCTGCGACATGGAGAGTATTTCCGTCTTTTGCCGGCTTAGCAGGGCATTCTGTTGTTCCAGTGTTTCGGTACGGTTCATGAGGAGTTGCTTCTGCTGTTCCAACTCGTGCGTGCGTTCCTCCACTTGGCAGCGCAACCGAATTTTCTGTTGTTTGAGGGTGTGGATGCGCCATTTATATAAAAGGTATATGGCCATCAGGATACAGCAACCAGCCAAGGCTTTGAACCAGATGGTCTTGTAGAAATAGGGCTGGATGCATAGCTCAAGCTGTCCTGCCGTGTGGTCGTCGAAGTGTATGCCGTCTGGCGCATATCTTACTTCTAACGTATAGTTCCCGGCCGGCAGGTTGGCAAAGGAGATGGTGCGGTTTTCGGATGGGGTCGGTGTCCATTGGTTGTCGATGCCCTTCAGCCGATAGGCATAGGTGGCCTGTGGCGTGGCGTTGTAGTCCAGTGCGGTAAATTCGATGAAGACGAATCTGTCCCTTTCGTGGAGACTTATCCTGTGTTCGTTTTCGAAGGGATGTTCGCCTTGAGGGGTTCGGCAGGAGGTGAAGACAATGGGGGCGTCGTGATGTTGTGTCGACGGAGAGATGGGAGAAACGACGGAGAGTCCGTTGATGCTACCGAAATAAAGATGCCCGTTTCGCCCCTTGTGGGCGGCGTTCCAATAGAAATATGCGTTGGCGAGTCCGTCTTGCTGCGTGAAATTATGGAAAATCTTTCCTTTGGGGGCGAAGCAAGACAATCCGTACAAGGTGGAAATCCAGATGTTGCCGTGCTGGTCTTCTATGATGCCCCTGACGCTGTTGTTGGCGAGTCCGTCCCGTGCGGAGTAATGCTCGAATTTGTATTCCCCGTTGCTTTGGCGCGTGCCTATGTAGAAGCCGTTCCCGTTTGTGCCCACCAGAATCCGGTCTTTTGTGGCGTTGGAAACGAAACAGACTCGGTCTTTGAGCGGAGAACCGGATGCGTCCAACTTGCCGGGCCACAGCCGGTAGGCGGTATTTCCCTGTCGTACCTGCTCAAGGTCGATGCGGCATAAGCCTGCCGTCAGTCCCAGCCATAAGTAGTGGTGATTGTCGATGCAGGCACCGGCATTTCCGTTAACCATGCCACCCAGGCCCTTCCCTTTGAACGGTTCGTCGAGTTGGTGCTCGTGGGGGGCGTAGGTGTAGATGTCTTGGCTTGTCACGATCCAAAGCTTCTAGTTGAGGCTATCCCATTGCATGGCACAGACAAACCCATTGTTTGTTTCCTCCTTTCCGTGGAACGACAGGTGGCGTATGTCGGGACGACGGGCCGTTGGAGTGCGGATTTCGCAGACGCCTCCGCCCCATGTCCCGGCCCATAACGTGTGTCCGTCGCTCGCCAGGCTGCTGACCGCGTTGTGCGACAGCCCGTCTTCTTCTGTGAAGTGCGAGAACGTGTCGTTTTGAGTATCCAGACGGTTCAGTCCGCCCTCAATGGTTCCCACCCAGACATAGCCTTCCGCGTCTTCATAAATGGCATTGACCGCGTGCGGTGAAACGCTGGTCGCCTTCTCGGTGATGTGGAAGTAGTTTCGGACGAACAGTCGTTTGGGCGTGATTTTCATGAGTCCTCCAGCCTCAGTTCCCACCCAAAGGGCCTGCTGGTCCGTCAACATGCAGTTAATGAAGTCGCAGAATGTGCCCCGATTGGCTCCTTTTCGGCAGGTTTTCACTGTGAATCCGTTCGAAATCGTCCGTTTCTTCCCGGTAGACGTTGAATCCCTTTAGTGTGGAAACCAAGAGTCGGTGGTCATCGGTTTCTATGATGTCGGTGATAAAATCTTGGGTGAGGGAATGGGGCGATGGTGAGGTATGATAGGCGCGCAACTGTTTTCCTGTCTTGTCGTAGCGGTATAGTCCGTTGCTCGTGCCAATCCATAAAAGGTTCCTTTGCCGGTGTAGCGCTTGAATCCACACATAGTGTGGCAAATGGATGTCGGCAAGAAGACGAGGACTCTCTCCGTCCTTGCTGGAATAAATCTGGTTGGACACGCCGAACAGCATGCCCTCCTGGTCTTCGTGGAATGCGGCGCTTGTCGTTGGAACTTCATATTCCAAAGTCTTTTGAATGTCCACGATATCTCCTTGGGCGTCGAACATTATCCGGTATAGTCCTGTCTTTCCGCTGAGCCATAGCTGTCCCTTCTTGTCGCAATGGATGGCATGGAATTCTTGTGAGCGTAATTGTTCCCATTCGGGTGCATGGCTTTGTGTCTTTTGGGGGTGTAAGGTTTGGATGCTGATACATTCTATGCCACCTTCGCCGATGAGCCAAAGCCGGTGAAGCGCGTCTTCGCAGATAGCCTTGACGAAATTGCTTCTGATGGGATGGCTGTCCGAACTCTGGTTAAACACGACGAACTGATGGCTGTCGTATCTGCATATCCCTCCGCCGTTTGTGGCTATCCAGACGAATCCCCGGCTGTCTTTCATGATATCCTCCACGAAGTTGTGTGGCATACCGTTTTCCATATCGATTGTGGCAAAAGCATGCTGGTCGGCCCACCGTGCAGGCAGGGAGGCCGCGAGTGTGGAGCTGAGCAGCAAGAGCAGGAAGAGAATCGTGGGTTTCATTTCCATTATGTATTTTAATAAGGCAAAGTTAGCGGTTTCGTGGGGAACGCGGAAACGGATTCGGGGCTCTTTTGTGAGGCTGCGGTACGTCCGTCCACCTTAAAAGAGAATAGTCCACCTGCCGGACTCCCTTTTGCCGTTACTTTGCCTTCGTTTTATTTCTTAATTTAATTGGTTATGAAGAACAATGTATTATTATGTTTTGTGGCGATGTGCGGCGCGGCATTCTTGGCAAGCCCGTCCGATGCCATGGAGTGGGACGACCCGGTGCTGGAGTTCGTGACGCCTGATTTGAGTACGGATGGTACAGGCGGCGGGGCTTATTACATTTATCATCCGGGCACGCAAAAGTTCATGACGAACGGCAACACTTGGAATACCCAGTTGAGTGTTGGGGACGAGGGGCAGGAAATCACACTTTATTATGGGACAGACCGGGGACTAATCAGGGAAGACACAGCTTATACGTATAGAGGATGGGTCTTGAACATGTTGGATGCGCCGTCGAATTCAGGATTCCATGAAGTGTTCATGGAAAGCACGCACGTGGCCTATGTGGATTGCAATCTGCAAGGGCACATGTTGTGGCGTATCCTTCCACAAGAGGATGGGGCTTATTGGATAAAGGTGATTGACGAGGATCCTATCTATGGTGAGAATAGCGGGAACCAGGAAGTCATAGGAGGATATATGGGGGTGAATGGGGAAGAGTCGACCATCGTGCTTCCTTGTGTGAATCCGTGGACGGCCGGTTATGAGGATTTGAGTATTGATTGGAAGTTCGTGGCTTCTAAAGATTATGAGGTTTATCGTGCGAAGAAGGCCCTAAAGGCACAAATGGAAGAAGCCGATGCGGTTGGCTTTACTGATTATGCCTCTTATCAAACCTTGTATGAAAGCCATGACGTTTCTCCCGCAGCGGTGGAGCAGGCCGTACAAGACTTGGCGGACGATATTTCCGGCTTCAAATATGCTATGGCTTCAGAACAAAATCCCATGGACGTAACGCATTTGATCTATAATCCGTCTTTTAATGGGAATGCGGACGGATGGACAATGAGCCGTGACCCAGTGGAAGGGCAGGATAACTTTCAATACCAAGGTGCGTCGCAACCTTCGTCGGACGGTACGCCCTTTGTCGGGTTCTTTGAACGGTGGGTTCCCTCGGGCAACCAGCCGGGTTGGTCCATCACGCAAGAGCTGCATGGAATCCCCGACGGGAAATATCGGTTGACGGCTTATATCTTGACGAACGTGATGGCGGACGCAGAGGTCGGTGTGAGTGGCCCGGAAGGCCGTTTCCTTGTGGCCAAGAGCTTGGGAGAGGAAGTTCGGGTGGAGGCTGATGTCCCTTCGCCGGATGGTGCCGCTTATGCCGCCCCCGTACAGCTTGGAATTTTCCGTGGCCGGCGGGGAAGCGACTATAGGGATGCGCGTGATTGATGCCAATTCAAACTGGTCGGGAGTGGATAATTTCAGTCTGGAGTATTTGGGGAATGGCGGCGATGTGGAAGGTATTCGCGAGATGTTGCAGGAACGTGCCATGGAAGCACAAGCGGAACTGGATGCATACGAAGCCGAAAACCGGGCCTTCAGTCAGAATACCAAGTCGGAGATTGTCCGGGCCATAGACGCATTGCAAGGCGCGGTGGCCGACCTGTCGATTCCGGAAGATTCGTTGCTGGCGGCTTTCCATGGTTTGAATGATGCCATGGGCAAACTGGAGGGCGACATGGAAGTGTATGAGCGCTTGTGGCAATTCGCCTACGATGAAGCGAATGCTTACTGGAATCCGCCTTATGAGAATCTGGACTTGGTCGGGTTGGACGATTTCATTTCGGAGCTGATGGACAGTTATGATGACCGCACGTTTGACCCTGCAGACATAGATAGTGTGCGGATTTGGGCGGACAGGATTTTCCGCGAGGAGGTGATGAAGGCGTTGGAGAACGGTGAGACCGACGAGTTTGCCGGACTGTTGGGGAATCATGATTGTTCGGACGATGCAAATGTCGGCGGATGGCAGGGTGCCAATGTGCTGGTGCTTGACGGCGTTTGTGAGGTGTACAACAGTCCCACCGATGTTTACCAAGTATTGACGGGACTCCCGGAAGGCAGCTACGAGGTGTCGGCCAATGCGCTCTATCGGCCGGCTGACAATGCCACGTGCATGAATGCGTATGGCTTGGAGGGCGATGGAACGAATAATGTTTTGTCTTATTTGTACGGGAATGACGCATTGAAGAAATTGCAGCACGTCTATACCCATGTGTTCGACGAGCCCCAGACGGGGAGCGGCATGGTTTATGTACAGCTGGACACGCCCAATATGCCGGAGTATGTCGGGAAATGGGCCGTTGACAGTCGTGCCAGTGCCGCGGCGGCTTTCGCCGACGGGCTTTTCAGGGATACGCTGGTTTGTTACGTGAATGCCGATGGGGTGTTGCGTGTCGGGGTGAAGATGCCGGTCAACAGCGCGTTGTTTGGCTATTGGACATGCTTTGACAATTTTAGCATCAAATATTTGGGTGCGGATGACCTGAGCGGACTGGCGTCCATGGTGGAAACTTATATATCCCAAGCCGAGGGAGCATGGAATGACGGTCGGCTGGCTACGGCCGAAGCCGAGGCCGGTTTGGCCAAAGCCATAACAGACGCGATGGAGTCCATTGCCAACGTGTCTGCATTGGAGAAAGAGGCGTGCATGGTCGCGGTAGAGAACTTGCAGGAAGCGATAGGAGCCTACGATGCTTCTTGCCGTCTGGTCTTAAGCTTGGACTCGCTGCTTTCTTGCCATGAAGGCGGACTGACTTCCGGGGCATACGACCAATATGGCGGAATGGACGAATATGACGAGTTGGAAGAACTGGTCGTAGGGGCATTGAATCTGTTGGACATGGATGTGCCGCCTGTGGCTGATGAGGTTCGCAGGTACATCGCGGAAATCAGTCTGGCTTACGGGCGGATGGTGCAGAATGCCATGGACGTATCTTTTGCTTCTGTTGAGACACCGGTTGAGGTGACGGGTTTGCTGGGCAATCCCGACTTCCAGAAACAGGACGAAGACGGGGAATATGTGAGTTCCAATGATGGATGGAATATTGTGTTCAATGGGGAACTACTATGGCCAACGAACTGGTGTATGAGTTCTACAACAATGCAAGTTTCGACATCAGTCAGACGTTGTATGGTCTGAATCCGGGGTATTACCGGTTGGACTACAATGGATATTACCGTGCCGGTGACATGTTCATGGCGGCTTTGGCGCATCGCGACGGGACGGAGGCCTTGAATGCGGAAGCCTATGTCCGCACGGAAAGCACGGTCTTCGCGAAACCTTTGATGTCCATTTGCGAGGTGGAAAAGCCAGACAAATACGAGGCTGCGGACTTCGTGATGCCCGACTCTTTGTTCCCTGGTTCGCCCAATAACTACCATTGCGTGGTCAACAGCATGCTTGCCGGGCATTTGGCCTTCGAGGACGGGGAGTATGAAGATGGTTTCTATTTCCAAGTGAAAGAAGGTGAGACGGTGCGCGTGGGCGTCAGAAAGAGTGCGCTGATAGCTGGCGACTGGGCTTGTTTCGACGACTTCAGGCTTCACTATTATGGCGACGGCGAGGAAAACAGACCGGAAGACATGCCGGATGGCATAAGGTCTCCGGAGGACGGGACGGCTTCTTTGGTGGACATTGCATGGTATGGGCTGAATGGCATGCGCGTGGATGAACCTTCGTGCCCGGGATTCTATATCAAGGTGGAACGATGGAGCGACGGAAGACGGAGCGTGACGAAAATATTGATTAGATAGCATGTTCCTTATTCAAAGCAAGCAATGGGGGGAACGGTCTTTGTGAAAAGGCCGTTTCCCTTTGGAAACAGCATGTTTGTCCACTTAAAAAGACAAATGTCCACCTGGTTTATGGTGGATTGCATTAACTTTTTGCCATATAATTTTAATCGGTAAACCTGAAAAAAAGTATCAATATGATGAGAAGTAGAAAGTATGTGAGAGTGGCGGGCTTCTGCGCCATGTTGGCAACAGGGCATCTGGCGGCGTTGGGACAGGCACAAAGTTCTGTCACGCTGGTGCCCGGTGCACCGGAAGTGGAATACAGTAAGATGATTTTCGGACAGTTCGTGGAGCATTTCGACAATCAGGTGTATGGAGGCATTTATGACCCCGGCTCGAAGTTTGCCGACGAGGACGGGTTCCGCACCGACGTGATAGAGGCGTTGAAGGACATCAAGACGTCCATCGTGCGCTGGCCCGGAGGGTGCTTCGCTTCCACCTACCACTGGCTGGACGGAGTGGGAAAGGAGCGCACGCCGGCGTATGACAAAACGTGGCAGGTGGAGGACCCCAACACGTTCGGCACGGACGAGTTCGTCAAGTGGTGCCGCAAGGTGGGGTGCGAGCCCTACATCTGCACCAACGCCGGTACGGGAACGCCCGAGGAGATGAGCGACTGGGTGGAATACTGCAACCTGACGGTGGGGAAGTATGGCCGCATGCGCATGGCGAACGGTTATCCCGAGCCGCACAACGTGAAGTATTGGAGTGTGGGCAACGAAAACTGGGGCGCACACGAGTTGGGCGCACGCACGGTGCAGGAGTGGGGGCCGCTGGTGAGGGAGTCGGCCAAGCTGATGCGCAGCGTGACCAAGGACGCCAAACTTTTCGCGGCCGCCACGTCCGACAAGAACTGGACGATGCCCTTGCTGCAGGCGGCCGGCCCTTATCTGGACTACGTGGCCATACATGGCTATTGGGACCCGCTCTTCCACGTCAACAATCCCGCGCCTTATCTGGAGTGCATGATGAAGACCGAGGCGCCCGAGCTGGACATCCGCCGCACGATTGGCATTCTCGACGAAGCCGGTTTCGGTGGCGGGAGAATCAAGATAGCCTACGACGAATGGAACCTGCGCAACTGGCATCATCCTTGGCATGGCGACTTGCGCCGCGGCTTCGACCTCGAGGCCCGTCGCAAGAATGACATTGCGAAGACCTACACCATGGCCGACGCCCTCTTCTCGGCCTGCTTCCTGAACGCCTGCCTGCGCCATTCCGACGTGGTGGACATTGCTTGTTTCGCCCCGGTGGTCAACACGCGCGGCCCCATCTTCGTGCATCCCGACGGCATCGTGAAGCGCACCACCTATCATGTGTTCTGGATGTACACCAACTTGTTGGAGGACTGCATGGTGCCGGTGTCCGTCGCAGCCGAGCGCCTGGCGTTGGGCGATCGCTCTGTGGGCGTGCTCGACGTGGTGCTGACGGCCGACAAGGAGCGCACGCGCTACGCCTGCGCCATCGTGAACAAAGACCCGGCGGCGGAGCGCCTGGTGTCGCTGGACTTCGACGGGATGGGCATCAAGCCCAAGCGCAAGCTCCGCGGCATGGTGCTGAGCGGCAGTTCGCCCGACGACTTCAACGAGGTGGGGGCCGAAGACCGCGTGGTGCCCCGTGAGCGCGACTTTGCGGTGAAGGACGGGAAGGTGGCCTTGCCGCCCCATTCGCTGACGGTGTTGTTTGTGGAATAAAGAGGTTGTGTACTTTAAAATAGCAGATAGTTATGATGAATGTGAGAAGAAGTTGCATTTTGTGGTGCGCGGCGTGCATGTTCCTGCAAGGATTCGCGCAGTGGAAACCTGCGGGCGACAAGATACGGACGCCATGGGCGGAGCAGGTGAATCCGGACAACGTCTGGCCGGGTATCCCCGCCCCATCCTGCAGCGGGACGACTGGCAGTCGCTGAACGGCTTGTGGGACTATGCCATCGTGCCGCGCGGACAAGCACGCCCGGAGCGGTTCGAGGGAAAAATCCTGGTGCCCTTTGCGGCGGAATCCTCTTTGTCCGGCGTGGCCCGGCGGGTGGGCGCGGAGAATGAGTTGTGGTACGCCCGCAATTTTAAGCTGCCCTCGGCGTGGCGCGGCAAGCAGGTGATGCTCCACTTCGGGGCTGTGGACTGGCAGGCGGATGTCTGGGTCAACGGCATCAAGGTGGGCACGCACACCGGCGGCTTCACGCCTTTTTCGTTCGACGTCACGGAGGCGCTGGACATGCGGGGCGGCAACGAAGTGGCCGTCAAGGTGTGGGACCCCACCGACCAAGGCCCGCAGCCCCGCGGGAAGCAAGTGGAGCGGCCGGGCAGCATCTGGTACACGCCCGTCACCGGCATCTGGCAGACGGTGTGGATGGAGCCGGTGGAGCCGTGCCACATCGAAGGGCTGAAAATCACGCCCGACATCGACCGGAACACTCTGACGGTGGTGCCGGCGCTGAGCGGCGGTGAGGCCTCGCTGGTGGAGGTGAAGGTCTGCGACGGCGACGACGTGGTGGCGCAGGGGAAAAGCATACGCCGGCAGCCCGTGGAGCTCCACATGCCGCAGGGCGTGAAGCTCTGGTCGCCCGACAGTCCTTTCCTCTACAAACTGGAGGTGACGCTTTCCGACGGCGACGGGAAGGTGTACGACCAAGTGGAGAGCTACGCCGCGATGAGGAAATTCTCCACCCTGCGCGGGAAGGACGGCATCGTGCGCCTGGCCCTGAACAACAAACCGCTCTTCCAGGCCGGCACGCTCGACCAAGGCTGGTGGCCCGACGGGCTCTACACGGCCCCCACCGACGAGGCCCTGCTGTTCGACATACAGAAGACAAAGGAGCTGGGCTTCAACATGATTCGCAAGCACATCAAGGTGGAACCCGCACGCTGGTACACGTATTGCGACCAACTGGGCATCATCGTGTGGCAGGACATGCCCAGCGGCGACCGAAACCCTGAATGGCAGAACCGCCAGTATTTCACGGGCACGGACCTGCGGCGCTCGGACTTCTCCGAAGCCACCTACCGCAAGGAGTGGCGGGAAATCATGGACGCCCTCTACAACTATCCGTGCAACTATGGGGGCAGTTCGTGCATCGGCACCCGGCTGGGTCCGGCCAGCGGGGGCACTACACCTGCGGCGACATGCTGGGCCTATCCGCAGGGGCAGTTCGAAGCCACCCCCTTGAGGGGCAAATGAGCGCTGGGGCCTCGCCCGAGGAGGGACCGAATATGTGAAATAGACACGACTTGGTCGGGGGCGCGGCTTCTCGGCTTCCCCACCCAGACCCGGCTGGTGAATCCGGCGGCTGAAGGTGGAGCTGAGGCGGGGCAACCACGGCTGGTCCGTTCCTGGCGGCGACATGCTGGACCTGCACAACTATCCGCAGCCCGAGCTTTACCTCTACGACGCCCAGCTCGTCAATTACAAAAGGAAATGTTCGATATCTTCAAGCAGCGATATTTTGAAGATTTTGAAGATCCTTGATTGATGTGTTTCCCTGCATTTGAAGAAAGCGGCTGTAAGCTCATAAAACAGTTTAATCAGCCAATCCATGCCTGCTTTTGTCATTATTGCACACATCTTTTTTATATTGAAGGCAATGGCAAGGAAGGAGAAGTCCATAAAGACCTTGTCCTTTCCAAAATGGCGGAAACGTTTGTAGTTCATGTTGTATTTTATCTGCCCGAACACGGCTTCCGGCTCAATGCATCTTCGGCCCCTGTGTTTCAGCCCTTCCTCGGAGCAGAGCAACTCTTTGGCTTTTTGCTTGTATTTCCTGAGCCTGTGGTTCAGTTCTATCGTCCTGTCCCCTTTTGCTTTTAAAGCATAGACACCTTAGCGGGCAGCCTTCGCATCTGGCGGCCCTGTACCTGGCGCTTTCGCTCACATATCCGGATGCGGTTTTCACATGCCTGTTTCCTATCCTCCGCATCTTTTGTCCCATGGGGCATATGCAATAGTCATGTTCTTCATTGTAGTAGAAGTTTTCAGCCTTGAACGGGTCGGGTCTGAATCTCGGACGCTGCTCCATGTGGAAGTAGTTGTATTTGACGTAAGCTTCCATGCCGTTTTCTGCCATGAAGCGGTAATTTTCCTCGGAGCCGTAGCCCGAATCAGCCACTACTGTATGGACTGGCCTGTCGTATCTGCTTGAGAAGGATTGTAGGAAAGGTATCATGGTCAGCGTGTCCGTAGGGTTGGGGAAAAGCGCGAAGTCGGTAATGAATTGGTTCTCGGTGGCAAGCTGGAGGTTGTAACCGGGTTTGGTCTGTCCGTTACGCATGGCATCCTCCTTCATCCTCATGAAAGTGGCGTCCTTGTCCGTCTTGGAATAGGAGTTGCGCTCCTGCAGCGTGTCCAGATGATTGTCGTATTCCTGCACCTGCGTTTCTTTCTTTGTGCGGCCTTCTCCTCTTTCGTGGAAGGCTCGGGAACCTGTTCAAGCGCATTACGCAGTTCTCCCGCCATTTCGGTCAGCATGGCCGGTGTAAACTCAACTTCCTCATTGTTTTCCGATGATTTCTCCTGGGCGATGGCATCGTCTATCTGGCCCAACAGGACATGGATTTTCTTCATCAGGCGCTCACGGTTCCGCTCGACGGTCTTTCTCCAAACGAAAGTATACTTGTTGGCCTTGGATTCAATCTTCGTTCCGTCAATATATTCCACGTTCAGGCTGATGAACCGGTGGAGGTTTTCTTTGGCGGTAGATGTTGTTCAAAGGCGTACAGGATAACCTTGGCATCATGCGGGGGATGGTAAGGGCTGCGGCCGCATTCGATGGACGACACAATGCCCTCGCCCACGCGGGCCAGCACCGTCTCTTCGCCTGCACCGCCCACCAGCTGCTTGATGTTGGCCCGCACGGTGACGCGCGCCTTGGCGATGAGTTGGATACCGTTCTTGGCCACAGCGGCCACGGGTGGGGTGTCTATCACCTTGGGGTTCACGGAGGTCTGCACGGCCTCGAACACGTCGCGTCCGGCCAGGTCGATGGCCGTGGCCATTCTCGAACGACAGGTCGATGTTGGCCTTGGCGGCCGAAACGAGGGCATGCACCACGCGCTGCACGTGGCCGCCCGTCATGTAGTGGGCTTCCAAGTTGTCGCGGGTGATGGTCTTCAGGCCGGCCTTGTGCGCCTCGATGAGGCTTTCCACGATGATGGTGGGCGGCACGTTGCGCAGGCGCATCAGGAACAGCTGGATGAGCGAGATGTGCACGCCCGAAACCTTGGCGTTGAGCCAGAGGAAGAAGGGCACGAAGTGGAAGAAAATGCCCAGGCAGACCACCACCACTACGACGAGCAGGGCGGGGAAAAGAAATGTTGTTTCCATAAAGTTGAAAGAATTTAGGGTGAATACTGGTTAGCGTCTTTTGACCAACACCTGTGCCTCGTCCACGCGCACCACCACGATGGGGGTGCCTTCGTCCAGGAATCCGTCGGCCGACTTCACTTCCACTGTCTTGCCGTGGATGTCGGCGTTGCCGATGAGGGCCAGCCGGGTGGTGGCCACTCCTTCGTCGCCCGGCTTCACCGAGAGCTGTTCCGGCGTGGCGGCGGTGGAGTCGATGCTTTTGTGGAGCGAATACTTCTCCAGCGTCTTGGAGCGCAGCATCCACCAGCCGATGAGGCAGCAACACACCAGCGAGGCGGCCAGCACCCACAGGCCGACCATGATGCCGAAGCGGTCGAAGACGAGGTAGTTGGCGCCCACGAGGCAGCAGCCCGCGGCTATGCCGGCGATGCTCGTGCCGGGCAGGATGAACAGTTCGATGGCCAGCAGGAGGGCGCAGAACAGGAACAGAAGGGTGATGAGGAGAATGTCCATGAGGGAGTCGGTGGGTTAAGGGGTTAATAGGCTTGTCGGTATTTTGTTTCGTCGGGGTCTTCCAGCATGTTGAGGTAGGAGGCGTAGCGGCTTTCGCTGATGAGGTGCTCCTCCACGGCGCGGCGCACGGCGCAGCCCGGCTCGTGCGTGTGGGTGCAGTCGCCGTATTTGCAGTTGGCCGATTCGGCAAAGATTTCGCGGAAGTAGTGGGCCACCTCTTCCTTCTTGAAGTCGAACGTGCCGAAGCCCTTGATGCCCGGCGTGTCGATGACCTGTCCGCCGCCGGGCAGGTCGAACATTTCGCTGAAGGTCGTGGTGTGCATGCCCGTGTCGTGTGCGGCCGAGATGTCGGCCGTCTTGGCCTCAAGGCCGGGAATCAGGGCGTTGAGCAGGGTGGACTTTCCCACGCCGGAGTGGCCCGAGAAGAGGGTGGTCTGGCCTTTCAGTGCGGCGTGTAACTTGTCGAGCCCCGTTCCTTCCAATGCGGAACAGGCCAGGCAGGTGTAACCGATGGCGTCGTAGAGGTACATCATGCCTTCCATGTAGCGCGTCTCGTCCGGCGTGTAGCAGTCGGTCTTGTTGAACACGAGGACGACCGGCACGCGGTAGGCTTCGGCCGAAGCCAGAAAGCGGTCGATGAAGGTGGTGGAAGTTTCGGGATGGGCCACGGTGACGATGAGGCAGACCTGGTCTACGTTGGCGGCGAGGATGTGGCTCTGCTTGGAAAGGTTGGGCGACTTGCGGATGATGTAGTTCCGCCGGTCTTCGATGTCGGTGATGAAGGCCGTGCCTTCCGCGTTGGGCGCGATTTGCACATAGTCGCCCACGGCCACCGGGTTGGTGCTCCGTATGCCTTTGAGGCGGAAGTTGCCTTTGATTTTGCATTGTACAAGTTGGCCGTCGTCCGTGCGGACGACGTACCAACTTCCTGTATTGCGGATGACCAGGCCTCGCATCAGACGGTCATGATTTCTTTGTCTTTGGCTGCGTACAAGTCGTCGATCTGCTTGATGAACTTGTCGTGCACTTTCTGCAGTTTGGCTTCGGCGTCCTTCTGTTCGTCTTCGGCCATGCCGTCTTTCACGGCTTTCTTGAGCGCGTCGATGGCGTCGCGCCGCGCGTTGCGCACGCTCACCTTGGCGTTCTCGCACTCACCCTTGCATTGCTTGGCCAGTTGTTTGCGGCGTTCCTCTGTCAAGGGCGGGATGCCGATGCGTATGATTTCGCCGTTGTTTTCCGGCATGATGCCCAGTTCGGAGTCGATGATTGCCTTCTCGATGGGGCGGAACATGTTTTTGTCCCACGGCTTGATGGCGATGGTGCGTGCGTCCGGCGTGTTCACGGCGGCCACGTTGTTGATGGGCACCATCATCCCGTAGGAGTCCACCCGTATGCCGTCGAGCAGCCGGATGTCGGCCTTCCCGGCCCGGATGTGCGCCAAAGCGTCGTCCAGGTACATCACTGCCATATCCATTTTCTCTTGTGCTTCGCCAAGGATTGTCTTTGAATCTGCCATTTTCTTCTTGTTGTTAATTGTGTACTTAGGTATTGTAATTGTTTGGGAAACAAAAATAGTCGATTTTTCATTCACCTGCAATAAAAACGGGAAGTAAATTCCGCTTGGCGGCTTTTTGCATTCCGGTGCTTCCCTCTTTCCTGCCGGCAGTCTTGGCGCATGCTTCTTCCGGGGAGGCTCGCCGTTGAGTGCCGTCGTCCTTTCCCCCTTTCGCCATGATGGATAAGTCGGTTTCGTTTTTCGTGGTGCGGGCACTTTTCATCGGCCGGCCGCAGGGCTGTTCTTGGGTGTCATGTTCCGGGCGCCATGCTTCGCTCGAGTCGTGCCGTCCCTTCCCGGACGCCGGGGGCTGGATGGGCTGACGGGCGGGCGATGACAACAAGGGCCGGGCGGACGGGGAATGACTTCCCGTCGGCCCGGCCCTTGCCTGTTATTAATTAAGGTAGAGGTTAGTTGTGCACCAGTGTGCCGATGTCCTCGCCTTCCATCACCTTCTTCAGGTTGCCGTAGACGTCCATGTTGAAGACGTAGATGGGCAGCCCGTTTTCCTTGCACATGGTGGTGGCCGTGAGGTCCATCACTTTCAGGCCGCGGGTGTAAATCTCGTCGTAGGTGATTTCCTTGAATTTCGTGGCCGTGGGGTCCTTTTCCGGGTCGGCGGTGTAGACGCCGTCCACGCGCGTACCTTTGAGCATCACGTCGGCTTCGATCTCTATGCCGCGCAGCGAAGAGCCTGTGTCGGTGGTGAAGTAAGGGTTGCCCGTCCCGGCGCTCATGATGACCACTTCGCCGGCTTCCATGTGTTCGATGGCCTTCCATTTGCTGTAGAACTCGCCGATGGGCTCCATGCGTATGGCCGTCAGCACGCGGCTCTTCACGCCGATGGCGCCCAGCGCGCTGCTCAGTGCGAGCGAGTTGATGACGGTGGCGCACATGCCCATCTGGTCGCCTTTTACGCGGTCGAAGCCCTTGCCCGCGCCGCTGAGTCCGCGGAAGATGTTGCCGCCGCCGATGACGATGCCGATCTGCACGCCCATGTCGTGCACTTCCTTGATTTGTTGCGCGTATTCGGCCAGCCGTTTTTCGTCGATGCCGTAGCGCTGTTCTCCCATGAGGCTTTCGCCGCTCAGTTTGAGGAGAATTCTGTTGAATTTAGCCATGATTGAGTTATGTTTGAGGGTTAGAGTCCGAGTGGTTCGCTTGCTTGCCCGCCGGCCGGGATGAGGAAGCGCACTTCCTTGAAGGCATAGCGTCGCGTCGCGCCATCGCGTCCGGCCAGCACCAGATGCCCGGTGGGCTCCACCTCGCGGATTTCCGCCTCGAAGCGTCCTTGCGCGTCTTCGTAGGGGTGGAAACCTTCGCGGCGATAGAGGCGGGCGGCATAGGCTTGCGCTACTCCCGCCGTGTCGCCGTCCTGAATTTGCCGCAGCCGGTCTTTGAAGCGTTTGATGATTTCGGCCAGGATGAAGACCGTCTCGTGCGTCTGGCCCGTGGCCTGGCAGAGCGACGCGGGGTTGGGGGCATCGCTCCGGAACTCCTGCTGGTTCACGTTGAGGCCCACGCCGATGATGCAGTCATCAATCTGCCGGCCGGAGAGCGTGTTCTCGATGAGCATGCCGCAGATTTTCATGTCGTTCCAATAGATGTCGTTCGGCCATTTGATGCTGATTCCTCCTCCGGTGTAGCCCGTGAGGGTTTCGCACACGGCCAAGGCCATGGCCTGCGACAGGACGAACTGCCGTGAGGCGTCCACCCAGCGCGGATGCAGGAGCAGGCTGAAGAGCAGGTTCTTGCCCTCTTCCGCCTCCCAGGAGTTGCCGGCTTGCCCTCGGCCCGCCGTCTGGTAGTCGGCCGTGGCGAGCACCATGTCTTTGGGCGAGACGGGGCGGTAGTGGCGCAGGAAATGATTGGTGGAATCGGTCGAGCGGAGGCGTATCCACTCGAACCAAGGGGAGTCGTCCAGTATGTAAAGCGCGTTCATCATCTTTGTTTTTCTTTTTTAGTCGATGGCCGTCCACGGCAATGTGGGGCGGAAGGCGTTCTCGATGTGCTTCAGGTCGGCCTTGCCCGAGCCGTCGGCCACCACGGTAATCAAGTCGAAGCGCACCGGCAGGTCGAGCGCATAGCGCCGGACGTAGGCTTCGGCGGAGGCGATGATGCGGAAGATTTTCTCTTCCGTGAGGGCCTCTTCCGGCGCGCCGAACTGTGTGTCCCGGCGCGTTTTCACCTCCACCACCACGAGGGTGCGGTCTTTTTCCGCCACGATGTCCAGTTCCTTGTGCCCGAACCGCCAGTTGCGGTGGCGGATGGCATATCCTTCCGCGAGCAAGTGGGCGGCGGCCCGGTCTTCGCCTTCCATGCCTAATTCGTTGTGTATGGCCATCTGGTTTGTTGCTTTTGTCTTGCAAACATACACAAAAATCCGCGATATGTCACCCTCCGGGCCGAAGAAATGTGGGGAAAAGCGGTGAAAATCCGGTCGGAAATCTTACTTTTGCAAGAAATAGGAAACGCAAGACATGGCAGACGATGCTTATTACATGAAGAAAGCGCTCGAGGAAGCCCGGCGCGCTTTCGAGGAAGACGAGATTCCGGTGGGCGCAGTGGTGGTGTGCGGAGGCCGAATCCTGGCACGGGCGCACAACCTGACGGAGACGCTCACCGACGTGACGGCGCATGCGGAGATGCAGGCCATCACGGCGGCGGCCAATGCATTGGGAGGCAAGTATTTGAACGAATGCACGCTTTACGTCACGGTGGAACCCTGCGTGATGTGCGCAGGGGCCATAGGATGGGCACAGCTCGGGCGACTGGTCTATGGGGCGGCGGACGAGAAACGGGGATTCCGGCGATTCGCCCCCCAAGCCTTGCATCCGCGCACGGAACTGGTTGGCGGCGTGATGGAAGAAGAGGCCGCGGAGCTGATGACGGCCTTTTTCCGGGCGAAAAGATAGCCGGCGGGCGTGCCGCCGGAGTGGTTCTGTCCTGCATGCTCCGGCCAGGCGGGCATGCCCGTCGGCCGATGACGGAGCGGGAAAGGGGGTCGCGGTGTCGCGCCAAGCGGAGTCCGTCTGCGTACTTTGCGGCAAGTACTCGAGTACTCTCCGCAGAGTACGGTTTGTTTGAGCGGCCGGCGGGGGTGCGCCAAGCCGCGTCCGCCGTCCTGTTTTGCGGATGCGCGATGTGCTCCTTGCTTGTGATGGGGTGGTAAGAAAGTGACGGGGATGGAATGGCGCATGGGGCATAAGCCGGAAAGAAGCAGGGCGGACATGGTTCCCTTGCGCGCACGGCTTCGGCACGCACCGCTTCTCTCCGGAAGAACAAACTGCCGGAGGTTTACTTTATTTCTTCAAAGTCGACGTATTCTCCCTCGTCGTCGTCGAAAATCTTCTGCGAGGAATGCGACGAGGAGTGGGGGCGGGGCTGCTCTCCGCGCTGTCCGGCGTCCGTGCCGGAGGATTGGCTCTTCTTCCCATGGGGGAAGAACGGAGAGAATATGTCCTTGGCTTTCCTCACGATGGTGAGGACCAGGAAAAGGCAAAATACTACGAGCGAGAGCAGCAAACCCAACAAACATCCAAAGGGACTGGCCATATCTGTAATTTTCTTAATGGTTAGTTATGGAAGTTACTCACAAGAACCGTGCCAAAGTCAGTGGATTTTCCAACGGGATGCGACAAAAGAGAGAAGAACATACCATGCTATGATGGCGGCAAAACAGCTCATGCCCAAGAAAATGATGAGGGGGATGCACGTCAGGAGGAACACATATTTGATGCGGTTGTCGTGCCAGGAGAAGTTCTTGAACTTGAGGGCGAACAAGGGGATTTCGGCCACCAGAAGGAGGCTGGAGACCAAGATGGCGGCAAACAAGAGCAGGGCATTGAAGCTGTCCGACACCAGAAAGCCGTGGCTGCCCACCACGAGCGAAGCCCAGAACAGCGTGTTGGCCGGAGTGGGAACACCGATGAACGATGTGGTCTGGCGCGTGTCGAGGTTGAACTTGGCGAGCCGCAAGGCCGAGAAGGCCGCCATGAGGGAAAGCCGTGTGAGGGCATGATGTCGCGCAGCGGAGCCATGAAACCGGGATAGTGCACTTCGTGGAACAACTGGAACAGCATGGCCGAAGGGGCCACACCGAAGGTCACCACGTCCGCCAGCGAATCCAGTTCCTTCCCGATGGGCGACGACACTTTCAGCAAGCGGGCGGACATGCCGTCGAAGAAGTCGAACACGGCTCCGATGATGATGAGCAGGAAAGCCTCCCCGTAGCGCCCTTCAAAGGCGGCGCCCGTGGCCATGCAGCCCGAAATCAGGTTGCAGCAAGTGATGCTGTTGGGAATCTGGCGGATGATGATGTTAGCCATTTCGTTCTTTTTATAGTTTGGCGATGACCGTCTCGTTGCCCACGGTCTTTTGCCCCAGTTTGACGTTCACCTTCGTGCCGGCCGGCAGGAACAGGTCCACTCTGGAGCCGAACTTGATGAATCCCATGTGCTCGTCGATGTAGCAGTCTTCTTCGGCTTTGGCGTAAGTCACGATGCGCCGCGCCATTGCGCCTGCAATCTGCCGTGCCATGACGAGCACGCCGTCCGGCGTCTCGATGACGATGGTGGAGCGTTCGTTCTCCATGCTGGCTTTCGGGAGCCATGCGCGGTGGAAGTTGCCGTTCTGGTGCTCCACGAGACGCACCGTCCCGTCCACGGGTATCCAGTTGGCATGTACGTTGGTCAGGCTCATGAAGATGGAGACCATCATGCGGCGGTCGTGGAAATACTCGTTTTCCTCCACTTCTTCCACTACCACCACTTTACCATCGGCCGGGGCGACCACGACGTTCTCGGTGTTACCCTCGAACCGCCGGATGGGACAGCGGAAGAAATTGACCACGATCAGGTAAATAAACGTGCAGATGACAGAGGAAATGTAAAACGGGATTTTGCACTCGAACGCATAGAAAAGAAAAGCGTTGAACAGCACCAATGCTATCGCGCCTGCGACAAGCGTATGCGTTCCTTCCCGGTGTATTCTGATTTGTTTTAGCTTGTTTAATTTGCGCCCCATGGTGGCATGTTGTTTGTATTAGTGAGCAAAGGTAGCTATATTCTGTTTAAGCGCAAAATTCTGTACTACCTTTTTTAACAGTTTGACGGTTTAAGCTGTCTTTTGCTAAAAATAGCAGTTTTTGCTTGTCCGTTTCCCCGATGTGGCGTAACTTTACCCCTAATTTTCGTCATCAAACCATCGGGCTTATGCAAGACTTCGTACACCTTCACGTGCACACCCAATATTCCATTCTCGACGGTCAGGCCAGTATTCCGCGGCTGGTCGACAAAGCCATGAAGGACGGCATGCGCGGCATGGCCGTCACCGATCATGGCAACATGATGGGCATCAAGGAGTTTTTTAACTATGTAAACAAAAAGAACAGCGGCACGCAGGCGGACATCAAAATGTGGAAAAAGCGCATCTCCATTCTGGAGGGCGGCGGCGACGCGGCCTTGAAGGAATGGCAGGATGGGCAGGAAAAAAAGCGCAAGGAGGCGGAAACGCTGAGGAAACGGGCCGAAAGCAACGGCGAGCCCGTGCCGCCGGAGGCGAATTTCGTGCCCGAAGAGCAACCGGCATTTCCCCCGGTGGACGAACAGCTGGACACGGCACGCAAGGAGCTGGACGCGGCAACAAAAACGCTTGTTCAAGCCCATCTTCGGCTGCGAAATGTACGTGGCCCCCAGGCGGATGGAGCAGATGGACAAGGAGAAGGACGGGCGGCGATACCACCTGATTGTCCTGGCCAAGAACGAGAAGGGCTATCACAACTTGGTCAAGCTGGTGTCGAAAGCCTGGACCGAAGGCTTCTACATGCGCCCGCGCACCGACCGTGTGGAGCTGGAGGCACACAGCGAAGGGCTGATCGTTTGTTCGGCCTGCATCGCCGGCGAGGTGCCCCGCAAAATCCTGTCCGGCGATTTGGAAGGGGCAGAGGAAGCGGTGCAATGGTATAAACGCGTGTTTGGCGACAATTACTACCTGGAGCTGCAGCGGCATGAGGTGAAGGACCCCAACCAGAGGGCCAACCGCGAGACCTATCCTTGCAGCAACGCGCCAATGTGAAGATGATTGAACTGGCGCGGAAATATGGCGTGAAGCTGGTGTGCACCAACGACGTGCACTTCGTCGACGAGGAAAACGCCGAGGCGCACGACCGCCTGATATGCCTGAGCACGAACCGCGACCTGGACGACCCCAAACGCATGCTCTATTCCAAGCAGGAATGGTTCAAGACGCGCGCGGAAATGAACGACATCTTTGCTGACGTGCCGGAGGCGATGGCCAACACGTGCGACATCTGCGACCAGGTGGAGTTCTACTCCATCGACCATGCTCCCATCATGCCGAACTTTGAAATCCCCGAGGAATTCGGCACGGAAGAAGGATACCGGCAGAAGTTCACGGACGAAGACCTGTTCGAGGAGTTCACGCGCGACGAGAACGGCAACGTGGTACTCAGCCGCGAGGACGCCGAGCAGAAGGTGAAGAAACTGGGCGGATGCGGGAAACTCTACCGCCTGAAACTGGAGGCCGACTATCTGGCCAAGCTGACCTACGAGGGGGCGGCCAAGTTTTATGGCGACCCCTTGCCCGAACATGTGCACGAGCGTCTTAATTTCGAGTTGCACGTGATGAAGACCATGGGTTTCCCGGGCTACTTCCTCATCGTGCAGGACTACATCAACGCGGCGCGCCATGAGCTGAACGTCTCCGTGGGGCCGGGGCGTGGATCGGCGGCGGGTTCGGCCGTGGCCTATTGCTTGGGCATCACGAAGATCGACCCTATAGAATATGATTTGCTGTTTGAGCGTTTCCTCAATCCCGACCGCATCTCGTTGCCCGATATCGACGTGGACTTCGACGACGACGGGCGCGGAAAGGTGCTGAGCTGGGTGACGCAAAAGTATGGCGAGGAGAAGGTGGCCCACATCATCACCTACGGCACCATGGCCACGAAGTTGGCCATCAAGGATGTGGCCCGCGTGGAGAAGCTGCCCTTGGACATCTCGAACGGCTTGTGCAAGCTCATTCCCGACAAGTTGCCCGACGACGAGAACGGGAAGGCGCGCAAGATGAACCTGCCCAACGCCATCGCCTGCATCCCCGAGCTGCAGCAGGCCGAGGCTTCGCCCAACCCCTTGTTGCGCGACACCATCCGCTACGCCCGGATGCTCGAGGGGAACGTGCGGAACACGGGCGTGCACGCCTGTGGCGTCATCATTTGCCGCGACGACGTTTCCGACTGGGTGCCCATCAGTACGGCCGAAGACAAGGAAACGGGCGAGAAACTGCGCTGCACGCAGTATGAAGGTTCCGTCATCGAGGACACGGGACTCATCAAGATGGACTTCCTGGGCTTGAAAACGCTGTCCATCATCAAGGAATGCCAAGCCAATATTTATGACAGCCTCGGGCTGGAGATTGACGTGGACCTGCTGGACATCAACGACCCCGCCACTTACCAACTGTATTGCGACGGCCGCACTATTGGCACGTTCCAGTTTGAGTCGCCCGGAATGCAGAAGTATTTGCGCGAACTGCAGCCCTCCACGTTCGAAGACCTGATTGCCATGAACGCCCTCTACCGTCCGGGCCCCATGGACTACATCCCCGACTTCATCGACCGCAAGCAGGGGCGAAAGCCGGTGGAGTATGACATACCCTGCATGGAAAAGTACCTGAAGGACACCTACGGCATCACCGTCTACCAGGAGCAGGTCATGCTCCTCTCGCGCCAGCTAGCCAACTTCACCCGCGGCGAGAGCGACGCCCTGCGCAAGGCCATGGGAAAGAAACTCATCTACAAGTTGAACCACATGTACCCCAAGTTCATCGAAGGGGGAAAGAAAAACGGCCACGACCCAAAGGTGCTCGAGAAGATATGGGCCGACTGGGAGAAGTTCGCCTCGTACGCCTTCAACAAGAGCCACGCCACGTGCTACTCGTGGGTGTCGTACCAGACGGCCTACCTCAAGGCCAATTTCCCGGCGCAGTACATGGCCGCCGTAATGAGCCGAAGCTTGGCAAACATTACGGATATCACGAAGCTGATGAGCGAGTGCAAGAGCATCGGCATCAACACCCTGGGGCCCAATGTCAACGTGAGCCGCCGCAAGTTCAGCGTGGACGCCGACGGGAACATTCGTTTCGGGTTGGGAGCCGTCAAGGGCTTGGGCGACTCGGCCGTGGACGCCATCGTGAAGGAACGCGAGGCGAACGGCCCCTACAAGGACGTGTTCGACTTCGTGCAGCGCGTGCCCAACGGCGCTGTGAAGAAGAACAACCTGGAGAGCCTTGTGCTCTCGGGTGCTTTCGATTGTTTCGAGGGCATCACGCGCGAACAATATTTCGGAGTGAACGCCAAGGGCGAAAACTTCATCGACCAACTGGCGCGCTACGGGGCGCGCTACCAGGCAGACAAGGACGCCGTGCAGAATTCGCTCTTCGGCGACATGGACATGGTGGAAATCGCCACGCCGGAGGTGCCGCAGGCCGAACCGTGGAGCGCGCTGGAGAAACTGAACAAGGAGCGCGACCTCGTGGGCATATACCTCTCGGCCCACCCGCTCGACGATTATGCCGTCATCCTCCGCGACGTCTGCAACGCCCACATGGCCGACCTGAAAGACCTGGACCAGTTTGCCGGCAAGGACCTCACGCTGGGAGGAATGGTCACGGCAGTGAGGAAGGGCGTGTCGAAGTCGGGAAAACCATACGGCATCGTGACGCTCGAAGACTACACGGGCGCCTATGAGCTGCCCCTCTTCGGGCAGGACTGGCCCACGTGGGGCTCCTACATGGACGTGGGCAACACCTTGTACATCACGGCCAAGTGCCAGCCACGGCAGTGGGACCCCAGCAAACTGGAATTCCGCATCGGGCGCATCGACTTCCTGGCCGACGTGAAAGACTCGCTGGTGGAGCGGATCACCATCACCGTGCCCCTGGACGCGCTGGACGAGGACATCGTGCTTTCGCTCTCGGACATCGTGAAGGAGAATCCCGGCAACACGGAACTCTATTTCCACATCCTTGACCCGCTGGGCCAGATGAACCTGACCATGCAATCCAAGCGGGCAAAAGTATCCGTTAAAAAGGATTTAATTTCCTATATTCAAAGCAAACCGGCCTTGTCGTACAAAATAAATTAGTAAATTTGCCCGCAGTAATAAACCTTAAAAAGAATAAGACAATGGCATTAGCAATTACGGATTCCAATTTCGAGGAATTGTTGGCTTCTGGCAAGCCTGTGGTAGTGGATTTCTGGGCAACGTGGTGCGGCCCTTGCAAGAAAATCGGGCCGGACATCGAGGCGCTGGCCGAAGAGTACAAGGAGGTGGCCGTGATAGGCAAGTGCGACGTGGAGGAGAACGACGGCCTGGCCATGCGCTTCGGGGTGCGTAACGTGCCCACCGTGATATTCATCAAGAACGGAGAAGTGGTGGACAAGCAAGTCGGCGCGGCCCCCAGAAGCACTTTTGAAGAGAAACTGAAAGCCATACTTTAAGCAGAAACAACCATGGACAGCTTTGAACAAGAACTTTTGCAGGATGCGGAGGACGACGCCCGCACGGTGGAGTTCATCAAGAACTATCTGCCACAGGAGGTGAAGGACAAGTTCACCGACGAGGAGCTTTACTACTTCCTGGACGTCATCGTGGAATATTACGCCAACAGCGGAGTGCTCGACGCCGAGCCGGATGCCGACGGTTACATTGACATCGACCAAGACAAGGTGGTGGACTATGTGGTCAGCCAAGCGCGGAAAGACAAGATGGGCGACTTCGATCCCGAGGATATCTTGTGGGTCGTCCAGGGAGAAATGGAATACGGGGAAACCTTTGCCGAGGACGAGTAAGGAGGCGGGGCGCACGGGTGTGTGCGTCGGGCCGTCCTTGTCCCGCGGCGTTTCTCCCGTCATGTTCGGGCAACGCAGTCAAGACTAATAAACGAACGGATGCCACAAAGGCCGCCGGAGAGGCGGAATTTGTGGCATCCGTTTTATCTTTTGTATCGTTCGTGGAGCGGACGTTCGACCGGATACGTCTTCTTTTTTGCCGGAAAGGCATGGGCGGGGTGCGCCAAGCCCGGAGCGGGTGGCCGCCGGAAGGCGGAGCGTCTTGCGGGAAGCACTCAAGTACTCTGCGGCAAGTACTCGTGTACTTTCCGCAAAGTACTTTCCCGTTCTCCGCACGGTTTTTTCCCGCTTTCCGTTCTCCCGTTCCGGTTCGTCCGTTTCTCTGCTTTCCCGCCGCCCGCCGTCTTGCGGGAAACCGGCGTGTTGGCGGGCTTGTGCTGTTGGTGGTCAGGACTTCACGCAGCGCGTTCCGTCTTCGTCCTCTTCAATGCTCACTTTCACGGCATCGGCCGGGAGAAGGTCTTCCACCAGCTCGGGCCACTCGATGAAGCAGAGCGCGCCGCTGTAGAAGTAATCTTCGTAGCCCATGTCGTAGACCTCTTCCAGCTTCTTGATGCGGTAGAAGTCGAAGTGGTAGATGAGTTCGCCGCTCCCGGAGCGGTATTCGTTGACGATGGCGAAGGTCGGCGAGTTGATGACATCCTCCACTCCGAGGCATTCGCAGACGGCCTTGATGAAAGTGGTTTTTCCGGCTCCCATTTTGCCGTAGAAGGCAAACACGGTGTTGTCGCCCATGGCCTCGATGAATTGGCGGGCGGCATCGTGGATCTGTTCCAGAGAAGTGATTTTGATTTCCATCTTTTTGTGTCGTTTTAGTTCCTCTTTTTGCTTTGCAGGGTGATGAGCGGGATGAGCATCTCCTCCATGGAGATGCCTCCGTGCTGGAACGTGTCGCGGTAGTACGACACGTAGTAGTTGTAGTTGTTCGGATAGGCGAAGAAATTTTCTCCCGTGGCGAAGATGTAGGCCGTGCTCAGGTTGGGCGAGGGGAGCAGCGCCTTGCGCGGCTCTTTGATTTCGAACACCTCCTTGACGTTGTACTTCAGGTTTTTGCCCAGTTTGTAGCGCAGGTTGGTGTTGGTGTTCTTGTCGCCCACCCTTGATGGGGTTTTTCACGCGTATGCTCCCGTGGTCGGTGGTGACGATGATTTTATATGAGCTGGCGGCCAGCGCCTTGAAAAGTTCCCCGGCGGCGGAGTGGCGGAACCAGCTTTGGGTGATGCTGCGGTAGGCGGCCTCGTTGGAAGCCAGTTCGCGCACCATTTTCGATTCCGTGCGGGCGTGGGAGAGCATGTCGATGAAGTTGAACACCACCACGTTCAGGTCGTAGCGTTCCAGTTGCTTGAGTTGCCCCAGAAGCTTGTCGGCCGTTTGCGAGTCGTTGATTTTGTGGTAGCTGAAAGTGTTTTTGCGGCGGTAGCGGTCCAGCTGCGTCTGAATGAGCGGCCCTTCGTTCAGGTTCTTGCCCTCTTCTTCGTCCTCGTCCACCCACAGTTCGGGATACATCTGCGCGATTTTGTCGGGCATGAGCCCCGAAAAGATGGCGTTGCGGGCGTATTGCGTGGCTGTGGGCAGGATGCTGCAATAGATGTCCTCGTCGATGAAGAAGGAGTCGGCCAGTTCCGTGCCGAGCGTGCGCCACTGGTCGTAGCGGAAGTTGTCCAGCACGATGAGGAACACCTTTTCGCCTTGGTTGAGCAGGGGGAAAATCTTGGTCTTGAAGATGTCGGGGCTCATCAGGGGCCGGTCTTCGGGGTGTGTTATCCACTCCTCGTAGTGTTTGCGCACAAACTTGGCGAAGGCTTGGTTGGCTTCGCTTTTCTGCATGTGGAGCATCTCGTCCATGTTGCTGTCTGTCTCCGACAGCTCCAGCTCCCAGTAAACGAGCCGCTTGTACACCTCCTTCCAATCCTCGAAGGTGAGCGAGTCGTTGATTTGCATTCCGATTTTGCCGAAGTTCTGCTGGTAGGCGTTTTGTGCCACTTCGGTGACTATCTCCTTCTTGTGGATGTTCTTCTTCAGCGTGAGGAGGATTTGCGTGGGGTTGACCGGTTTGATGAGGTAGTCGGCTATCTTGGAACCGATGGCCTGGTCCATGACGTTTTCCTCCTCGCTTTTGGTCACCATGACCACGGGCGTGACAGGCGAGATTTCCTTGATGCGCGACAGCGTCTCCAGTCCGCTCAGTCCCGGCATGTTTTCGTCCAGCAGGATGAGGTCGAACGTCTTTTCGGCGCACATGTCCAGTGCGTCCTGCCCGTTGGATACGGTTTCCACTTCGTACCCTTTCTTCTCCAGGAACAGGATGTGTGCCTTCAGCAGCTCTATCTCGTCGTCCACCCAAAGTAATAAACCGTTGCTCATATTTGTCGTTTTTGTCCTTTTGTTAGAAGATGATGCCGCTGTCCGTGTCGTTGTATCCGTCGTCGTCGTCTTCATATTCCTCGTCGTCGGCGGGCGGCATGTCGTCCGGGTCGCGGATTTCGATGGAAGTGGGTTCGTCCAGCCTGAAGTCCTCTGGCACTTTCAGTGGGGCGAACTTCTCGTCGTAGAACTTCTTGTAGTCGTCGAAGCTAAAGAGAGTGCCCAGCAGTTTCAGGTTGTCTTCCGAGATGATGACGGAGCGTATGTTCTTGAGCAATACGCTCATGTGCGGGTCGGCATAGAGCTTCTGCGCATAGGCGTGCACCTCGTCGAAGTTGAGGAAGCCGCTCACGCGCATCTGGGCGATGCCGCCGGCCTTTTCGATTTGAATGTCGAAGTTGCGCACCATGAAGCTGGTGAAGTTGTAGAGCGCCATCTCGTAGAGCAACTGGTCTTCGTCCAGGCTGTTTTCGGGATAGGCCAGCAGGAATACGAAGTTGCAGAGCCGCTCATCGCTGAGCTGCTGCGCCTCGGCGGTGGAGTCCTGCTGGGCGGCTGCTGTCCGCCGGCTCCAAATGTCGCTGGCGGCATACTTGCCGTCGCTCAGCGAGCGTCCCTCTTCGATGCCTTTCACGATGCTTTGCGCCATCTCCGTCACTTCGTCCTTCGGATATTTCTCGATGACCTGTTTCAGCGTGACCAGGAAACTGTCGCGTTGCCCGCTGTACAGCTGGCTCATGGCTTGCACGAACATGAACTTGGCGCGGTGGGCCCCTTCGGGGAAATCGGTGGTGGAAGTGGCGTAGTTGCGGAAGACTTCCTCGTAGTCGTCCCGTCCGTAGGCCTCGTATGTGGCAGCATAGAGCGAGTCTTCTATATGCTTGCCTTGGCGCGCATAGAGTTCGTATCTCGGGTTGGCCAGCATGATGGCATACGGGCTGTCGGGGAATTCTTCAAGTAGCTTTTGTTTGTACAAGTCAGCTCCGGCCAGGTCGCCCAGCCGTCCGCAAATGAGGAATAGGTGGTAATAGACGTTGTCCTTGTCGGCCACGTCGGGGAAGGAGTCGATGAGGCGCAGCAGGGTTTGGCGGGCCAGTACGAAATCTTCCAGCCGCTCCATTTCCAGGATGCCGGCCTGGTAGAGTGCGTCGCGCAGGATGTCGTTCGACGCTTGCAGTTGCTCTTCGGTGAAGGGGATTTGTTGCAGGTAGTATTCGCGTTGGTGTGGGTCGCTGGCCAGAGAGTCGGCCATGCGTGCCTCCACTTCAGCAATGCTGTCGGCCCGCGCGATGCTGTCGGCTTGCGCGGCCATCAGGCTGTCGCCCGCTTCGCTGTAGTCGTATTCTTCGAATCCGTTGGTGCGGTCTTCGTTCTTGTGGCTTCTGCGCCAGTTGTCTTCCAGCGGGCGGCGGCCCCAGGTGCGGGCGAACTGCCGTTTGCCTTGTGCCACGACGGACGGGTTGTAGAAGTACCACACGCCCGATTGCCCTTGTTGTCCTCCCGCGGTGGCCCGGTTGCCTGCCGGGTTGACGGCCGTGGGCGTGGTGCCCGTGGGCATTCGCGCTGCCATTTCGGCGTCTGTGATTTTGCGTGCTTCCTCTTTCTCTTTCTTTTTCAGTTCCTCGATGACGTAGTCGATGGCCTTGTTGCGTTCGGCTTCGGGCAGTTTGGCGAGCCACTGCAGGCTGTCTTGCAGTTTGATGGCCGACAAGTGCGGTTCCACTTCGGTCAGTGCCGCCGACCTTCGCTCCACTTCTTTGTAGTCTTCGTGTTCCTTGTCGAGTATGCCCACCAGCTCGGCATAGCATCTTTGTGCGTTGATGTAGTCTTTCTTGTCCCAGTAGATTCCGCCGAGGCGTAACAGTAGCATGGCCTTGGCGATGCCGTTTTGCGTGCTTTCTTTGGCTCCTTTTTCGTAGGCTCCGATACAATGCGCCGTGTCGTTGTTGGCCAGGTAGATGTTGCCGATGGCGTAATAAATCTGGTCTTGGTAGTCTTTGTTTTTCTTGTTTCGCGCCATGCGCCGCAGCTTTTTCACCATTTTGCTGTGGTTTCCTGCGGCCATGGCTTCGGTTTGCAGGATTTGTGCGTTGAAGGAAAGCTCATAGGGCGGATTGCTGCGTATCACCCGCTTCAGTGCTTTGTAGGCTTCCGCCTTCTTGCCGGTCTCATGGCACAGTTGGCCCAACAAGAAGTTCAGGCGCGCTTTCTGCAGTTTGTTCCGCTCTTTCCTGATGGTCTTTTGGAGGTAGGGGATAGCGTCTTCGTATTGCTTCACGAAGATGAGATAATCCGCATACGAGGCGTTGAATTCGCGTTCTCCTTCGCTGCCGATGCTGTCGCGGCGGATCTTCTGGAACACGTCTTCTGCGTCGTAAGGCCATTCCATTTCCACGTAGCAGCGGGCCAGCCAGGCACGGGCCACGGAGGAGATTTCCGGTTGCGTGGCATACAGCGTGTTGATATAGTTGAAGAGCGAGGCGGCTTCGATGAAATTGCCTTGCTGGAATTGCGCTTTCCCCATGAGCAACCAGGCATGGCGCAGGAAGGGGTTGAACTCTTTGCGTGCCAGGTAGGCCTTGTCCTTGGCCGATTTCCGTCTGTTCGTGTTGGTCTTCGGGCGTGCCTTGATGGAGTGAAGTTTGATGGCCTTTTCGCATTTCTCGATGGCCGTCTCGAATTCGGACTTGCCGAGTGCGGCGGTGGATTTGTTGCGCACGTTGTACATGGGCAACAACTCGGTGTAGTTGTCCTTGTGTCCGTTCTGTTGTGCCAGTATGCCTTCCTTGAATGCCTCGCTGCCGTTGAAGTAGGTGTTGAACC
>VOFD01002970.1_pt1 | contig 37639 bp, 28 predicted proteins | sample 5384101 | NCBI WGS metagenome assembly VOFD01 (sample SAMN12384723, study PRJNA508395) | human gut metagenome | isolation source: healthy gut C | host: Homo sapiens
CTGGCGCTCCCAGTGGAAGTTGATGCCGATGGTCACGTCGCAGAGCGAGAATGAAGCATCGGGGGATTGCGGGACGAAGGTGAGTTCGCGGTAGAGGTTGCCGTTCCACAAGATGCCGCCTTCGCGGTATTCCACCTCCTGCATGCCTTCCACAAGCGTTCCCTTGGCTTGGAAGGTGCCGTTGAGCGAGAAATGTATGCCGGGGCGGCTCATGATGCCGACGCTGACGTCGGGTTCCGTGTCCTCGTGGGCGGTGGCGTTTTTCTTGTGCGCCTCCGCGAGCTTGCCTTTTTGTTTGTCCTTGTGGCTGGGGGTGAGTTTCCCGATGACGGGCTTCAGTTCGTCTTCCGTCAGGGTCACCTCGCGCAGGATGTCCGTGGCGGTTTCGGGTGTGATGCGGAGAAAGTCTTTTTCGCGGGGCGTGATGAGCAGTCCGCCCATGTCCAAGGCGCCCGGGCTGACGAGGAACTGTTCTTCGCCGCTGTGCCCGTAGCAGTCCGGCCTGTGCTTCTTGCGCGGGAAAATCAGGATGACGATTTCGTCTTCCTTGCCGGGATTCCAGCTTTGCCGCCAGCAGACGATGTTCATGCGCGGCTCGTCCTCGCCAGGGTGGAGCGGCAGCGCGTGGTAGAGTTTCTCGAAGAGCAAGCAAGGATGTGCCGATGGTCGTGTGCGGATGACGAACACGGGGCAGGCGTAGTTGCGGAGCAGGTAGAGCCCGCAGTTGGCGTTCTGCGCGATGATTTCCTCGATGCTTTCTTTCTCCTCCGGTTGCAGGGGGTAGAGCTTTTCCATGTTGGTCTCGTAGCTCTTCCAGTCGCGTTCGATGGGCAACACGCCCCGCGTGCCCGCCTGGAAGTGCAGGTGGTCGGGGGCTGAGGCTCCGCAGAGGGGGCCGTTGTAGAAGAAAATCATTTCCGGTGCGTTCCAAGCCATCTCGCGCAGGGTCTGGAAGTGGGTGAGGATGTGTTGCGGCACGTGCCGGCGGGCAGGGATGGTGAAATGTTGGGGCAGTATGGGGAAGGGGTTGACCAACAGCTGGTAGTGTCCCTCGACGGGCAGTGCGCGTTGGGTGGCCGGCCGGTTCAGGTCGCAAAGGAAACATGGGCGAGCAGCCAGTGCGGACGGGGCGATGGACGCTCCGGTGGACACGATGCGCGCGGGGTTGAACTGGACAGCCAAGGCATGGTCGCCGAAGGGAAGTTCGCGGGTCTGCACGCCCGAGAGTTCCTCGTATCGTTTCCGTGCCTCGTCCCATTCTTCCAGCTGTTCGCGGAAGAAGCACTGCATTTCTTCCTGCGACAGGGGATGGTTCCAACGGTCGTTCAGCCGGCGCCGTGCTTTCAGTTCGATGGTGCGCAGGCGGTCTTTGTAGAGGTTGTTGGCATTGGCCTGTTCGGTGCTGAGGGCGGCATCGGAGTTGCCTTCCCACCGGCGGCAGAGGTAGACCTCGTCGTAGATGCGCCCGATGCGGTAGAACCTGGAGAAGCAGAGGCCGAGGGCGTAATCCTCTCCATAGCTGGTGTTGGGAATTTGCAGTTTCCGCAGGACGGGTGTGAAGAAAGCCCGCGGGGCGCCCAGCCCGTTGATGCGCAGGGCGTTGTTGCGGCCGTTTTCGGGCGTCCATTCCTTGTGGTCGATGAGCCCCGGCGGAAGGGTTTGCAGGGCGAAGTCCGTCATGCGGTAGGAACCGATGACCATGGCGGCCTTCTCGCGGTAGAAGGTGTCGACGATGCGCTGCAGGGTGTGGGGCGAACTGTAGAGGTCGTCGGAGTCGAGCTGCACGGCGAACCGTCCGCAGCGGGGGTGATGCACGGCCGTGTTCCAACAGCCGCCGATGCCCAGGTCTTCGCGTTCGGGAATGATGTGCACCACGCGTGCGTCTCCGGCATAGCGGCGGATGGCTTCCGTCGTGCCGTCGATGGAGTGGTTGTCCACCACAATGAGGTTGAAGGCGAATGTCGTCTGTTGGTCCAGCACGCTTCGTATGGCATCTTCGATGGTGCGCGCCCGGTTGCGCACGGGTATCACCACGGAGGCTTCGCATTCGAAGTCCTCGCACCCGAAGTCCACCTCGTCCACCTCTTCGGGTGGCAGGTAGGCCCCGGTTCGTTTCAGGTGCTCGGTGCAGGCCTGTTCCATCTCGATTTGCACGGTGCGGTTCTTGGGGTCCACATAGTCGAAGTTCTTTTCCCCGCTCGTCCGCGTGTCGGTTTCAATCTCCGTGTAGAGGCATTCGTTCAGGTGGAAGATTTCGCCGTGTCGGCTCAGGAAGAGCCGCAGGTCGTACCACCCCGCATAGCGATAGTCGTGCAGGTCGGGTTGCGAGGCGAATGCCTTCAGTGCTTTCGTGCGTATCAGGAGCAGGGAGCCGAAGTCGAAGTCGTCGCGCAGGCTTCCTTCCTGGTAGTCGATGAGCGGATGCGGCTGTCGCGCGCCTTTTAATATGGTATAATGGTCGGTGTAGAGCAAGTCGGCCTGTGTGTCGTCGGCCACGCGCACGAGGCGTTCCAAGGCATGGAACCCCAGTTCGAGCGGCAGGGCTTTCAGGTAGAGCAGGCAGTATTCGGCTTCGCATTGTGCGGCGATGTCCCTGAGGGCCTGCGTACCCAGTAGGCTGTCCGCATATATCGGCCGGCAGGTGTCCGGCAAGGGCGTGTGCCCGCCCGCGGGGCAGAGGACGCAAATCTGCCTTACGCGTCCGGTTTCGTGCAGTGCTTGTGCCAAGCTGGCTATTTGGTCTTCCGTGCCGTAGGGCAAGAAGCAGTCTGTCCGTGGAGAATGTAGCGAGGGCTTCATCTGATAATTTTTGTTTATTCTACTGCAAAAATAGGCATAAATCGCGATTTATGTGCCAGTGGGATTAAGAAAAAGTCGATGCCACCCCAATCTTTGTCATCCGTCCGGGCTTTATGGGAAGTCGCACACGTGGGGAGGAATAGTTGTCTTCTTCCTGATGAAAAGTCTGTTCAACGTCGTTGTTTACATAAACAACGTCGGCGTCTATATATTCAACGTCGTTAATTATATAAACAACGTCGTTGAATAGAGATTCGTGCCGGACAAAAGAAAGTTTTCCGCCTTGTCGTCCGGACTTTCCGGCAGGGGGAAATCTGAAGTCGGACGAGGGCATTATGCGTCTAAAGGACGGGGCTTGCTCCTTTCTTGCAGGAAATAATGCGAATAGAGGTCCAATATAGTGGAGGATTTCTCTTTTTTTTCCTTACCTTTGCCTGCAAATTAAAGTGGAAATATGGCCGGAGAGGAGAAAAAAGCATTGCTGGGCATGACGCTGGACGAGTTGAAAGGCGTGGCCGCCGAGGTGGGGATGCCCCCCTTCGCCGCGCGGCAGATGGCGGGGTGGATTTACGGAAAGAAAGTGGCGTCGGTCGACGAAATGACCAACTTGTCGCTGAAGCACCGGAAGGCGCTGGGCGAGCGCTACGCCGTGGGATGCTCTGCTCCGGTGGACGCGCAGCGCTCGGCGGACGGCACGGTGAAGTACCTCTACCGGACGGCGGCCGGAGGGTATGTCGAGACCGTGTACATCCCCGACGGCGAGCGGGCCACGCTCTGCGTGTCCTCGCAGGTGGGGTGCCGGATGGGATGCCGTTTCTGCATGACGGGCAAGCAGGGCTTTGCCGGACAGTTGACGGCATGCGACATCCTGAACCAGCTTTATTCGCTGCCCGAGCGGGAGACGCTGACCAACGTGGTCTTCATGGGACAAGGCGAACCGCTGGACAACCTGGACGCCGTGTTGCGCGCGACGGGCATCCTGACGGCAGATTATGGTTACGCCTGGAGCCCCAAGCGCATCACCGTCTCTACGGTGGGCGTGCGCAAGGGACTGCGGCGCTTCCTGGACGAGAGCGAGTGCCACTTGGCGGTGAGCCTGCACAACCCCTTCGCGGAGCAACGGGAGCGCCTGATGCCGGCGGAGCATGGCTTCGGCATCCGCGAGATTGTGGCGCTGCTGAGGGAATACGACTTCACGCACCAGCGCCGCCTGTCGTTTGAATACACGATGTTCAGGGGCGTGAACGACACGCCGGCCCATGCCAAGGAATTGCTGAGGCTGCTGGGCGGACTGGAGTGCCGCATGAACCTGATACGCTTTCATCCCGTGCCGGGAGTCGACCTGGAAGGCACGTCCGAGGACGACATGGTGCGCTTCCGCGACTATCTCACCGCCCACGGGCTTTTCTCCACCATCAGGGCTTCGCGGGGGCAGGACATCTTTGCGGCCTGCGGCCTGTTGAGCACGGCCAAGCAACAAGGACTGGATTTAAAGGACATAAAATAAAGGGGAGGTAAAAGATGAAAAAGTATAAATGCCTGATGAAAGGCTTGATGCTCTTGTGGGCGGCCGTGGCTTTGGCCGCATGTGAGAATATTGGGACGCCAAGCTCCAGCGGACGGCCTTACGAGGTGCTGGTCGTGGTGGACGACGAGATGTGGGAACGTCCTGCGGGACGGGCCTTGTTCAGCGTGCTCGACACGGATATCCCCGGCTTGCCGCAGCCGGAACGCTCGTTCCAGATTTCACAATCCGATCCACGCCACTACAGCCGGGCGATGAAACTGTTCAGGAACATCATACAAGTGGAGATTGATCCCAATGAATACACGCAGACCAAAATCAAATACTCGCGCGACGTGTTCGCCCAGCCGCAGGTCATACTGACCATTCAGAGCCCGGACGAGGACGACTTCGCTGCCTTCGTGAAGACGCATACGCAGTCCATCGTGGACTTCCTGACCCGGGTGGAAATGAACCGCCAAATCAACCAGCTTGAGGAGAAGCATTCGGACCTGGTGTCGCAGTTGGCCGAGGACCTCTTCAAATGCCAGATCTGGGCGCCTGCCGACATTAAGAGCTCCAAGAAGGGGAAGGATTTCTTCTGGACCGCATCCAGCGGCGCCACGGGGCTGCTGAACATCTGCATGTACTCTTATCCCTACGAAGGGCCGCAGACATTCAACAAGCAATACGTCGTGGCCAAGCGCGATTCGGTGATGAAACAGAACATCCCCGGCGCCGAGCCTGACATGTACATGGCCACCGACACATTGTGCACCTCCGTGCGCCCCATCGTCGTGAAAGGACAGTACGCCATGGAGATGCGCGGCCTTTGGATGATGGAGAACGACGCCATGGGCGGGCCGTTTGTCAGCCATTCCCGAGTGGACACGCTCAACAACCGGGTGGTCGTCGTGGAAGGATTCGTCTATGCCCCGCAGAAGAAAAAAAGGGCAACCTGATGCGCAGCCTGGAAAGCGCATTGTACACGCTATGCTTGCCGGGCGAGCAGCCCAGGGAACTGAAAGCCAGCATTCCCGAGGTGAGCGTGACGGCAGGAAAAAAACAAGAATAAAAACAAGCAGAAATGAAGAACGGTAAAATATTGGTGGGGATTACCCACGGTGATGTTAACGGAGTGGGATACGAAATCATCCTGAAACTCTTCAGCGAACCGGCGATGCTGGAATTGTGCACGCCCGTCATATACGGCTCTCCCAAAGTGGCGACGTACCACAGGAAAGCCATGGACCTGGGCACGAACTTTGTCACCATACAGCGGGCTTCCGACGTGGTGGACGGAAAACTGAACCTCGTGGATTGCCTGACGGAGGAAGTGAAGATCGACTTCGGGCAACCGTCGGCCGAAAGCGGGCGGGCGGCATTGGCGGCACTGGAGCGCGCCATGGCCGATTATAAGGAAGGCTTGTTCGACGTGCTGGTGACGGCGCCCATCAACAAGGCGACAATCCAAGGCGAAGGCTTCCACTTCCCCGGCCATACGGAATACATCCAAGAGCGCGTCGGCGAAGGGAACGAAGCTTTGATGATCTTGATGAACGACGCGTTGCGGGTGGCCTTGGTGACCACCCACCTGCCCATCCGCGAGGTGGCGCCGGCCATCAGCAAGGAGGCCGTAAAGCGCAAGTTGCGCATCTTCTACGAGGCATTGCGCAAGGACTTCAACGTGGAGAAACCGCGCATCGCCGTGTTGGCCCTGAACCCGCATGCCGGAGACGGGGGCTTGCTGGGGACGGAGGAACAGGATGCCATCATCCCGGCCATCAGCGAGATGGAGAAGGAGGGAGTGTTCTGCTTCGGGCCTTATCCGGCCGACGGCTTCTTTGGCAACCGGACTTATGAATACTTCGACGGCGTGCTGGCCATGTACCACGACCAGGGACTGGCGCCTTTCAAGGCTCTGGCCATGACGGACGGGGTGAACTACACGGCCGGCCTTCCCATCGTGCGCACTTCGCCCGACCACGGCACGGCCTATGACATCGCCGGGCAAGGCAAGGCCGACGAGGCGTCGCTCCGCCAGGCCGTGTATACGGCGCTGGACGTGTTCCGCAACCGGAAACGCTACGAGGAGGCACATGCCAATCCCCTGCGGAAACAATATCATGAGCGCCGGGACGACAGTGACAAACTTAAACTGAACGCCCCCGAAGAGTAGAAATGAAGCCGTTATACCGCAACCTGTTTTTGGCCGTCGGCGTGGCGGCCATTCTCGTCATGCTCTGCACGTCGGACATCTCCTACGCGGAAATGTGGGAAAACGTCCGGCGTGCGGGCTACTGGTTCCCCGCCGTCATCGTCTTGTGGGTCTTCCTTTATATGGCCAACGCTTGGTCGTGGTCGGTCATCCTCAACGACGGGGCGGCGCCCAAGGTCTCTTTCTGGCGGGTGTATAAGTACACCATCAGCGGCTACGCCTTGAACTATGTCACCCCGGTGGGACTGCTGGGCGGAGAGCCTTACCGCATCATGGAACTTACGCCCTATGTGGGCGCGTCGAAGGCCGCTTCGAGCGTCATCCTGTATGCCATGATGCACATCTTTTCCCATTTTTGTTTCTGGTCGTTCTCCATTCTTCTTTATCTGGTGCTTTATGCGCGCGGCATGTCGGCCGGCATGGCGGTGTTTCTCGCAGTGTGCTCCGTGTTCTGCGGCTTGGGCATCTATTTTTTCTTGAAAGGCTACAAGCATGGTTTGGCCATGAAAGCCTTGCATCTCTTGTCCCACATCCCCGGTCTGAAGTCGCGCCTGCAGCGTTTCATGGAAGCCAAGGGCGAGTCCATCCGCAATGTGGACCGCCAGATTGCCGCCTTGCACGCCCAGCGTCGTTCCACGTTCTACCTTTCGTTGCTGATTGAGTTTGGGGTGCGCGTGGCGGGCTGCCTCGAAATCCAGTTCATCCTGCTCATCCTGACCGACCACGTGTCTTTCTGGAACTGTGTGCTCATCCAGGCTTTCACTTCCCTTTTCGCCAACCTGTTCTTCTTCATCCCGATGGGGGTCGGTGCGCGCGAGGGAGGCTTCGCCTTGGCGGTCGGCGGCCTTTCGCTGGCCGGGGCCTATGGCGTCTATACCAGTTTGATTGTCCGTCTGCGTGAGCTGATATGGACGGCCATCGGGTTGCTGCTCATCAAGGTGGGCAATAAGCCGGCAGCTCCTTCGCGCTGACGGGATGCCGTCGGGCAGGCGGGCTTAGGTATATTTTCTTAAAATTATGGAGGAAACGGCGTGTGCCACGGATTTTTTATGTAATTTTGTCTGCATTCGCATTTAGGAGGATTTTATGAATACATCTGATGTCCAGGCACAGAAAAGGAGATATGGCATCGTTGGCAATTTCGAAGGGCTGAACCATGCGGTGGATGTCGCATTGCAAGTGGCCAAGACGGACTTGTCAGTGCTCATCACGGGTGAAAGTGGTGTGGGAAAAGAGATTATCCCCCGCATCATTCACGACAACAGCCTGAGAAAGACGAAAAAATATTTTGCGGTGAACTGCGGTTCCATCCCCGAAGGGACCATCGATTCCGAACTCTTCGGCCATGAGAAGGGAGCTTTTACCGGTGCCATTGGCGAGCGTGAAGGCTACTTCGGCGCGGCCAATGGCGGGACGCTTTTCCTGGACGAGGTGGGGGAACTTCCCTCGGCCACCCAGGCCCGCTTGCTCCGCGTGTTGGAGACGGGGGAGTACATCCGTGTCGGGTCGAGTGATGTGCGCAAGACCGATGTGCGCATCGTGGCAGCTACTAACGTGAACATGGCGCAGGCCATTCGCGACGGGCGCTTCCGCGAAGACTTGTTCTACCGCCTGAACACGATACCCATCAAGATGCCGGCGCTCCGCGAGCGTGGCAACGACGTCGTGCTGCTGTTCAAGAAGTTTGCCATGGACACGGCGGAGAAGTACAACATGCCCGAGGCCGTGGAGCTGACAGCGGAGGCCCAAGAGAAACTGAAGCGCTATTCGTGGCCGGGCAACATCAGGCAGCTGAAGAACGTGGCCGAGCAGATTTCCATCCTTTCCCCCGAGCGGGTCGTCACTCCGGAAATCCTTGCCGAATACATTCCGGACGACCCCGTGTCGCACGACATCGTGCCGCTCAACAAGCGGAAAGAGGCGCACAGCTTCGAGAACGAGCGCGAATTGCTCTATAAAATCCTGTTCGACTTGCGCAACGACGTCACCGAACTGAAGAAACTGGTGCACGGGCAGCAGGCGGAGCGCGCGCGGCAGGATGTGGCCGTGCCGCAGGTACAAGGGTGTCCGGTGCCTTATTACCGTCCGGACGTGGCTTTCCCCGTCGCCAATTCCGCCTCTGCCAAGGGCGAGGAGGAGTTCCAGACGCCCGAGGAGTATGTGGAGGAAACCATTTCGCTCAACGACGTGGAGCGGCAAATGATAGTGAAAGCTTTGGAGAAAAACCGCGGGCGGCGGCGCAAGGCGGCGCAGGACCTGAACATATCCGAACGGACGCTTTACCGAAAAATCAAGGAATATGGCTTGGACAAGGAACATCTTTAAGCGGGCGGCCCTGCTGCTTTCTGTCGCTTTCCTGGCGGCGGCCTGCTCCATCTCGTATAAGTTCAATGGGGCTTCTATCGACTACACGAAGACCAAGACCATCCAGATAGCGCAGTTCCCTATCCGCTCGGCCTACGTGTGGACTCCCATGCAGTCCATCTTCAACAACCAGCTGACGGACATTTATGCCCGTCAGACCAAGTTGCAACAGGTGAACCGCAATGGTGACTTGCAGCTTTCGGGCGAAATCGTGGAATACAGCCAGTTCAACAAAGGCGTGTCGGCCGACGGCTATTCGTCGCAGGTGCAGTTGAAGATGACGGTGAATGTACGTTTCGTCAACAATGCCAACCACGATGAGGACTTCGAGCAGAAGTTCAGCGCCACGACGCAGTATGACTCCTCGCAGCAACTCACCGCCGTGCAGGAGGAACTGGTGACGCAGATGGTGGAGGATATTGTGGACCAGATATTCAATGCAACTGTAGCGAATTGGTAAGTATGGAGCTGAATTTGACGGACTACATCAAGCATCCGGAACGACTGGACAAGGAGACGCTGCCCCACTTGGAGCGGATCGTGGCCGACTATCCGTTTTTCCAGCCGGCCCGCCTGCTCTATTTGCGCAACCTTTACCAGTTGCACGACGAACTTTTCGACCGCGAACTGAGGCGGGCAGCCTTCTTCCTGCCCGACCGCAAGGCCTTGTTCCAATTGATAGAAGGGGTGAACTACCGTCTGGAACCGGCAAAGAAATATCAGACAAAGGCTGAAAAGTCGGACGGAGAGGAGACCGACCGCACATATTCTCTGATTGACAGTTTCCTGGCCAACTTGCCGGAAGAGAAGACGCGCCGACCCAAGGTGGTCGACGCTTCGACAGATTACATGGCTTATCTGATGCAGAGCGAAGAGGCGCCCGATACGTTCGTCGCCGTGCCCCGCATGCAGCACCAAGAGCTCATAGACGATTTCATCGGGCAGGGCGACAAGCGAATCGTGCTTTCCCAGCCCGGCGACGAGGGCTGGCAGGCGCCCGAACCGCCTCCGGCCGAGGAAAACACCGAGGAAGAGGATTATTTCACGGAAACTTTGGCTAAAATTTATATAAAACAAGGCAGATATACGAAAGCGATGGAAATTATCAGGCGTTTAAGCTTGAAATATCCAAAAAAAAACCGTTACTTTGCAGACCAAATCCGTTTCTTGGAGAAATTGATAATAAATAATAAAAATAAAAAAGCGTAAACATGTACACAGTATTGATTGTTCTTATTGTGATTCTTGCGATCCTCATGTGCTTCATCGTGCTCATCCAAGAATCGAAAGGCGGTGGGTTGGCTTCCAGTTTCTCGGCTTCCAACCAAATCATGGGCGTGCGCAAGACCACGGACGTGATTGAAAAGCTGACGTGGGGTCTGGCTGCCGCCATGGTAGTTTTTAGTGTCGTTTCAGTGTTCTTCATCCCGAAGGTCGCTACGGAAGAATCGGCCATGATGAAGGCCGCCACGGAGCAAAGGGCAGTGAACTCCAACAACCTGCCGGGCTTCGGTGCAAGCCAGCCCCAGCAGCAGAACGCAGCGCCTGCCCAAGGGTCGGACGCCGCAAGCGCCCCTGCTCCTACGCAGCCGGCTGCCAACAATTAAGAGTGAAAACAGGTATTTTTTTGCCGGGGCCCGTTCCGCATGGTGCGCGTCCCGGCTTTTTTCTGCGCATCCCCTTGTCCGGTATCTTGGGCAAAGGGATGCGCTGTTTTCTTAGGCTTCGGCCAGTTTTTCCTTGAGGAAGCGCCCGGTGTAGCTGGCCGCACAGGCTGCCACCTCTTGAGGTGTCCCGCACACGACCACGTTTCCGCCTCCCTGTCCGCCTTCCGGTCCGAGGTCGACAATGTAGTCGGCGCATTTGACGACGTCCATGTTGTGCTCGATGATGACGAGCGTGTGCCCGCGCAGGATGAGCGCGTCAAAGGCGGCCAGCAGCCGTTTGATGTCGTGGAAGTGCAGGCCGGTCGTGGGCTCGTCGAAGATGAAGATGGTGGGGTCGGCCTTTTCCATGCCGAGGTAGTAGGCCAGCTTGACGCGCTGGTTTTCTCCGCCCGACAAGGTGCTGGACGATTGCCCCAGTTTGATGTAGCCCAAGCCCACGTCCTGCAGTGGCTTGAGCTTTTTTGAAATCTTGTCCTGTTTGTGCGCGTCGAAGAACTCTATGGCTTGGTTCACGGTCATGTTCAGCACGTCGTAGATGTTCTGCCCTTCGAACTTCACTTCGAGAATGTCGCTTTTGAAGCGCTTTCCGTGGCACGACTCGCACTCCAGCACCAAGTCGGCCATGAACTGCATTTCCACTGTGACGGTGCCTTCGCCCTTGCATTCCTCGCATCGCCCGCCCTCGGTGTTGAACGAGAAGTATCCGGCCGTGAATCCCATTTGCTTGGCCAAGGGCTGTTCGGCGAAGAGCTTGCGTATTTCGTCGTAAGCTTTGATGTAGGTCACGGGGTTGCTGCGCGAGGATTTCCCGATGGGGTTCTGGTCCACGAATTCGATGTTCCTCACCATGTCCAGGTCGCCTTCCAGTCCGAGGAATTCCCCGGGGCGGTCGGCCACTTCGTCGAATTGCCTTTTCATGGCGCGGAAGAAGATGTCGCGCACGAGGGTGGACTTGCCCGAACCGCTCACGCCGGTGACCACCGTCATGACGTTGAGCGGGAAGCTCACGTCGATGCCGCGCAGGTTGTTGGCCCTCGCGCCCTTCACCTTGATATAGTTGTTCCACGGCCGCGGGCTGTCGGGCAGCGGGATGGTTTCCTGCCCCGTCAGGTATTTCACGGTGTAGCTCCGCGTGTCCTGCGGCTTTTCGGCCAGCATCTGTTGCAGGTCGCCTTGGAACACGACTTCCCCTCCCAGCCGTCCGGCCTTGGGGCCGATGTCGATGATGTAGTCCGCCGCGCGGATGATTTCCTCGTCGTGCTCCACCACGATCACCGTGTTGCCCAGTTGTTGCAGTTGGCGCAGCACGCGGATGAGTTTGTCCGTGTCGCGGCTGTGCAGCCCGATGCTGGGTTCGTCCAGGATATAGAGCGAGCCCACGAGGCTGCTGCCCAGCGAGGTGGCCAGGTTGATGCGCTGGCTTTCGCCGCCCGAGAGCGTGTTGCTCAGCCGGTTCAGGGTGAGGTATCCCAGTCCCACGTCCAGCAGGAACTGTATGCGGTTGTTGATTTCGGTGAGCAGCCGCCGGCCGATTTCCTGTTCGTGTTCGGTCAGTTTCAGTTGGTCGAAGAACTTTTTCAGTTCCGTCACCGGCAGGTCCACCAGGTCCGAGATGGAGCGTCCCCCTATCTTTACGTATCCGGCTTCGGGCCGTAGCCGTGTGCCGTGGCATTTGGGGCAGACGGTCTTGCCCCGGTAGCGCGCCAGCATGACGCGGTATTGGATTTTGTATTGGTTGTCCTCGAGCATCTTGAAGAAACTGTCGATGCACACCTCGTTGATGTCCGACAGGAGGTCTTTCGGTTCGCCGTGCCAGAGGAAATCCTTCTGTGCCTGTGTCAGTTGGTAGTAAGGTTCAAAGATGGGGAAGTTGTGCCGCGCGGCCCTCCGGCAGAATTCGTTTTTCCATTCTCCCATTTTCTCTCCGCGCCAGCAGACCACCGCCCCTTCGTAGACGCTCAGGGCCGAGTTGGGCACCACCAGGTGCTCGTCGATGCCGATGACGCGGCCGAAGCCTTCACATTCGGGGCAGGCCCCGATGGGCGAGTTGAAGGAGAACAGGTTGTCCGTGGGCTCTTCGAAGGTCATGCCGTCCGCCTCGAAGCGGGTGGAGAAGAAGTGGAGCAGCCCCGAGGGATAGAAGCGGAGCATGCACTCGCCGTTTCCCTCATAGAAGGCCGTTTCGGCAGAGTCGGTCAGGCGCGAGATGCTGTCTTTCGCGTCGTCGCAGGCCATGCGGTCCACGAGCAGGTAGATGGTTTTGCCTTTGCCCGCGTCGGGGTTTTTCGAAAGCTCCACCATGAAGTCTTCCATGCGGGTGATTTCGCCGTTCACCTCTATGCGCGAGAAGCCCTGTTTGAAGTCGCTGTCCAACTGTTCGGCCAAGCTCCGTCCCTCGCGCACCACGAGCGGGGCGAGCACGGTGAAGCGCGTGCCTTTGGAGTAGGAGAGCATGCACCGCACGATGTCTTCCGTGGTGTGCTTCTTCACCTCCTGTCCGCTGACGGGGGAGAAGGTGCGCCCGATGCGGGCGTAGAGCAGGCGCAGGTATTCATAGATTTCCGTCGAAGTGCCCACCGTGGAGCGGGGGTTGCGGCTGCTCACCTTCTGTTCGATGGCGATGGCGGGCGGTATGCCCTTGATGTAGTCGCACTCCGGTTTGCTCATGCGCCCCAGGAACTGGCGGGCATAGGCCGAGAGGCTTTCCACGTAGCGGCGTTGTCCTTCGGCGTAGAGCGTGTCGAAGGCCAGCGATGATTTGCCCGAGCCCGAGAGGCCGGTGATGACAATCAGTTTGTTGCGCGGGATGTCAGGTCGATATTCTTCAGGTTGTTCACCCGCGCGCCCTTGATTTGGATGTAATCGTTCATGTACGTTCGTTTAGTGTGGACACAAAGTTACGGAAATATGTCGGGAAAACCTTGTGATTTTCTTTCCTTGGTTGCATCAAGATAGGGTTTGTTGTTTTATGGGTGTCCGCCGTATTGCTTTTATGTTAACGAACAAGACACTGTTTCATGATTCTGAGAGAGTACGGCACACCCTTTCCATAAGTATAACCTTAATGTTTTTTTGCGTTTTTTACGAAGAGTGTTTCTGGTCGAGAAAGACAGGGGAGGTGCGGTGTTTTTCTCGGGTATGACTGTGCTTCCGCTTGTTCGGCTTGACATGGTCACAAAAGGCCCTCCAAAAGCATCATCCCACAAAAATACGAAATTTTGTGGGATGTGCCAAAAGCTAACAGATGGGGCAAAATCTGTTCTTGCTTTTCTTTTAAATGGAGAGTTCGTTCAGGATGCGGATGAGGCTTTTGTCGATGGGCTTGTCGGTTTTTATGGCCTCAATGAATGGGATGTAGACGATTTGGTCATTGTGGATGCCAATCATGACGTTGCGTTGCCCTTCTAATAAAGCTTGTATAGCTCCGTCGCCTAATCGGCTGGCCAGAATACGGTCGTAGGCACTGGGGGAGCCGCCTCGTTGCAGATGTCCCAAGATGGATACCCTGACATCGTATTGCGGATATTCTTTTTCCACCCGTTTGGCGTAGTGTAAAAGCTCCTTTGTCTTTGTTGCTTTCCGATACGATGACGATACTACTGTTCTTGGTCTTTCGGAATCCTCGGTTAATGAATGTTTCCAATTGATCAGCGTCGGTGCGGTCTTCCGGAATAATTGCCGCTTCCGCTCCGGCTGCCACTGCACTATATTGTGCGAGGAATCCGGCGTCGCGCCCCATAACCTCGACGAAGAAAAGACGTTCGTGAGAAGTTGCGGTGTCGCGGATTTTGTCCACGCATTCCACGATGGTGTTCAGTGCCGTGTCATATCCTATGGTAGCATCCGTGCCGTAGAGGTCGTTGTCAATGGTGCCGGGCAGTCCGATGCAGGTGATGTCTTCATGTTCGTCGGCGAAGGTGCGCGCGCCAGTCAGTGAGCCGTCGCCTCCGATGATGACCAGAGCCGTTATGCGTTCTTTTCGTAGAGTCTCGTAAGCTTTTTCTGCGTCCTTGGGAAGTCATGAAGTCCTTGCTCCGGGCAGTCTTTAGAATTGTGCCGCCGCGTTGTATGATATTGCTGACATCCTCGGTGTTCAGTTCTTTCACTTCACCGGCAATCAGGCCTTCATACCCCCTGTAGATACCTTTTATCTTAAGGCCGTTGAAGATTGCGCTGCGTGTTACGGCCCGGATTGCCGCATTCATTCCGGAGGCGTCTCCTCCGGAGGTCAGTATTCCGATATAATTTCCAGTCATAATGTCTTTGTCGTTTAGTTGGTCGTTTGTGGGTTATTCGGGAAGTCTCCGCTGGCTTTCTTCGGCTAAAATATGCATCAGTTCGAGCAGGATGTTGCCGATATAGGGGCGGTCGTCATAGAGATGGCGGATGCTGGTGTAAAGGTCTTTGTCAAGGTAGTGTACGGCAAAGAGGAAACTCTTGACATCCCGTTGTACGTTCTGTTCTTGTTCGACGAGCCGGTTGAGTGCTTCCGTGGAGTTCCGCCATTCCGGCATGTGTCCTTCTTGGGGAGCGATGTCGGTTGTCCCTCCTTGGTGGTAGAGGAGGTGCATGATGGCGTGCACACGTTCCATGTTGCCTCGTGATTGCAGTTGAAGCCATGAACTAAGAACGGGAAAGCCATTCCGTTCGAAGAAGACTTGCATGGCAAGGTATAGGTTGGAAGACCAGATTTCCGTGTTGATTAGCCTGTTCATGGCGTTTTCGATTTGCTTGTCCATAAGAATATATTTAAATGTTAAGGTCTTGTCGGGGCTTTGTCTGCCTGTTCTGTGGTTGGAGGAATGTCGGGGGTGTCGTCCAACAATGCCAATAGCAAGTCTATTTCGTCTTCTATCAGTTCTATTTTGTTCATCATTTTATGTGAAGAATCCATGTCAATGGCATCCTTGATGCTTTTGACATCCTGGCATAACGAAATGAGCTTGAGCCACAAATCTTCCCTGTTATCGTGGGGCAAATTGTATTCTTTCATGAAATGGGAAAGTATATGGGTTGTAATGAAGGATTGGCATGTAATTTGTATGTAACTTCCCATGTATTTGTTTTCATTGCTTTTAGAGCTTAAAGTACAACCTCCTCCCCAAGGGGCGTGTTTGTTCTTTGGTTACATGGTTAAACGTGGGGAACTTTAGTATTATCGTTCAGAAGTATCCCCATACTCAACAACAAATAATACATAAAGCCCCACGTCTATTTGATATATAGCATTCCCCGCAAGGGAATGCTTTTTTTAGTATATATCTATAGTCCGCAGAGCGTTTCTGTATATCCATTGTTGTTGTGAGAAATTGGGGATTTCCTGAACTTGGATAATGCCAAAACGCTTGCCATGGCCCTCTCTTAGGGCTATGCAAATATAGTTAATTTCGGATAAGCGGCAAATAATATTCGGATTTATTTTTTTTATTGATGTTAGTCTCTGCTTCCTTTCTGTACTCTGTGGACGGGCGGTTTGCGGAGTTCCGGATTGTACTTGCCGCAAGGCACTCGAGTACTCTGCGGCAAGTACTCGAGTACTCTCCGCAGAGTACGCTGGCGGACTCCGCACGGCGGGGTGGGGCAAAGGGCACGGACGTGGCCGGACATGCCCTTCGACGGATGTTTTTTGGGCGAGTTTGTGAGGCGGGCGAGGGAAAAAGCGGTATTTTTGTCCCGCGAGAATTTATTTGTCAAAAGAGTATGGGAAAAAACACAGTCGATGTTGCCGTATTCCGGCAGCAGGTGTACGATGTGGTGGCAGCCATTCCCCGCGGGAAGGTGCTGGCCTATGGCGATGTGGCCTGGCTGGCCGGCCGTCCGCGCCATGCCCGTCTGGTGGGGCGCTTGTTGGGCGACGCGCCGCCGGACCGGGGCTTGCCTTGCCACCGCGTGGTGAACAGCGCGGGGCGGACGGCCCCGCATTGGCCCGGGCAGGTGGAGCGGCTGAAGGCCGAAGGCGTCGTGTTCCGCCCCAACGGGTGCGTGGACATGAAAGCCTGCCGGTGGAGCATGGACGTGGCCGACTGACAAACCGCGGTTCAGTCCAGCCGTCCGATGGCTTTCAGCAGGTTGCGGCGCGTGGCCCGCATGCCGGCCGGCAGCAGGTCTGTCTCCAGGCTGTCGAGCACCGTTTGCAGCTCGGCCCGCAGTTCGGCGAAGGGCTTGCATTGCTCGTAGGCCAGCTTCATGCAAAGGCACCTCACGGCGGTCGGTTCGTGTGCGGCGCAGATGCCGTCCATGCAGAAGTTGAAGAAGTCCGTGCGGAACCGTTCGGGCGGGAACGGCTGGCGGAGCAGCAGCGACAGCAACAGCCGGCGCAGCCGGGCGTCGGGCGTCTGCATGGCCTCGTCGGCCAGTGCGTCGTGCTTGTCGTGGAGCCATTCGTCGGTGTGCCGGTCGAAGTGGCAGAAGACCCATGCGGCCTGTGCCGCCACGCGCTTGTCTTCGTCGAAGAGCAGTCGGTAGAGCGCCCGCTTCATCGGTTCGTCCTCCGTGCCTTGCGCGCGGTAGGCGATTTCTAACAGGTCGTCTTCCTTCAGTTTCCCCGCAAGTCTTTCGCGGAGTGTGTTCAATGGGTGTTTCATGTCAGTCTTCTTATGTTGGGTTTCCTGATGCGTCCTTTGGGGGGAACACGAAGATACGCAAAAGGCGGATACGGAACAAGGGGTTGTCGTCCGGCGGTGGAGTTTATGTGCCGTCCGGCTTGGTTCTCAGTTGTCTTTCCCGAAGGTGAACCGGACGCCCAGATTCAGGTTGAAGTTGAGCGGCTTCTCCTTGTAGATGGTTTCGATGTCCGAACCGTCGTCGAAGTAGTAGCTGATGCCCGGCTCCGCATAAAGCCCGATGCCCGACGCCAGGTCGTATTGCACTCCGGCGCCGATGTTGGCCGAGAGCTGGAAAGGCTTGGAACCGATGCTTTTCGTTTCCGTGGCCTGCACCTGGCCGTCGATGACGAACTCTTTCTCCGTCTTTCCCGCCACGCATTTCTCGGCCAGCAAACCGACCGAGGCATAAAGCCCGAGACGCTTCCACGAGAAGGCGCGGCACTTCAGGTTGAGCGGAATGCCCACATAGTGCAAGGCCTGCTTCCCGTTGAAGTAATGGTTCTGGCTGCCTTCTTTCACGTCGGAGGCGAGCCAGGTGTAGGTCAGCCCCGTGCCGATTTCCAGCCGCGTGTTCAGCCGGTAGGCCATCGAGATGCCGGTCCGGACGGGCAGTTTGTGGCTGATGTGCCGTTCCGTGTCTTCCCCTTGGTTGAAAAGGAGTATGCCCAGCGTGGGACTGTCCCTCCACGTGGCATGGGCGGGCCCCGTGGCATTCAGGGTGGCCGTCCCCATGGATTTGCCGTGCAACGAGGCGCTCAGCCCTCCGGCGGTGAAGGCGCTGAGGGAAACGCGCCCGGATTTCCTTTTGCCGGGCGTGGCTTGTGCGACGAGGCGTTTTGCCGGTGGCGGTGTCCTTTGCGGCTTTTCCTTGTCGGCCGGTTGCATCCGTCGGGATGGCGGCGTGGCGCATCCGTCGGCAGGCATTCTTTCAGGCCGCGGCGCTTCCTTTTCTTCCATGCGTTGCCCGGTCCCGTTGCCCTCTTCGGCCTGCGCTTTGGGGCGCGCTCTGTTTTTTGCGGACCGGGGTTGCCGGGCTTGCGGCCGGTGGCGTGGCGGGCACGAGAGGCCGTGGCGCTATGCCGGTCGTCCCGGCTTGAAGGCAGAGGGCGGGCGCATGACGTTGGGGCTCCCGGCCCCCGTCGTTTCTTATGTAAAGGCTGATACCGCCGATGAATGCCAGCACGACGGCAGCCGCTGCCGCGGCACATTTCGTCCACGGCCGCAGGAGCGGGGCGTGCCTCCGTGCTGCTCCCGATGCACCTTGCGGCATCCGTGCCTGAATGCTCTCCCAGAGTCTGTCTGGTTCATCGGTTTCGTATCCGGCCATCCGGTCGTGTATGTCTTTGAGCCACTTGTCTTTCATACGGATTGGGATTGATGTTGTCTGTATTGCTTAAGTTTGTCGGCCAGCATCGCTTTGGCACGATGGAACTGCGAGGCCGATGTGCTTTCCGCGATGTGGAGCAACCGGGCGATTTCCTTGTGCTTCTTTCCCTCGACGACATGGAGGTTGAAGATGGTGCGGTATCCGTCGGGCAGTTCCCTGATCATGCGGTAGATGGCGTCGGTGGGGATGTCCTCCGTGTCGGGGTCTTCGTCGGTCGGTTCCGCTTCCTGCCTGTTGAGTTCCGTGAATTCCAGCCGTCCGCTTTTCCTGATGAACTTCAGCGTTTCGTTGAGGGTGATTTTGGCCATCCATCCTTTCAGCGAGCCCGGGCCTTGGTAGGTGAACGACGCGATGGAGGAGAAAATCTTCAGGAAGCAGTCCTGCAGCACGTCCCGGAGGTCTTCTTCGCAGGCAATATAGCGCGAGGCTATGGCAGAAAGGTATCTGACATGGCTTCTGTATAGTGCTTGCGCAGCCGCGGCGTCGCCGCGTTGGATGCCCCGAAGCATTTCTTGTTCGTTGTCGTTCTCTGTCTTGCGGTCTTCCATGTTCTTTTTCAGGGATGAGGCTGAAAGGACTGCCGGGCGTCGGATGTCCATCCTGGCCGAGAGGGGCAATGCTGGTTGCGGTGGAGTGCCTTCGCCCGTGCGCGTCCTTTCAGTCTTTCCTGTTATGATGAGAGTGGCCTTGTGGCCCGTGGCGTGGACATGTCGCTTCTTTTGTCGCCACGAGGCGTTGCCGTGCGGCCCGGTGGCCGTCGGGTTGCAAAAATAGGCAAAAGTGGCTGTTCCACGTCCTGGTGCATTCCCGGTTTTAGGATTTGTTTCGAAAAGCGGTCAGCGGATGAGGAAACTGTTGAGGATTGCTGCTTCGTCGTTTCCCGTTTCGGCCGCCATCCGATTGTCGAACTCGCCCCGTGGCTTCTCGGTCCCCTCCGTTCCGTCCGACGGTCGTGCGCGGAAGCTGAATTCGGCGCTCTTCCGGCCGGAGAACGAGAGCCAGTTCAGTTTGACGCGCACGCAGGACAGGCTGTCCTGGTTCACCAGCCGGTTGAGGTCGAAGGCAATCAGGGCGTCTCCCATCGTGCCGCAAGTGTCTCCCAGCGCGTCGTGGCGCAGTTCCAGCTCGTAGGGGTTGTCGGGATTGGTTCCCGTCAACAGGTTGACGACGTGTGTCTGCCCGGGCCTTCCCCACAGCGTCCGGATGCGCAGGGTGAGGTAGCCGTCTTCGGCGATGGTGACCCAGTCCCTGACGATTTCCACGGGGTCGTTCCCGTAGACGCTGTCGTTGTCCTCTCCCCGGCTGTCGGCGGGCATTTTGGTGCGGATGCTGTCCATCCAGTTGATGTGCACGTAGCGTCGGTTGCCGTGTCGGGTCTCGTCGGTGTAGTTCACCAAGGCCCTCACTTCCTTGTCGCCGTAGGGCGAGCGCGTGAAGTTGGTGGGATGGAGCGTGGTGGCCTCGTCCAGTTGCAGGAAGAAGGAGCCTCCTTCGGTGGGGCGCACCGTGACCAACGCCGTGGGTTGCGACATGTAGCCGATTACATACTCGTCTTCCGAGCACGATGTCAGGGCGAGCGCCGCGGTCAAGACACTGCTGGCAAAAGTGATGATGTTTTTTCTCATGTCGGTACGTTCTATTAGTGGTTGTTGCTATCCCAATAAATCCCGCGGGGGCGAGAACCTTGCACGTCCGGCTGTCGTTTTTTGTTTTTTTAAGAAGGCGGGCGACTTCTGCCGGGGACGCAGCCGGAACAGACGGTCGGCACCGGACGGCGGAACGATGCCTTGCGGAGTTCCGGATTGTACTCTGCGGCAAGTACTCGAGTACTCTCCGCAAAGTACGCTGGCGCGCTCCGCCCGACGTGGCCGGGCATGGGGCAGGTCCGGCCGTTTCCTTGCCCCCGTCATCCGGCCGACGGCTGTTCATCCAAGGACAAAAAAACGGTCGGACACGGGCCGCCCGCCACCATGTCAGAATCGGGCGGAAGGCGCTTCCCGCCGGCAGGTATGCGCTTCCCAAAAAAGGAAAAAGGTTATAAAAACAACTTAACAGGTTTTACGCGCAACGGTAAAGCATCTATCTTTGTACCCGATACAAAAAAGGACTGCAGCCTGAATGTATATTCGTTCTATTACTTAACTTAATGATGAAAATGATGAAAGGTAAAAAGAGAAGTTATGTGACTCCCGAAGTGAAAACCGTGCGCTTGGACGCCGTAGAATTCATGGCAGCTTCGGTGCAGGACAGTAAGGATTTCCACAATGGCGGCTATTATGGCCGGAAAAGCGACCCTTGGAGCATTTGGGACTAAAAAACAGTTATCTATCCACTAAAACCTTATTTATGAGACATCTCGGAAATATATCCTGGATATTCTTGTTGGCCGCGCTGGCCGGATGCCAAGACGAAACGGGAGTGCCTCAGCCCGAGGCGCAGGAAAGACCCCTCGGCCTGCTGCTCAGAGGTACCATGCCGGGCAGTGGCCCCCAGACTAAAACCTACGTCGACGAAAAGGGCGGATTCTTCTGGAATGCCACGGACACATTGTTGGTCACCGACAGCAAAATGAGTGCGTTCTTTGCCATGTACACGGCCACGTTCAGCGCCTCGCCCGAATCAGAAGGGCAAAAAACGGCGGTGTTCCAAGTGGACATGGACAAGACGGACGAAAACGACGTCAACTCGTTCATGGTGCCCTACCTGCAAAACGATGCAGCGGACTACAGCGCATTCTTCCCCTATACTGATGACCGGGGAGACGACGGGAAACTGGGCGCGTATTACACCTATGGTTTTCCTTCCGTCCAAATGCAGGAAGGTGCCACGAGCCGCCACTTGGGCCGTTGCATGCTGATGACTTCGGGGCGGATGGACATCGACCGGAGCGGGACGGGCGGCAACGGGCCGACGCAGGAAGGCAACTGTGTGAGGTTGCCCGATTTCAATTTGGTCCACCGCACCAGCCTGTTGCGTTTCCGCGTGCTGAACCGCCAACTGAATCCCATCGAAGTGAAGCGCGTCAGCATCCATGCGCGGAGAAAGGACGGCAGCACGGCCTACTTCCGTCCCCAGTGTTCCTACTACGTGGCTTCCGACAGCGTGGCCATGGCGAACGGTTCCTACGGCACGCTGGCCGTGCAGCTCCGGGACAACGGACATGCGTATTACACCCTCCCCGGACAAGGCGAGCTGTCGGCTTATGCCGCCCTGCTGCCCAACTCCACCGAAGACGTGGAGTTCACCTTCGAAGTGGAAACCACGGAGGCATTGTACAAGACGCTGGCCTTCCCAGGCAATCAAATACGCAACCGCCGCTTCGAAGCCGGCACCTACTACACCTTCGAGCTGCTGGTGGACCACGGTCTCAACGTACAAAGCTGGGAGGAGAACCGGCTGGACGAGATTCGGTTCGGACAAGAGGCGTTCTCGCTGAGTTCCGACCGCCTCACCTTGCCGCTCGAGGGCGGACAGGCCACCCTGCGGGTGCAGGCCACGCATCCCGGCGGATGGACGCTGGCGGAGTGGCCCGACTGGCTGACGCCCGATGTGACTTCGGCCCCGCAAGGCACCACCAACGTGCGGCTGTCCGCGCCGGCCACCACGGCAGAACGTAGTGGCACGCTCTGCTTCGCGGCAGGCAACCTGCGGAAATGGGTCACCGTGCGGCAGGCCGTCATGGCAACCATGCAGGACGATGTAATGGCCATATCGGCAGACGAAGTCAACGCGCCGGAGGTGTTGCGCATCCTGCAGGACGACGAACCGGCCTCGGTGTACTGCAACAAAGAGCAACGGAGCTTCAACACGGCACAGCCGCTGCAAACGGATGTCGTGAACGGGCAGCTGCACTTGCGCTTCTATTCCCCGCGCAAGTTGGAGGACGTGGAAATCTGGGCCCGTGTCCCCGGCCTGTCGGAAGAGGAGTTCCTGCTGGCACGGCTGGAGGAAGTGCCGCCCTTCGTGGACTTCTACAAGGAGTTGCCCTTCCTCTCCCGCGACTGCACTTTCCGGACGGCCTCGGGCAAGTCGGTGACCATCCGCAAGAATCCTTACTTCCCCGACGACAGGCTCAGTCTGCGGGCCACGTCGTACTGCGGCTACTGGCGCACGTTGCAGAAGATTAAACACGGATGGGACATCTACTTCGACCTCTATGGCGGCGACCCCACGAAACCGGACGGAGGCCCCTCCCCGAACTGGATGGGCATACGACCCGTACATTGCCGGGAAGCGGTGGCCGTGTTCCTGAACATCGGTTACCTCACCGACATGAAGGAACACGAACAGCTCATCCGGGCCAACGAGCACCTGCTCTACGGGAACGGCGGCACGGGAGACCCTGTGACGGCCGACCGGGCGATGCGGCAGATGCGCGAAGCGCGCACCATCAAAGTGGGGCTGGTCTACCCGTTCCATGCGGCCGGACTGGGAGGCCCCGGAGTGTTCGGGCTCGACGAAAGACGGTGGCTGAACCACTACACCGACTGGGGAGCCGCCACCGTCATGTTCCACGAGCTGGGACACGTGCTGGGCTATAACCACAGCAGCAGTTTCACCAACGGGGCGTGGTCGCAGGAGCTGATGAGCAACCTCTACCTGAAACACATGCAGGAACTGCCCGTCAACTCGCCGGATTACCTGAACAGCAAAAGCAATCCGAACCTATATAACTTATAACGAACGATGATGAACAGACATAAATCCTATCGCAAGCGTCTGGCACGCTTGTGCCTTGCCGCTGGGCTGCTCTTCCTGGCCGCCTGCCAGGCCGACGACTTGACGACGCCGGCTGCACAGCAAGCAGGGAACGTCACTTTTGAAGTGAACCTTCCGCTGTCCGGAACCGCGGTTTCACAGGTCCGCACTTCCGCCATGAAGCGGGAGAACCAGATACAAACCCTCGACGTGCTGGCGTTCGCCGCCGACGGCAGTTTCCGTCACTATTACCCGGCGGGCGAACTGTACTCCATCGACGGAGGCGGCAAATGGCTCTACCGGCTGCCTTTGGACCCGGCCGAGGCCCAAGGGTTGCGCTTCGTGTTCTTCGCCAACTTGCACGACGAGGTGGCCCGGGCCGTGGAAGAAGGGCGCGTCGGACGGAAAGACGACCTGTACCGCGAAATCGAATTCGAGAACATCGACTGGACGGCCCACCCGTCGGCTCCCTTCCCCATGTGGGGAGAGACGCCGGACGGTTACGATGCCACGTCGGCTGCACAAGGCCTGAACCGCGTGTCGCTGCTCCGTGCCGTATCCACCGTGGACGTGGTGCTGAACGGGAACGCCACGGAGGCTTTCGGGGTGGACGGTTTCAAGCTGGCTTGCGTGAAGGTGTGCGACGTGCCGTCCAAAGGCTGTGCCGCCCCCGCTCCCGGACACTTTGAATGGACGGAAAGGCAGACGGGCGGGCAGACGCTCAACGAATACACGGTGAAAGAAGCGACCGTGGCGGCCGACACCGGACTGACATCGCTGCAGACGGACGGCACCACGCCGACCAACGCCCTGCGCGGAAAAATCATCGTGCCGGAATCGGACGCCGAAGGCGCATGGAACACCACGTTCCTCATCGGCGGATACTACGGTGGCAGCGACCGCATCTCATGGTATCGCCTCAACTTCGCCGACCTGCTCCGCAACCGACACTACATCCTGAATATCACCCAAGTGGCACGGGCGGGCTACGACACGCCGGAGGAAGCCTACGCCCACGAGCCGGAAAACATCCACGCTACGCTGGAGCTGCGGCCCGAAGCCGAAGGGCTGGCCCACGTGGTGTATGACGCAGGAAACTACCTGGCCACGGACAAAACGGAACTGCACATGGCCGCCGGGAAAAGCGACGGGCTGCAAATCCTGACCTCGGCCAGCGGAGGATGGACGCTGGCCGGCATGCCCGAATGGCTGGAGGCGTCGGCCACACAAGGCGCACAGGGCGTGCGGGCCGCCGTCAGCCTCAGCCTCAAGGACGGCTACGCGAGCGAGGACCTGCAAGCCGCCACCCTGCGGCTGAGGGCCGGACAGTTGGAGATGGCCGTGACCGTCCGTCCCGGAGGCGGAAGCGTGATAGAATACGAGACACCCTACGTGTGCGAGGTGTGGCAGGCGGCCGACTTCGGACTGGCCGACGGGGAGTTCCTCCCCAACGGCGGAATGGCCTTCCTCGGCACCCGCTACGCGGTGGTGGCCGACAACCATGCCGACAGCCCCGCCATCATCGTCTACGACCGGGAACGGAAAGAAGTGGCGGCACGCCTGTCCGAATGGACTTTCAACGGACAGACCCTGAGCTTCAGCGGGACTGCCGACCGCCCGGACTGCATCGACAACGTGGCCGTGGACGAGACGGACGGACGGCTCTACGTGTCGCGCCGCCAGTCGTGCGTGGACATCTTCGACCTTTCCGACCCTGCCCGCCCCGTCTACGTCACCCGCATCGGCCAATGGGGCGAAGCCGCAGCCTACACGCGGAACCGCCTGAGCGGCAGCGGCGCGGTGCTCCCCGCAAGGGACTACCTGCTGGTGCGCGACGACATGAGCCTGGACACCTATTTATATAAGGACCTCACGTCCGGCAATTACCAGGAGATTTCCTGCGTGACCCGCGACAACCAGAAGATGACCCACTCCGGCCACCAACCGGCACAGTGGGCCGTGGACCCCGTGGACGGCGGCATCTACCTGACCGACTACAACGGTTCGTTCCAAGGCATCCACCGCATCGACCCGTCGCGCGCCGATTCCTACGTTCAGGCCGGGCAATATTGGAAGCAACAGGACCTGCGCGACCGGTCGCTCCCCTTGGCCTACCGACCCACCGGTCTGCTCATCACGGAGCGCAAGGTGTACGTCACCCGCCAGGACGGCTCGCTGGACATCTTCAGCCGCACGGCACTGGCCGGCACACAAGCGCCAAAATCCACAAGGCGCATCCTGCCGGAAAAGGCCGAGCGCTCCGTCAGCCTGCACACCGTCAACGGGCGGCCCGGAAAGTTGCAAGGCCTCTACCAAGACCCGCTCGATGCTGAAAGCTTCTGGAGCATGGACCTTACGAACCGCACCCTCGTGCGGCTGAACCTGTACCGCTCCAGCATAGAGGTGCAGCCCTGAAAGCGTCTCCATACAATCGAACGAGGAGACACCGCCCCTTGCCGTGTCTCCTCGTTCGTCTGTAAACTCTTGCCGACCGCCTGTCAGTTGCGCCCAAGCGCTTGTATCTCGTCCATGGACAAACCCGTGATGCGGGCAATGAGTTCCGCCGGGATGCCGTTCTCCTTCATGCTAAGGGCATTCTGTAAGTTCCTTATTCTGTCACCTTCCGCCCGCCCTTTCTCCAGTGCAAACTCAAGCACGGCCTCGTTGTCGCGATACACCTTGATGCTCTCGTCATACTTCATGCGGTCTTCTTTCGACAGCGCAGCGATGTCTACAATCTGCTCCAATTTCTCGAAGACAGATTTCCGTGCCTTGAAAGGCAACCTTTGCAATGTTTCCATATTCTTCAGTACATAAATCCATCGTTCAAAATCATTCTCACATTCATGCTCTTCCTTCTTGAAGCAGGGCAACTGCAGGAAGATGAAGCGCAATTTGTCGGAAAAGGGCAAATGGGAGTCGCGATAGGCAAGCTCCACGTCGGAACGGAGTTGGGGCGGAAAATCCTTAAGACGGAAATTCATGAAAAACACGCCATAGACGGCCTTCAGGTTGAAAAGCCACTTCGCTCCGCGCTCGCCTTGGCGACTGATGGCCTGTGAGAGATAGAACAAAGCGCGGTCGCGGAAGTAGACCTGCTCGCGGTTCTGCATCTCCACGATGAACTGCTCGCCGTCTTCGTTCGTGCAATACACATCATAGATGAGTCCGCGGTCGTTGTCATATTCGGGAAGAATTTCCTTGTCCAGGAATGTGATGTCCAATATCCGTTTTTCCCCAACGAGCAGGTCGTTGAGGAAATCTATGAGCAACTCCTTATGAATGGGCTGCCCGAAGATGCGCTTGAACCCTACATCGGTGAAAGGATTGATAAACCTGGGCATTTCCGTCCGTCTTATAAATAGGATACGCCACAAAGGTAAGAAAAAAAGATTTAAACCACGCCGCACGGCCTTCATTTTTCTGCGGCGGGCGACGGGAGGGCGTGCGGAGTTCGGAATCGTACTTTCCGCAAAGTACTCGAGTACTTTCCGCAGAGTACGCCGACGGATTCCGCACGGCGTCGCGGGGCACTGGGTAAGGCACGGAAGGGAACATCTGTGGCGGAATTCATTTTTCCGAACTTTCCGTTCGCCCAATCCTTGGAATTCCCGAGTAGTATGCGTACTTTTGTCTTGCATTAAAATAAAGGGAAAAAGAAATGGCCGACTTGGGGAAAATACTCATCATCGACGACAACGAGGACGTGCTCTTCGCACTGAACCTGTTGCTGAAAACGCATTGCGGGAAAGTGAAGGCCATGCGTTCGCCGGAACGCATCGTGCATTTCATGACAGACTTCCGCCCGGACATCGTCTTGCTCGACATGAACTTCACCCGCGACACCGTGAGCGGAGAAGAGGGCATGGAATGCCTGCAAACCATACTGAAGCTCGACCCGAACACGGTGGTCATCATGATGACGGCCTATGCCGACACCGAGAAGGCCGTGCAGGCCATCAAGGCCGGGGCCACGGACTTCGTCTCCAAGCCCTGGGACAACGGCAAACTGCTGGCCACCCTGCATGCCGCCATGAAGCTGCGGCGCTCGCAGGCCGACGCCATAAGGCTGAAGGAGCGGGTGGAAGCGCTCAGTGCCGAACGGGAAGAGGCCTGCCCGGAACTCATCGGAGAATCGGACTGCATGAAGCGCCTGGCCGACACCGTCGCGCAGATAGGGGACACGGATGTCAACGTGCTGCTCCTCGGGGAGAACGGCACGGGGAAGGACGTGCTGGCCCACCTCCTGTTGGCCCACTCCGCCCGCTCCGCAGAGCCTTTCGTGCGCATCGACGTGGGGGCAGTGCCGGAAACGCTCTTCGAAAGCGAGCTTTTCGGGCACGAGAAAGGGGCCTTCACCGACGCGCACAAGGACAAGAAAGGGCGGATGGAGTTGGCCAACGGGGGCACGCTCTTCCTCGACGAGGTGGGCAACCTCTCCCCGGCGGCGCAGGCCAAGCTGCTCACCGCCATAGAGAAGAAACGCATCGTGAGGCTTGGCGGCACACAGGAAATCCCCATCGACGTGAGGCTCGTGTGCGCCACCAATGCCGACCTGCACGCCTTGGTGCGCGACGGGGCTTTCCGCCAAGACCTTTTCTACCGCATCAACACGGTGGAAATCCACATCCCGCCCCTGCGCGAGCGGGGAAACGACATCCAGCTGCTGGCCGACTTCTTCCTCGGGAAATACGCGCGGAAATACCACAAGCCCGTGAAGGGCATCGACCGCGAAGCCCGCGCCAAGCTGCAGGCATATCCTTGGCCGGGCAACGTGCGTGAGCTGCAGCATGCCGTGGAGCGCGCCATCGTGCTGAGCCACGGGGAAACGCTCTGTCCCGACGACTTCCTGCTCTATCCGCCAGTCCGCGCCATCGGCGTGCCGCCGACGCTCAACCTGCAGCAACTGGAGCGGCAGGCCGTGGAGCGCGCCATGCAGTTGAGCGGGGGCAACATGAACCAGGCGGCCGAACTGCTGGGCATCACGCGCTACGCACTTTACCGGAAATTAGAAAAGTTAGGATAATGAAACCCATGAACCCATGGGCGTTTGCCGCCACCGCCCTTCTGCTCTTCTGTCTCGCCGCCGCCACACTGCTCTTCGCCGAGCGGCGGCTCTGGATTTCCACCGCGACATGCGCCTTGGCTTTCGTCGGCATTTGCGCGGGGCTCTACATGGCCCAGACCCGCCAACTGAAAATCCTCTATGGGTTCATCCGGGGGAAAGCCAAGGGCGGCTCGAAGGAACGGCCGCGCATGGGGCACGCCACGGGGAAAGCCGTCAGCCTGGAACAGGAAATAGAACACTTGCTGCAAGCCCACAGCAGGCAGATGGAAAGCGAAGCAGCGCAACAGAAATACTACGAACTGCTGCTCGACCACGTGGATACGGGAGTGGTGTCGTGCGAGGCCGACGGCACCATACGGTGGATGAACCATGCCGCGGAGCGCCACATCGGCATGCTGCGGCAAGTGCCGGAACAATGGAACGCCATGGCGTCGGGGGCGGCGGCCGTCGTTCCCTTCGAGCGCCACGGAGCCACGAAAGACTTCCTGCTTTCCGTCACATGGTTCTCACTGAACGGGCGGCCGCAACGGCTGTTCACCCTGCGCGACATCCGCCACGTGCTGGAGCAGCAGGAAATCGCGTCGTGGAAGACCCTGACGCGGGTGCTCACCCACGAAATCATGAATTCCATCAGTCCCATCCTCTCGCTGACCGAGACGCTCACCACGGCCGGCTATGACCGGCCCGGACAGGAAGAGGTCAGCGACATGCAGCAGGCCCTGAAGGTGATTCACCGGCGCAGCAGGGGATTGCTCGATTTCGTGGAAAACTATCGGAAACTGACGCGGCTGCCCGCACCGCAGTACACGGACATCAGGGCCGACGAGCTGTTCAGCGACTTGCAGCGGCTGTTCGGCGATCCGCGCCTCGTCGTCGACCAGCCTTATCCCGACTTCACCTTCCGCGCCGACCGCGGGCAGGTGGAACAGTTGCTCATCAACCTGCTGAAAAACGCCCGCGACGCCTCGTCGGCGACGGACAGGGAAATCAGCCTTTCGCTGCGCCGCGACACCGACGAGGTGTTCATCAGTGTGCAGGACCACGGCACCGGCATTCCCCCCGAAGCGCAAGAGCGCGTCTTTGTCCCGTTCTATACCACGAAGCCCGATGGCTCGGGCATCGGGCTGAGCCTGTGCAAGCAAATCGCCTTTCTCCACCACGGCCACCTCTCCCTTCACTCCGTCGTGGGCAAGGGCAGTTGCTTCACCCTCTGCCTGCCACGCAACGCCTGAACATCCGTCCCGCCCGCAAGGCCGTGCCGGACACAAAAAAGACATAAGAGACAAAAGGGGCAAGCATAAGGAAGGGAGATGTCCTTTTGTTCTTATGTCTGGAAAATCTTCCGCCAGCCGCATGCCTTTTTCGTCGGGGCACGCGGTCGGCGTCGTGTTGCGTCATTCCTGAATCTCGTTCACCACCTGCCCGTCGAACAGGTTGATGATGCGCTCGGCGTAGCCTGCGTCGTGCTGCGAGTGAGTCACCATGACGATGGTGGTGCCGTCGCGGTGCAGCTCGCTCAACAGTTCCATCACTTCGCGCCCGTTTTTGGAGTCCAGGTTTCCGGTGGGCTCGTCGGCCAGGATGAGCTGCGGTCCGGCCACCACGGCGCGGGCGATGGCCACGCGCTGCTGCTGTCCGCCGGAGAGTTGGGCGGGGAAGTGCTTGCGGCGGTGCAGGATGTCCATGCGCTTCATGGCGGCTTCCACGCGCTCGCGGCGCTCGCGGGCCGGCACCTTCATGTAGAGCAGGGGCAGTTCGATGTTCTCATACACGTTCAGTTCGTCAATCAGGTTGAAGCTCTGGAACACGAAGCCGATGACGCCTTTCCTCAGGCGGGTGCGTTCGCGTTCCTTCAGGTGCGACACGTCCGTCCCGTTGAGCCAGTAGGTGCCGGCGGTGGGGTTGTCCAGCAGGCCCAGGATGTTGAGCAGGGTGGACTTTCCGCAGCCCGACGGGCCCATGATGGCCACGAATTCCCCTTTCTGCACCTGCAGGCTGACGTCGTTGAGGGCGTAGGTGGCCACTTCTTCCGTTTTGAAAATCTTCTGTAAATTCTCTGTCTTGATCATAATGCTATTTGTTTTAGGTTTTTGTCCTTGGATGGGTCTATTCGTTTTTCAGCACGTCGGCCGGGTTCATGCGGATGGCCCGGCGGATTTGCAGGCCCAGCACGGCGAGGGTGAGCAGGGCCGTGGCGGCTCCGGCCCACAGGAAGATGTCGGCCGAGAGCGGGGCGTGGTGGGCGAAGCCCTCGACGTAGCGGTTCAGCGCGGCGTATGACGCGCCGGAGGCCACGGCGAAGGCGGCCAGCCACACGAAGGCGTATTGCCGGGAGAGCAGCACGAAGAGGTCGCGCGGCGATGCCCCGTGCACCTTGCGCAGGGCGATTTCGCGGTAGCGGCAGCGGATGTCGTAGAGCGAGATGCCCAGCAGTCCCAACACGGAAATCAGGATGGCCACGGCGGCAAAGAGCAGGAAGATGCGCATCTGCAGCCGGTCTTGTGCGTACAGGTCGCGGATGTCGTCCTCCACCCAGCCGTATTCCATCGCTCCTCCGCCCATCAGTTCGTCCCACAGCCCTTTCATGAAGGCCACGGCCTCTTCGCGGTGGCCCGGATTGACGGCCAGCAGGAGCGGGGAGTCCCCGCGCTTTTCGTGGTAGACGAAAGCGGCCGGGAGGTCTCTTTCCGTCAGGCTTCCGCTGCAGAAATCCTCCACGATGCCCACCACTTCGTAGGGTGGATTGTAATGGTTGTCTACTCCTACGCCGAACCAAATCCGGTCTTTCAGTTGTACACGGTCGGTGTGCAGGTCCTTGACGCCCAGCCGGCGGGCGGCCTCTTCGGTGAGCATCATCTTGTATTGGTCAAACTTGTCTTTTTCGTCCTCCCACGGCCGTCCTTCTTTCAGTCGGATGTCGAAAGTCTCCATGTAGGACGCGTCGACGTAGCGTATGGAAAGTTCCACCTGCTCTCCCGAAGGTCCGGTGGCTTCTTCGGTGAAGCCGTCCTGCATGGGGATGGCCCCGTGGTCCAGCTGGAGAAGAGCGGCGAGGCGCCCAGTTTGTGCGAGAGCCGTTCCCAAGTTTCTTCCCGTTGTTCCCTTTTGCGTAGGTTTTCGGCCCAGTCCGTGATGATCCAGTTGGCTTCTTCGTTGTAGAACGGGGCGGTGCGTAGGATGTCCTTCGAGCGGAAGTTCAGGTCGTAGTGGAGCAGGAAGTCGAGTTGCCGCGCGAAGTAGGTGGCGGCCACAAGGATGCCGATGGTGACGGCGAACTGGCCGAAGAGGAATATGGCGTTGCCCCGCAGGGAGTGGCGGCGCACCGGTTCGGACAAATGCATGCTGCGCACGGGCGGCGCCAGGCAGTAGCGGGCGAAGGGATAAAGGGTGGTGAGCAGGGGCATGCCTACAAGCACGAGCAGCGAGAGTCCCAAGTCGAACGTCAGGTCGGAGCGGACGGGAATCTGCAGCCCGCGCTCCACCGGCACGCGAGTGACCTCCACCACCGTCCAGACGAGGAACAACGCCACGGCCCCGATGCAGAAGTTTTCCAGGAAAAGCTGTCCGAAGACGCTCCGCCCGCTGCCGCCGTACACCTTGCGGATGCTGAATTCCTTTTGCCGCTTGAGCATCATCACGGCGTGGAGGTTCATGTAGTTGAACAGTCCGACGATGACCAACAAGGCGGTGACGAAGCACAGCAGGGTCACGACGCGCGGGTGGCCGTGCAAGGTGCTTCCTTTTAATCCTAGGTCCGCAGTCATGTAGAAGTCTTTCAGCGGCATCAGCCTGTAGCTGACGGGACGGTCGGAGTTTTCTCTCAACGCCATGAACTCCTTGTTCTTCTCGTTTACCGCCTCCAGGTCTTTCGCCCGGCGCAGGTGTACCAGCTCCCAGCTCACCCGGCTCCAGTCGCTGCCGGACAGGCTGGATACAATCAGGTCGAACTGGAAACTGCTTTTCGTGGCCGCTTCGCCCAGCACGCCGCACACCGTCAGCTCCTTGCCGAGCGACACGTCCTGGAGTGTCTTGCCCAGCGGGTCTTCATCGCCCCAGAGGCGTCGGGCCAGTTCCTCGCTGATGAGGGCCATGTCGGGACGGTTCATCGCATCTTCTCCGGCCAGTATCGGAAAGGGCAGGAAGCGCAGGAAGAGGCTGTCGGCAAAGATGGTGCGTACCGGGACGAGCTGTCCGTCCACTTGCAGCTTGTCGTCCGGGAAGCAGTAGAAGCGCGTGAAGCCTTCCACTTCGGGATGCGTCAGCGGGTTTCGGAAGTTCGGGTCGTTGTTGAGGTTTTGGGTGTTTCCAATGCTCCGTCCTCCATCTTCATACAAGGTGGTCAGGAGAAACGTGCGGTCCAGTTCGGGCACGAAGTGGTCCACGGTGCGTTCTTGGTGGATGTAGCGCGCCAGTACGAAGGCGCAGGAAAGGCTCAGCACCAGTCCGGCCAGGTTCAGCACAGTGTAGGTCTTGAAGCGGCATACGGTGCGCAAGGCTTGCATCAATAGTTTTCTCATCTCTTTTCTATTTATATTAATAATGTGTTTATTCCTTCTCCAGCATGTCGGTGGGGCGGCTCTGCGCGGCGCGCCACACTTGTCCGCCCACGCAGGCGGTCACCACAGCGGCCATGCCCAGGAAGAGCAGGACGTAGATGCCCCATCCGATGGCGAGCTGCTCGACGTACTGTTCCTGCCAGCGGCGCACGGCGATGAAGCCCAAGGGAAAGGCCACGGCGGCCGATACCGTCAGGCAAACCAGATATTCGCCGATGAAACCGCGGAAGATGTCGGCCGCCGTGGCGCCGTTCACCTTGCGGATGGCGATTTCCTTGCGCCGCTGCTCGCACACCAAGGTGACGAAGGCGTAGACGCAGAAGAGGGCCACGCCACAGCACACGCCGGCGGCCAGCAGGATGAGCCGCATCAGCATCCGTTCGGAAGCCAGTGTCTCGTCGTACACTGCGCTGACGGGGCGCACCGCTTCGGCCCATGGCGATTGTTCCCGTAACATGTCGGTGATGCGGGAACATACAGAGTCTGCCCGTCCCGGCTCGCAGCTCACCAGAATGTCGTCCGGCATGCTGCTCCAGAAGCCTTCATATTCCCGGCCGACCATCACGCACGGGTCTACCGGCACAGTGGGCGCCGAGATGTGGAAGTCCTTCACCACGCCGGCCACCGTCAGCACGTGGTCGGCATAGTAGAGGCGTTTGCCGATGGCTTCTTCCGGCGCCCATCCCATGGCCCGCATGGCGGTCTCGTTGATCATCACTTGTCCCTGCCGGGCTTCCGCTGCCGTGGGGCAATGGCCTTGTAGCAGTCCGACGCGCCAAAAGTCCATCCATTCCTTTCGGGCAGTAATGTGGTTCGTGCGCAATGGTTCGGTGCCTTCTGCTTGGCCGTCCCAGCGGATATCCATTGGAGCGAAACCGTTGGCACACAGCATGCCGTGTTCGTCCGGACAAACGTGTTTCACTCCCGCCAAGCGGGCGATGCGGTCGGCCAGTCCCGGGCGGTTGTAGTAGCTGTCCACCACGATGCGGCCTTCGCGTTCCCAGCCCACGTCGCTCGTGGTGGAAAGGTAGTGCAACTGGCGGCCCATCATGATGCCGCAGAACAAGATGAAGAAGGCCACGGCAAACTGGACAATCAGGTTCAGTCGGGGCAGCCAGGCGCGCGAAGAGGGGCGCAGGCTTTGTTGCAACGTGCGGCGGCTGAAGAACCATACGATGAAAAAGAAGGCCGCCGTGCTAAGGACGGAGACACCCAGGAAGTAGAGCGCCACTTCGCCCGTCAGGTTCCGGCGGATTTGTGCCACTTCGCAGAACCATGGGTGCAACAGATCCAACAGGATGAACCCCAACAGCAAGGCCATGGCCAGCAGGCAAAGGAACTCGGTGAGCAGCAGGACGGCCAGCTGGCCGTTGGTGGCGCCGCATACTTTCCGGATGGCCAGCTCCCGCATGCGGCGGGGAATGCGTCCCGCCAGAAAGGAGCAGGTGTTGGCCAGCACGGCAAGGATAATCAACGCGCTGATGGCCACGAAGAGCTTCAGAAAAGTGGTCCGCACGGGTTGCAGCACGGAATAGACCGTGGAACGGCACGATGTGAGCGGTTCCAGTTCCATCCGGAAGTGCGTCTCCTCGTATCGCTCGTTGATGCGTTGCAATATAGGCGTCGGCTCTGTGTCTGCATGGATGGTCTTCAGCACGACCTGGCAAGAGAGGCCGGGCTTGGCCAGTTCCGGATGATATTGCAGCACGTCGATGGAGATGTTGCTGTTCGGCCAGTCTTCCACCACGGCGCCCACGGTGAGAGGTTGGCCGTCCGGGTCGAACACGGTCCGGCCGATGGCCGTGCTGTCGCCGAAACAGGCGGTGGCCGTCCGGCGGCTGAGGGCCACTTGCGACGGGTCTCTCCAGAAAGAGGAACTGCCTTCGAGAATCTCCACGTGGAACACCTTGGAGAAGTGCTCGTCCACCATGGTGGGGACAACAAAGATGGAATCGGCTTCCACTATTGCTTCTCCATAGTTGATATAGGCCGTGGACCGTTCTATTTCCGGGAAGTCCCGGTTCAACTGCGGCACCAGCTTGGTATCCGCCGAAGGAGATATGCTTAAAGCGTCTAAACCGAAGTCGGTGCAGCACAGGTACAGCCTCTCGGCATCGGGATGGAACTGGTCGAAGGTCGTTTCGTGCCGCACCCACAGCAGCGAGAGGGCAAAGCAGATGAAGCCCGCGGCCAGTCCGCATACGCATACGGCGGTCTGCACCTTATACTTGAGCAGGTTGCGCAGGGCTACTTTCAGTTCGTGTGTCATGGTTCCTCTGTTTTATATCTGACAAAGTTATGCAAATTCTCGTTCAATTCATTTCTTTGACCACGTCGGCCGGGTTGAGGCGGGCGATGCGCACGATGTGGTGCACGACGGTCAGCGCCGTGACGGCCATGACGGCCAAGAGGATGCCGAGCCAGAACCGGAGGCCGTAGTGGAAGAAGGTGTTGTACATCCCGCTCCACCAACCCATGAACCCGTAGAGCAGGGGGAAGGCCGCAGCGGCTGTCAGTCCGCCAATCCACAGGTAGGTGCGGGCGAAGAGCCAGATGATTTGCTTCACGCCGGCCCCGTTGATCTTGCGGATGGCCACTTCCTTGCGCCGTTGCCGGGTGTCGAGCGTGATGGCGGCGTAGACGCCCATCAGGGTGATGGCCAGGCAGACGGCGGCCAGGAAGAGCACGATGTCCTTCATCATGTTTTCCACCCACTGCGCTTCTTCTATCTCGTCCTGCAGGGTGGACATCCGCAGTTCCACGGTGTGGGGCAGGGCCTGCCGCAGGACATCTTCGGCGTAGGCGCGCACCTCGTCCGTCTGTCCTTCGTGGCACTTCAGGTAGCAGTGCGCCACGTAGTCGCGGAAGTCTGCCGACACGAAGGCGCACTTTTCCCGTCCGCCTCCCATGCTGTAGGCATTTGTCGTGAAAGGTGCGCAGACGGCCGCCACCGGATAGCCTTTCACATAGTCGTAGAGCACCTGCCCCATGGCTTCTTTGCCAGTCTTCTCTTTTATTTCCCGGGCGAAGTCCCGGTCGGTCACCATCCAGTTGCCGTCCTCGGGGAGGCGTCCTTGTAGCAGCGGGACGCGCATGAAGTCGAAGAAGTTCCGTCCGACGCCGTAGATGTTGCCTTCAACCCATTGGCAGTTCGGGTGGGATGCCGGAGTGGTGAAGAGCACGTTGCCCGACCAGCCGCGCGTGTAGGCTACGTCGGCCAGCAGGCAGTCTTCCACGCCTGCGTGCTGCTTCATGCGTTTGGCGAGCGACAGCTTTTCGGCTTGTTGCAGGAAGGGGTAGTCGAGGGATATGCTCAGGATGCGGCTCTTTTCCTTGGGCGACAACGTGCCGAGCAGTTCGGAGGTCGTCTTGTCGGCCTGGAGGTAGAGCGCCACGGTCAGGGTCAGGAAGAGCCAGCAGATGAAGTACTGCACGGACAGCACAAGGTTGCGCACCCGGTGCTTGCCGTGCCCTACGGCGCTGCCGCGGATGCCCGTCTGGATTTCGTGCCGCCGCACGTGCCACACAGTCAGTCCGCACACGCCGAAACTGCAGACCAGCACCAATCCCAAATATTCCGCGCACTGCATGCGGAGCTGCGCCATTTCGACGAGGACGATGCCCTTCAGGGAGTCCTGCAGCAAGGGCGCGCCCAGCTCGAGCAGGGCAAACAAGAGCAGGAAGGCCAGCACCACCGTGAGCGCCGCCTGCGTGAAGAGTTGCCACAGCAGGTCGGTGGCGCGCCCGCCGAACACCTGCCGCAGGCTGTATTCGCGGCTGCGGTGGAGGAACGTCACAATCTGGAAGTAGAAGAAGTTGAGCAGTCCTGCCAGCAGCACCAGCGTGCCGATGGTGAAGGCCACCCACACCGCGTATTTTGTCGAACTGCCATATTCCCGGTAGGCATATCCCAACGGGCGAAGTTCGATGTCGAGGTTCTGCCCGAAGAGGTGCTGCACCAGTCCTTTGGCGCGGATGTCGTCCGTCAGCGCCTGCCATCCGTTGTCCTCGCGCAGCAGGACGTATCCCGTGCCGCCCGTGAGTCCTTCCTGTGTGTGTTGCAGCCGTCCGTCGCTGTCGTTCAGCACCAGCATGTCGATGTGTTGCATGTAGGAGACGCTGTTGTTCACCGGGATGTCCGCCATGACGGCCTGCACGGCGTAGGCCACGCCCCCGCGACGGTCGGAGTAGGGGAGCTTGGCTGTGGTGACGAGCCGTTTGCCGACGGCATTGGCCACATTCTCCCCGAAGATGCGGCGGGCCGTGGTGGCCGAGAGGACGACGGCGTTGGGCGTCTGCGTGGCCCGCTGCCACGAACCGGCCAGAATGTCCGCTCCGAACACGTGGCGGAAGCAGGTGTCGGCCTCGAGGCACAGCATGGGGTCGAAGGGCAGCATCGTCCCCTGCTCCGTCTCCACCTGGAACGAGCGGTCGAGGGGGAAGGCCACGTAGGTGAACGCTTCCGCTCCGCGGCAGTTCATGGCGCGCAGCAGGGATATCGTCTCCGTGGGGATGCCGCTCACGTCGCCAGGCAACGTCCCGGAGGTCAGCGCTATTTCGGCGATGCGCTCCCGGTTGTGGAAGCAGTGGTCTATGGCCCACATTGTGCGGCACACGTAGAGGCAAAGCCCGAATCCGAGCAGGCAGGCGGCCAGTCCGGAGATGCCCACGGCGGTCTGCAACTTATACTTCCACAGGTTGCGCCAGGCTATTTTCAGATAGTGTGTAATCATTGTCTTCTTGTTCTTTTAAGCGTTGTCGGTTTCATGAGTC
>VOFD01001567.1_pt1 | contig 37597 bp, 36 predicted proteins | sample 5384101 | NCBI WGS metagenome assembly VOFD01 (sample SAMN12384723, study PRJNA508395) | human gut metagenome | isolation source: healthy gut C | host: Homo sapiens
TTGAAAAGAGCGGCCAGTACGTGCGGGGCACGGTGTTCATCGAAGGGTTGGTGTATTTTGAAAAGAAGTGGTATCTATATTATGGTTGTGCCGACTCGAAGGTTGGCGTGGCGATTTATGATCCGGCCAATCCTGCGGATGGCGATCCTGTACCCGATTACCAGCAAGGTAAAGGCATTGCCTACTATCCTGCGCATGGCATTGGCAAGAAAGTGGCACGCATTCATTCCAGCAGTGGACAGACCAAGGACTCGGAAAGTGCGTTTAACTTGCTTTATAGCTATCTCAGTCCGCGTAAGTGGTGCGAGGACAAGAATGCGAATCCGTGGGTAATATTCGAGTTGTATGACTATTATAATATCGACAAAATGGTATTTCGTGATGTGGCGCCTTATGAAAGTGGCAACGGCAATGTGCCGGAGTATTGGATATATACCAGTGTGACCGGTACGGCGGATAATGACTGGAAAGAGGTGGTACATAAGACCGGACAGCAACGGGTAGACGTGAAAGAAGACATGTTTGACGTGCCGGAGGAAGCGCGTTACATCAAGTTTGTTGCTTCACGGGGAATGCGCACGGATAATGGTCAGCCGGAGAATGCCATTCGCATTTACGGGTTCGATATATACGGTTCTTTTCGCGTCCGGTGGATCGGGGTAATGTGGTGAGTGTCGGCAAAACCGTGCTCGGATTTCACAATGCCAGTGAGGACTATTGGCAGCCTTTGCATTTGTTTGACGGTGATGTGGTGAATGAGGCCAACCAATGGCGTTTTGCTCGCCCTTCCGTTACGGATTCACTTCGGTATGTGGTTATTGACTTGGAGGAAGAGTATGAGGTGGCCAAGTTCGTGCTTTATGATGCGGGAACGTCTGGGGCGGATAGCCGTAACATCGATGGTTATGCTATCTATGTGGCAACAGAGGCACCTGTCATCGGTTCCATATCAGGTACGGGCGACCGGAATACTGTGTGGACGAAAGTGGTGGATGCCACAGGCCGTCGTAGCGAGCAGGTGAAGACTGATGTGATAGAACCGGTAGCTGCACGTTACATAAAACTTGAAATTCCCCGTTCGCGCACGACAGGTGCGGTGCGGTTGAGTGAGTTTGAGGTGCACAAAAAAGGCGATGGCTCCGGTGTACAGTCCGCATGCGCTGACGTGCCAACCATGATGCCGACCACACTGGAAAGTGGCGAAAGCATTACAATTTGTTGTAATGTGGAAAGCGGCAAGGTGAGTTTATACAATTTGCAAGGTAGGTTGTTGCAAGAAGTTCCGGTTTGCGGGAATGGTCAGCAGATACCCATCCAACTTCCGGCTGGTCTCTATGTGGCACGACTTGAGTGCGGAACGCAACGCAGTACGGAGAAATTGTTAGTGAATTAATAGCTAACAGTTAAAGGCGAAACTGGATGCTTTTTTAATTTAGTTTGCAGCTTGTGGCTTATAACAACAAACATTCTAACCATAAAAAACAGAAGTATGAGAAAGGTAATTTTTTTAGCAATGATGTGTGTTGTTCCTGCTTTGTTTGCCCAAAACATATTGGACAAACAGATGGGAACGTTTGATGCAGATCCGGCTTGGGAAGAATACTCAGGCCAGAACGCAGCGGCAACGCTGACAAAAGCAGCGGACTTTGTGAACTTCACCAAGACGGCGACCGGGCAGAGCGGTTATTGGGCTTGGTTGAAACCGGCCGAACCGTTTGATGCTTTGGTTATGGGAACAGCCTACAGCATAGAGGTAAAGGCTCGTCTTCATCCGATAGGTGTGGCTGATGACGGGAGCAATTACGAAGCGAACCAAATATCGCTTCGGGCAAGTACGGAAAATTTATATGTTCCCATTTATTTGAAGTATGGTGATGCTTCTACCGGCTACATCAGCACGAAGTCGGGCGCGGATGATGCCTATCATATGAACACGGCTGAAGAGCAGGTGTACCGGATATTGCTTAACCCCGACCATAAGACTTATAACGTGTATGTGGAAGGAATTGACGGGCCAGTGTTTGAAAACGTGGCAACGAGTACGCACACGAATGAAAATGGCATCTACATCGGGGCGGAATCCCGTCATCGTTGCAACATTGATGTCATGTATGTAAAAATGGATGCGGGTGACCTCTTTTCCAAGGCCAATATCGCGTCTGTCGAACTTTCCCAATCGAGTCAGGCGGCAGGGGTGGAAACGAAGCTTGATGTGACGGTTCATACCGCTTTGATTGAGAATGGCACTAAGATGCAGTGTTCGCTTATAGATGCTTCGACAGAAAAGGAAGTCGTTCCGCCTGTAGAAGCTGAAGTAACGGATAATGTGGCGAGCACCGAATTGACCATCCCGGCCGTGGTGCCGGTAGGTGTGTATGCCGTAAAGGTGGAAGCAAAGGACAATGCCGACATTTTGCCGAAGACAGTTTCGTATGAAGTAAAAAACTGCCGATCGGTTGCAATGGGATGTTATGGATCGCGTGTTCTCCGAAAAAGCTTGGAATGAAGATCCCGCCTGGAGTTATGAAAAGGGAGGCAATGTACCTGCCGATTTTATCGAACAGCAGGATGGTTATGTGCATATTTACAAGACGCAGGCTGCTGGAAGTTATAATTATGGTTTCCTCACGTCACCGGCAGTTGACATTCGGTCAAACACTTCTTATACTTACGAAGTGAAGGCTAAGGTTGGCCCGATCGACAAGACTCAGTTCCCGGATGATGAATTGAAACCGGCAGCTGGGGACGAAGGAGGATATGAAGGGAACCAAATTGCATTCCAACTGAACAGCAAGTTGATGTCCGTCTATGTGACTTATGGTGATGAAACCAAGCCTGGTTATGTGGCCTCTCATATTATTGATGGCACGGGCATCGGCCCTAGCACAGAAAATCGGAAGCCGTTGAACACATCGATTGACCATACGTATCGGTTGATATACCATTCTTACAAGGATTGCTATGATGTTTATGTGGATGGTGATCTTTATTTTGAAGACATCCAGCTTATCAATAAGGAAAGCGGGAATGTGGCTAAGATAGGAGGTGAGTCGTGGCAGCGTTGCAACTTGTATGTGGCCTCAGTCCAGTTGGGTACAGGTGATTTGAATACGGGCGATAAGCCTGCGATTGCAACCATGGACTTGTCATCGGACAGCCACGTCAATGGGAATGAACGTACCATCCAGGTGACGGCTCAGACGCTCAATGTGGCAGATGGCGAAAAGATTTCGGTCAAATTTACAGATGAAGAAGATGAGCCGCTGCTCGATGCCGTTAGAAATGACCGTACAAGGTGGAACAGGTACTGCCGACCTGATCATACCTGCTACGGTGTCGATGGGAAAATACAAGGTTACGTTATCGCTTGCTGGTGATGATGCAGTGGTATCCCAAAGCATGCAGTATGTGGTAACCGATGTGTCGCCCATTGATACGAAGATGCTGCCGCAGGTGAAGACGGTCGGGTATGTCCGCGAGATAGAAGATTATCAATATTATACAGGAAAAAGAGTTCATCTTCCCTGCCCTTGTCGATACGAAGAGGTACACGGATGAGAACGGTAATTTCAAGCATGGAGGCGGCAAGCCGATTGACCGTTACTATCTGTATTATGCGCCTCACGACAACCCCGGTGGTATATACCTTTCTACCGGTCCGACGCTCGATGGCCCGTGGACAGAATATCCTGGCTCTGATGGTATGACGCAGCCTGGTACGGTTATGGACTTTGAATGGGCTAGGAAGCAAAGCCCTATTATTGAAAATGGGGCGGAACGCCATATCTCCGCTTGCCAAGTGGTGTGGAACGACGACCAGCAGAAGTTTATCATGTACTTCCATGGACCGAACACTTCCACCCATTACGCCACAAGCGATGACTTAGTTAATTGGACGTTCGGCAAGACGATACTGGTGGCCAGCCAGTTCAGTGCCATCGGGGCGGAAGCCAGCTATGCTAAAGCGTTTGAGCATGAAATACCCGGCTTGGGCAACAAGTACGTCATGTTGCTGATGAATCAGGAAAACCAGATCCGGCGTATCTATTGGGCACACTCGAAGGATGGCATCAATTGGACACCTGTTCCCAAACCATTGGTTTCGCCTGACTTGAATTACAAGAAAGTGCCCGGTACAGACTACAAACCGAATTATGACGGTGATGGTGGCCCCGGTCCTTACGGCAACAATGTTTCTGGTCCGTATCTGTTTGTGGTCGATGGGCGCTATTTTGTGACTTGCCACGGCTGTGAAGATAACTTGATGGTTGTTGAAGTAGGCGAATCCTTTCGACATGGAAGTGCATTGGGGCGAATATATTTGGAAGAAGGATGTCATCCTCGGCGGTGAACCAACCCGCGTGGCTGCTCCTGACTTTCATTCAGGATGATAATGGTACGTGGTACATGTTCTTGAAGCGGGCAGCCGCTTGGGGGCGAACATTGCGTATGCCAAGGAAGGCTATGTGAGTAATGTCCCGGAAGTGAGCACTATGGCATCGGTCGTGTCGCTGTCGCGCAATGTGCTGAATGCTGGTGAAAGCTTCATCGTGTCGACCCGCATGGCCGACAAGCAGTTGGAGCAGGCGGGGGTTTACGCCCTTACCGGCCATGAAGTGGACCGCGTTGTGATGAGCGACCGAACTTCCCAGCTTCAGGCACCCGATGTGCCGGGCATGTATATCCTACGCGTTTATACGGACGATCACATTTCGAAAGAATTTGAAATTGTGGTGAAGTGAAGGAATAAAAAGTATCCCGACCGTCTCGGTGGAGATGGTCGGGATGTTTTATCAATAATGCGAATTAGAGTTGAACTTAGGGGGAAACGTAGAAAGTATGAGCAGTTTTCAAGTCCATATTGCTTGGTAGTTAAAAAACAATGTTTACTATTCTTTCCTCTTTTGCCAACTGCTGATGGGAACAATAATAAATCAATAGCACAATAACCATTTTAAACAAAAAGATTATGAAAAAGCGGAATGTTATGTGGACCGTGATGCATGGTCATAAGTGGTCTCTTTGCCCAGGAAAGTACCGATTGGAATTTGCTGAACAAGGACTTCAGTAGTGATTATACGGGATGGACGATAGCAAAAGGGGGGAATTTGTTGCTACGCAGGAAGCCCGGATACGTGAATATAAGCAAAGCTACCGATCAAAAGTGGGCATGGTTCAAGCCGGAAGCTCCTTTCGCCGACCTTGAAACAGGGGAAGATTACAGCATTGTGGCACGTGTACGGTTGGGAGATACTACCACCGCCCCGAGCAACCAGATATCCCTTCGTCTGTCTCCGGAAAACGTGCGGATGCCGTTTTACTTGGCTTATGGTGATGGAGAAACGGGCTATATCAGTGCCTCGCAGCATGGGACAAATCCTTTCCATCTGAACACGTCCGAATTTCAGGAATACGGAATCTATGTTCATGCCGATCATGCCACGTATGACATTTATGTGAACGGCGAGCTGGCCATTCCGAATGTAGGTAAAAGCGGTGATAATAATAGCGATGCTAATGGTGTGTATTTCGGTTCGGAAAGCAACAAGGCTTGCGACATGGACATTGCCTACGTGCGGATGGGGAAGGGCAACTTGATAAAGGCCAGCATCTCCGCCATTGAACTTTCGCAGGAAGTGCAGGCTGCGGGCGTTGAGGCCACCTTGGGTGTGACGGCTCACACCGATTTGCTGGCCGATGGCACAGTCCTGCTCTGTTCGTTGGTTGATGGTCAGGGCGAAACGGTCGTGTCGGCTGTGGAAGCTACCGTTACAAACGATGTGGCCACCGCTCAGCTGACTATTCCAGCCACGGTGGAAGTGGGCGAGTATGCCGTGAAAGTGGAAGTGAAAGACAATGCCGCCGTAACACCGCTGACCGTGCCGTATGCGGTGAAAGATGCCGAAAGCCTGCAATGGAACGTGCTTGACCGCGACTTCCGGGAAGTGGCATGGAACGAAGGTGCAGAACCTTGGACATTATCGAGGAATAGAGTGGCGGAGAGTTTTGTTACATCGACAGAGGAAGGTGTAAGTCTGTATAAAACCGAGGCTGGTGGAAGTTGGTACTATGCGTTCCTGCTCTCGCCGGCAGTGACGGTAGCGGAAAATACGGAATACACATTCCAGGTAGAAGCCCGGGTAAAACCGATCGACAAAACGGCATATCCTGATGCTGCCGAACAACCGGCTCCTGGTACAGAGGGGGGCTTTGAAGCCAACCAAATCGCATTCCAGCAGGATGACAAGCTGATGTCCATCTTCCTGCTTTGCGATACCGAAACGGCTGCGGGTTACGTGGCTGCGCAGGAAGTGAGCGGTACGGGTATCAACCCGAGTGCGGAAAACCGTGCCGAACTGAAAACATCTGACTGGCATGTTTATTCCTTGGTAAGCGATGCGGAAGAAGCTACTTATGATGTGTATGTGGACGGCAAACAAGTATTAGCTGACCAAGCGTGGGGTGAAAAGTCCGGAGCCAATACAGTCAAACTGGGTGGTGAGTCATGGCAACGCTTCAACATGGATGTGCGCTATGTGCGCATCGGCGAAGGCAACCTTGTGCCATGGTGGCGGAACTACCGGTATTGCCACGCTTGCCGGCGGTGAAGGGTTGACCGTGTCGCGCACCGTGTTGTACGCAGGCGAAAGTCTTGTCGATAGCTGCCGGTGCGGATCAAGTCTTGTCGGAAGCCGTATTCTATAGCTTGACTGGGGAAAGAAATGAGCCGCACGTCGATTCAAAAGCAGTATCTCCGAATTGCAAGTTCCCGCCATGCCGGGTATGTACGTTCTGCGTGTGGTTTTGGATGACAATACAGCGAAAGATTTCAAGGTATTAGTGAAGTAGATTATTAATTAATAATTGTAGAGAAGAATAGGGTGTGTTGAGTGGCTCGTGCTGTCTTGGCACACCCTTTTTTCGTGTAAACAGACATGGCATTCAAGATGAAAAAGTTGGTTTTTATTGGAATGCTCCTTGCGGTTCCCGCCTTGTTTGCCCAATGGGACATAGTGGAAAAACAGATGGGAACGTTTTATGCCGAACCTGCTTGGCAGGAATATGCAGGCGGAAATGCGAATGCCGTTTTGACCCAAGGCGGCGATTATGTGAACTTCAGGAAGACAGCAAACGGCCAAAGCGGCTATTGGGCATGGTTGAGACAAGCTAAGCCATTCGATGCCTTTGCAGCCGGGTACTCCCTATAGCATAGAAGTGAAAGGCTAAGTTGCATCCGGTAGGCATGGCAGACGATGGCAATGGCTACGAAGCCAAACCAGATATCGCTTCGGATGAAGTCCGAGAACTTGTATGCGCCTATTTATTTGAAATATGGAGATGCTTCTACGGGTTACGTCAGCACGACTTCGGGAGGCGAAGAACCCTATCACTTGAATACATCCGAGTACCAAGTGTATCGTTTGGTGCTTTTGCCTGACCATAAGGCTTACGATGTGTATGTGGAAGGGGTGGATGAACCGATTTTTGAAGATGTGGCAGTAGGCGAACATGCCGATGAAAATGGCGTTTACATCGGAGCGGAGTCGCGTCATCGTTGCAACATCGATGTCATGTATGTGAAGATGGGCACGGGCGCATTCTTTTCCAAGTCTAAAATCGTGTCGGTTGCAACCGATACCTATTGCCAACCGACAGGAAAAGCGCAGACCGTAGCTGTAACGGTGAGCACATTGCTTGTTCCTGACGGTGAAACGGTATGGGTGTCGTTGGTCGATGGAGACGGGCAAGTCATGGTGCCTGCGGTTGAGGCTGTAGTGGCGCAAGACAAGGCATCGGCGACGCTTTCCGTGCCGGCCGGTTTGCCTGCCGGAAGCTATTATGTGAAAGCGGCCGCACAGGACGACAAGATAGGTGAGGTGGATGTGCGACCTCGGATGGCAGAGTACCTTATCACGGCATTCGATTTCACGGATAAGAACCTGGTGACTTTCGGCAACAGCATCACATCGGCCGACGACAGCTGGGCATACCAGGTGCAACGCCGGTTAGGTTTTGCCGATTTGTATAACGGGGCTTTCTCAGGAGCTATTTGGAGCAAACGTGCCCGCAAGGCGCAGGATGGCGACAGCATTTGGACGCAAGATTATAAGGATCCCAATTTTGCCGGGATGGGGAATGGAACGAATACCGACCCCCACAAGTACCAGCAGATAATCAACAACTGCGCCGTGGTCCACGTACAGAAGTATTTTGCTGAACGGGATAGGACGAAACAGCCTGATTATGTGCTTTTTCTTACGGTACGAATGATGTCACGTCTTCAATGGGCAATGCTGCGGCTACTTTACAGGTCGATGACATTAACCGGTTGGACAAGTACACCTTGGCTGGTGCTTTGCGTTGGTGTATCGACACGTTGCGACTGGAGTTCCCAGAGGTGAAGATTTATGTGGCATTGCCTATTCAGGCAAGGGATGTCAATAAAAACAACGGGAACTTGAGTAAAATGGAGGTAATCAAGCAGGTATGCGATGGTCTCTCTGTCCCGTATTTCGATTGTTACCACGAATGTGGCATTACGCAGGAAAATCAAGCTCAATATCTGAGTGATGGATTGCATCCGAATGCGGCGGGGAAAATATTGCATGGTACGTACATAGCCCACAAGTTGGATGAAGCGGAAGCTAACAGCAGTTCAGGGATGGAACAAGTCTTCTCTCCTGCTCATGCCCAAGTCTCCCTGTCAACGACCATGCCACAAGGCAGGTAGCCCTGTATCGGTCAGTGCACTGGCAGATGGATTGTCATTGTCTTCTTGTGCTTTGTATGATTTTGGAGGCAGGCAATTGACCCGCGTCACAGCCGATGGAGGTGAATGTACGCTTATTGCTCCGCAGTCTCCAGGCATGTATGTAATAGTAGTCCAGATGAGCGACCAAACGACAGAAACATTGAAAATACAGGTAGTCAGGAAGTGAGTAAAATGAAATTCGTTTCTTTTTCAAAAGAAGCGGTAGGAAAGAATATAAAGAGTAAATTATGAAAAAGTGGAATTTTATCGTTGCACTGCTATTAGCAGGAGGCAATCTTGTTGCCCAAGCGGGCACGTGGGACATCATGGACAAATCCATGGGTAACAATTGGAATCAAGATGAAGGAAGTACGGCTCAAGCATGGACTTCCTATGTGGGAGCATCGGTTAAAAGGTACAACGACTATAACTCCATCGGCAGAAGGGTGGGTTAACATAACGAAAGTAGGCGTAGGCACCACTTCTCATTCGGCTTTGATCAATAGCTGGGATATGAAGTTAGGAAGTGGCAATCCTTACACAGTTGAAATAGAAGCACGTGTAAACGCAGTGGATAAAGTACTGTATCCTGATAACAACAGCGGTTATGAGTCGGCCTTGCTGTCGGCACGTATCAACAACAAACAAGTCAATATCAGCGTGCGGCACAACGATGGGGCGACCGATGTTGGAAAAAGCGGTTATGCATGCCTCACGGAGACTTTCACAGTGGATGAGTCGGAACGTCATTATTTGGATTTGTCCCAGTTTCACACTTATAGTTTTGTGCTTTCGGCCGATCACTCGGTATATGACGTGTATATCGATTATGAATTGGTGTTTGAGGGTGTGCCGACCATAGAAGACACGAGTAGTTCTGACATTGTGCGTGCGGGGGCTAATAAGAACACCCGTTGTAACATTGATGTGCGTCATGCACGTGTAGGGACGGGCGATTTCTATTCAACAACTAAAATCGTATCGGTCAGCTTGAATAAGACGAGCCAAATGGAAGCGGAAACGACCACGGTGCGGGCTACTGTGTACACGGCTCAGGTTTCCGACAATGAAAAACTGTTGGTGTCGTTGATTGATGAGAATGACAATACAATAGTACCGGCAGTGGAGGCGGTTGTGACACAGAACAAGGCCGTAGCTGAACTGATTGTCCCGAGTACGGTGAAGTGTGGAACTTATTGGATAAAAGCGGCAGCACCAGGTGACAAGATAGGTGGTGTGAATGTTGCACCTAAAACAGCAGAGTACCGTGTGCTCAACACTGCATTTTTATGGAAAAACTTGGTCACCTTTGGCAATAGTATCACGGCAGCTTCCGGCAGCTGGGCTTATCGGGTGCGTGATTTGTTGGGCTTTGGACATTTGTACAATGGAGCAGTTTCTGCATCTATATGGTATGAGCGCGAGCAACGTTTTGAAGACGGAACGGTGGTGCGCACACAGGACTATACTGACCCCGATTTTGCAGGCATCACTTCCCAGCATTACGATGGCATGACACCAGAAGAATGGCAAAAGCGTGTGAACAACTGTGCCGTGGTGCATGTGCAGAAGTATTTGGCTGAAAGGAAGAACCTGCCAGCGGAAAACCAGACTCCCGATTATGTGGTATTCTCTTATGGCACGAACGACCCGGTTGATTTCCGGGGTGATGCTAAGGAGACATTGGCAGCTGAGGACTTGAGCGAGGTTGACACCTATACCACGGCGGGTGCTGTCCGTTGGTGTATCGATACGATGCGTATGGTATTTCCCCAGGTGAAAATTTTTCTCTGTTTCCCGTTACAAACATCGGAATCGCGTGGCTGGAATGCAAACAACTTGATCAAGATTGAAGTGTTGAAGGAACTCTGCGAGGGACTGTCCGTGCCCTATATCGATTGTTTTCATGAATCGGGCATTACAACAGAAAATGCAGCGGATTATCTGCCGGATGGGCTTCACCCGAATGCTGCCGGGCAGATCATGCAAGGGGAGTACATTGCTCGGAAAATGGAAGAAGCCATGGATGCCATGCAGACCAGGGGGTGGCATTGCCGGAAGGCAGTGGAAGAAAGCGTTGCTGTTTCCGCTACTTTGTTGGAGGTGGGCGACCCTTGTCAGTGCAGACACTGAAGGATAATGTGTCCTTGTCAGAGGTGACGTTGTATGGCATATCGGGCAATGAGGTATATCGGGCAACTATTTCTGATGCGGAATACACTTTTCAATCGCCCATAGTGGCAGGGGCTTACATACTTGCCGTCAGTTTGGATAATTGTACGGAAAAGGAATTTAAAATTATGGTGAAGTAACCGATAGCCGGTTATAATGTAGTAAAAGCGTGAAGATGAAAGGAGGAATTCCCCTAGTCTTCACGCTTGTTTTTATTAAAATCGGTGTCATTTGAAATTCCCCCCGTATCCGGGCCGCGATGGCTCCCATTTCGTCGGCAGGGAGCTGCAGCTTCGGGTTGGCGAAGTTCATGTCGGCTTCCCGCCGGATGGGGATGAGGTGGATGTGCGTGTGGGGCACTTCCAAGCCGATGACGGCCACGCCGATGCGGGTGCAGGGCACGGCCTGCTCGATGGCCTTGGCAACCCGCTTGGCAAAGAGCACGAGGCCGCCCAGGGTGTCGTCGTCCAGGTGGAAGATGTAGTCGTCTTCCACTTTCGGCACCACGAGCGTATGCCCCTTGGTCAAGGGGTTGATGTCGAGGAATGCGTAATAGCGGTCGTCTTCCGCTATCTTGTAGGAGGGGATTTCCCCTGCGATGATTTTGCTGAATAGGGTCATGGGGGGGGGTTTTTGATGTTTGATGTGCAAATGAGATGATGTGCAAATGAGATGATGTGCTGATGTGCTGATGTGCTAATATGCTAATGTATCGGTGGCATTGTCATATTAGCATATTAGCATATTATCGTATTAGCACATTATCACATTTGCACATTCTCGCATCGGTTACAAGGAAATTTCCAGTATTTCGAATTCCATCTTGCCGGAGGGCACTTGCACTTCGGCGGTTTCGCCCACTTTCTTGCCGAGCAGCCCTTTGGCGATGGGGGTGGTCACGGAGAGTTTGCCTTCCTTGAGGTTGGCCTCGCTTTCGGACACGATCATGTAGGACATGGTCTGCCCGTTCTTCTTGTTGCGGATTTTGACGCGGGTCAATATCTGCACCTCGTTCGTCTTGATTTTCGATTCGTCGATGAGGCGTGCCGAGGCGATGACGTCCTTCAGCTGGGATATTTTCATTTCGAGCATCCCTTGTGCCTCTTTGGCCGCGTCGTATTCTGCGTTTTCCGATAGGTCGCCTTTGTCGCGGGCTTCGGCAATCATTTTCGAAATGGCGGGGCGTTGCACGTTTTCCATTTCATTCAGCTCATCGACCAGCTTTTTGTAGCCCTCTTGGGTCATGTACGTTACTGCCATAGTCGTTTGTATGTTATTCGTTAGTTTAAATGCTTGTCGCTTGGCAACAAAAAAGAATTCCGGCTCCACAGCCGGAACTCTTGATAGCCGTTGTCGTAAATACCTCCGCAAAAAGGTAAGAACTTTTTCCGTTAAAGGCGGGCGGGGAGGGGAAAAAGTTTTAATTATTTTCAAGCGGCATCAGTATTTGCGCCGGAATATCTCCGAATAGATGAATGCTTTCTGCGCCTCCTCGGCCGTGTCCAAGGCTATTTTTGCCGATGGCCGGTCGGCCGGTTCGGACGGGGTGGCGGGGCGTGGAGCGTTGCTTGGTGCGGCCACCGTCCGCCGCACCCGGTTGTGCGGTGCCGGGATGGGCGGCTGCGGCGGGTTGGCGGGGGGCGCGGGCGGTTGCGCCGCCCGGGGTGCGGGTTGCTCGTCGGCGGGAAGCCATACGTCCGGCTCGTCGTCGTCCGGATAGCCTTCTGCCGGGAAGGGCGTCGTGCCGCGGGCAGGCTCCCGTCCGGTTTTCTTGTTTTTCCTGAAAAGGCCGCCGAGGAGAATGACCGCCAAGAATACTATATATACAATGTCGCCGCCGTCCATAATCCGAATGTTTTGAGGATGAAAAACAGGCCGTGTGCCACGTTGCAAAGGTGGATATATTTTTTGGAATGGGCAAGCAATCGGGCGTTTTTATGAATGCCCCGGCGGATGCCCGCAAGCCGCCGCCCGCCCGTCGCGCATCTTCCTCCCCTCCCTTCCCGCATCCCGCAAAGTTTCCTCAGGCAGGACGGGAAGTACGGATGCGGGAGGGGAGGGAGGCGGCCCAGTGGGCAGATGGCGGCCAGGTGCGGATATTCGCAAATTTCTTCGTACCTTTGCGGCCTTGATTTATTGTGTAAACAAGCAGGATATGGCTAAGAACATGAACAGGTGCAGCTTCTGCGGGCGCACGGAGGCGCAGGTCGAATTCTTCATTACGGGCATCGACGGGGTGCAGATATGCAACGAATGCGCCTTGCAGGCTGCCGAGATCGTGAAGGAAAACACGGTGGCGGTGAACCGCCACGCGGCTTTCGACCGCACCCAGGTGCCGAAGCCGGCCGAAATAAAGGAATTCCTCGACCAATACGTCATCGGGCAGGACGAGGCGAAGAAGCACCTCTCGGTGGCTGTGTACAACCATTATAAACGCCTGATGCAGGCGCACGCCGACGACGAGGTGGAGATAGAGAAGAGCAACATCATCATGGTGGGCTCCACCGGCACGGGCAAGACCCTGCTGGCACGCACCATCGCCCGCAAGTTGCACGTGCCCTTCACCATCGTGGACGCCACGGTACTGACCGAGGCGGGCTACGTGGGCGAGGACATCGAAAGCATCCTGACCCGCCTGCTGCAGGTGGCCGACTACAACGTGGCGGAGGCCGAACGGGGCATCGTGTTCATCGACGAGATAGACAAGATAGCCCGCAAAAGCGACAACCCCAGCATCACGCGCGACGTGAGCGGCGAAGGGGTGCAGCAGGGCTTGCTCAAGCTGCTCGAAGGCTCGGTGGTCAACGTGCCGCCGCAAGGAGGCCGCAAGCACCCGGAACAGAAGATGATACCCGTGAACACGCAGAACATCCTCTTCATCTGCGGGGGAGCGTTCGACGGCATCGAGAAGAAGATAGCCTCGCGCCTCAACACCCGCGTGGTGGGCTACAACGCCATCGCCGACGGCGAACAGATAGACAAGAACAACCTGCTGCAGTACATCGCCCCGCAGGACCTGAAGGCGTTCGGCCTCATCCCCGAAATCGTGGGCCGCATGCCGGTGCTCACCTACCTCGAACCGCTGGACCGCGCGGCACTCCGCCGCATATTGACCGAGCCGAAGAACTCCATCATCAAGCAGTACGTCAAGCTGTTCAAGATGGACGACGTTGACCTGGTGTTCAACCACGACGTGCTCGACTACATCGTGGACAAGGCCATCGAGTTCAAGCTCGGGGCACGCGGGCTGCGCTCCATCACGGAAGCCATCATGACGGACAAGATGTATGAAACCCCCTCGAAGAAAGTGAAGAAAGTGGTCATCACCCTGGCCTATGCCCAAAGCAAGATAGATAAAGCCAACGCCAACCGCCTCAAGAGCGCGTAACAGTTGACAATTGAAAGTTGATAATTGAAAAAGTTGGCAATGGCTTTAAACCCTCAACTTGTAGCTCGTAGCTTGTAACTCGTAACTCGTAGCTGATATGGGAAATATCGTAGCAATCGTAGGACGCCCGAACGTGGGCAAATCGACTTTGTTCAACCGGCTCACCCAGAGCCGCCGGGCCATTGTGAATGAAGAGGCCGGCACCACGCGCGACCGGCAGTATGGCAAGTGCGAATGGAACGGGCGCGAGTTCTCCGTCATCGACACCGGCGGCTGGGTGGTGAACTCCACCGATGTGTTCGAGGACGAAATCAAGCGGCAAGTGGTGTTGGCCATCGAGGAAGCCGATGTGGTCATGTTCGTGGTCGACGCGCAGGGCGGCATTACCGACCTGGACGTGGAGGTGGCCGAGATACTCCGCCGGGGCGCCAAGCCGGTGATGCTGGTGTGCAACAAGGTGGACCATTTCGACCTGCAATACCAGGCCACGGAGTTCTACAGCCTGGGGCTGGGCGACCCTTACATCGTGTCGGCCATCAACGGGCTGGGGTCGGGCGACCTGCTCGACGAGTTGCTGTCGCGCTTCCCGGCGGACAGCGCGGCATCCGGGGAGAACCTGGAGGAGCTGCCCCGGCTGGCGGTGGTGGGCCGCCCCAATGCGGGCAAGTCGTCCCTCATCAACGCCCTGATAGGCGAGAACCGCACCATCGTGACCGACATTGCCGGTACCACGCGCGATTCCATATACTTGCGGTTCAATAAGTTCAACCACGATTTCTATTTGGTGGACACGGCGGGCATCCGCAAGAAGGCCAAGGTGAACGAGGACCTGGAGTACTACTCCGTGGTGCGCTCTATCCGTGCCATCGAAAACTCGGACGTGTGCATCCTCATGCTTGACGGCACGCGCGGGCTGGAGGGGCAGGACTTGAACATCTTCTCCATCATTCAAAAAAACAAGAAAGGGCTGGTGGTGTGCGTCAACAAGTGGGACTTGGTGACCGACAAGACGCCCGCCCACATGAAGGCTTACGAAAAGGCCATCCGCGACCGCCTGGCCCCGTTCACCGATTTCCCCATCATTTTCGCCTCTGCACTGACCAAGCAGCGCATCCTGAAGGTGCTCGACATGGCGGCGCGGGTGTACGGCAACAAGCGGCGCAAGGTGCCTACCGCCAAGCTCAACGATTTTCTCCTGCCCCTCATCGGGGCTTATCCGCCTCCTTCGTGGAAGGGGAAATACGTGAAGATAAAGTACGTCACGCAGTTGCCCGACACGCAAGTGCCCACGTTCGTCTTTTTTGCCAACCTGCCGCAGTACGTCAAAGAACCATACCGCCGTTTCCTGGAGAACAAGATACGCGCCCAATGGGATTTCCTCGGTACGCCCGTCCAGCTGTTCTTCCGGAACAAATAGGGTAGGCCGTCGGGCAGCAGCCGCAAATTCTAAATAAAAAATCCCGAAGCGTGCGGGCTTCGGGGAAAGAGGTCGGGTAGGGGATTATGGCCTGCCTTCATGTGGGGGGACGGGGCGTGTCGTCCGGCTTCGGTCGTCGCGGGTGCATCTGCTGCATCTCGTAGATGAGGTGGCGTTTGTGCGAACGTTCGGCCTTGTAATACTTGTACAGCCGCTCGGGCGTGAGCACCTTCTTTAGGGCTTCGTGATAGCTGAGCAGCAGGTTGGCCTGTTCCATTTCGCGGTTGATGTACCGTTCGTTCAGTTCTTCGTAGTCGGGCGTTTCGCCTTTGGGGCGGCGGTGGTGGTATTTCTTGTGCAGTTCCCACATGCTCTGTTCGTGTTGCAGGAATATCGGCTTCACGGCCAGTTGCTCCGCTTCCGTCAGTTGGGCGGTGGCACTGATGTATTCCCATTTTTTCTCGTGCATTTCTTCCGGCGAGGGCGGCACCCTTCGTTCGGCAAAGAGGTTGAGGGATAGCAGAAGGGCGACGAGCGTCGTGCCGGTAGTTTTCAGTGTTCGTGTCATTGTTCCGTCTCCGTTAAATCTTCGTAATAAAAGTCGATGAGCGCGCCTTCGTCCACTTGCGACAGCAGGTAGCGTTCGTAGTTTTCCAGCTTCAGACTGGTGTTGCGTTGGTAGAGGAGGTAGGCCAGGTTGCCCAGGAGGAGAACGCCGGCGAAGAGGGCGGCCATGTACAGCCACGACTTCATCATGTGGCGCAGCGTGGGGCGTTGGGCGACGGTGGCTGCTTCCATGCGGTCGGCGAGGTCGTCAAAATAGTGGTCGGGCACACTGAAAGGCAGTTCCGTGCCGATGTCCTGAAGCGATATGCGTGGTTTGTTGTTCATTTCAAATTTCAAATTCCAGATTTCAGATTTCAGATTTCAGATTTCAGATTGTTTCCCGCAGATAGGCGCGGATGTTTTTTCGTAGGGCGATGCCCTACGCTGAGTGCTACAAGGCCGTTGGCCTTGGGATATACTTTTCTCCTTTCTCCTTTTCCCTTTTTACTTCTTCCTTTCCCCTTTTACCTTTCCCCTCTCCCTCCTCTCTCACCGTTTTCTTTGACTATGTGGCGGGGGGATGGTTTAATGGCTCGTATGTTTTTATTAGGGGAATGCCCCGTTTAAAACTCTTCCGATTCGAGGTACTTTTCTATTTTCTTCACGGCGTGGTGGTAGGAGGCCTTCAAGGCGCCTACCGTGGTGCCGAGGATGGCTTCCATTTCCTCGTACTTCAGGTCGTCGAAGTATTTCATGTTGAACACCAGACGTTGCTTTTCCGGCAGGGTGAGGATGGCGCGTTGCAGTTTCATTTGGGCTTCATTGCCGTTGATGTATTGGCCGGAGCGCAAGGTTTGAAGCAGCTGGTCCTCCACATCCTCGAACGATTGCAGGTTGTGTAGCCGCTTCTGTGCCAAGAAAGTAAGCGTCTCGTTGGTGGCTATGCGGTAGAGCCATGTGGACAGCCGCGAGTCGCCCCTGAAGCCTTCCAGCCCGTTCCAGGCCTTCATGAGCGTGTTTTGCAGCACGTCGTTGGTGTCGTCGTGCGACAGCAGCATCTTGCGGATGTGCCAATACAGCCGCTCCTGGTATTGGCGCACGAGGGTGGCAAAGGCTTCCAGCCTCGTGCCGGGTTGCCGCAAGCCGCGCAGCAGTTCGTCGTCGGTGCTGTAGTCCATGTGGTTATCTTTTCCAGAATGCTGGGGTGAGGATGATGAGGACGGTGAATATCTCCAGCCTGCCGATGAGCATGGCGAACGACATGACCCATTTGCAGAAGTCGGACAAGTCGGCAAAACTGCCGCCAGCCCCGAAGTTGCCGAAGGCGATGCCCACGTTGCCGATGCTGTTGACCATGCAGCTGACGGCCTCCATGAAACCCAGCCCGGCGCAGCTGAGTGCCAGCACGCCCAGCAGGGTGATGACTCCGTAGAGCATGACGAAGGCGGTGGTGCGCTTCACCACCTCGTCGCGCACCACGTGCCCGTTGTATCGCACCGGGAACACGGCGTTGGGGTGCGTCATGCGCTTGAACTCGGAATAACAGAACTTGCCCGTTAGCACCACGCGCGACACCTTGATGCCGCCTGCCGTGGAACCCGCCGACGCGCCGGTGAGCATGAGCAGCAGCAACATGATCCACGTAAACTGCGGCCAGGCCATGAAGTCGCACGAGGCAAAGCCCGTGGTGGACATCACGGCGCTGTTCATGAACAGGCTGTGGCGCAGCGTTTCTTCGACCGAAGCCAAGGTGAGCGGCTCGGAGAAGTCTAAGTTGGCCAACGTGGTGACTACCACGAACACGCCCAGGATGAGCAGGTAGCAGCGCAGCTCCTCATCGCGCCACACACGCTTGCCTCGCAGCTTGAACAGGAAGTAGTACAGGCTGAAGTTCACGCCGGACACGGTCATGAAAAAGGCGATGATGTACTCGATGAGGGGCGAGTCCCAATAGGCGATGCTGGCCTGCTTGGTGGAAAAGCCACCCGTGGCAATAGTGGAGAACGACTGGCACACGGCATCGAACCATCCCATGCCCGCCACGCGCAGCAACGCCGTTTCGGCTACGGTGAGCACTACGTAGATGATGAACAGGCGCTTGGCTGTCTCGCTTATCTTGGGGTGTATCTTGTCTTTGGTGGGGCCGGTAGCCTCGGCGGAGAACAGCTGCATGTTGCTGATGCCGAACAGCGGGAACAACGCCATCGAAATGCCGATGATGCCCAAGCCGCCCATCCAGTGCGTCATGGCGCGCCAGAAAAGTATGCCGTATGGCAGCGATTCGATGTCGGGCAGGATGGATGAGCCGGTGGTGGTGAAGCCCGACATGGTTTCGAAGAAGGCATCGGTGAAACTCGGTATGTGCCCGCTTGTCCAAAAGGGCAGCAGCCCCACGAGGGTGAACAAGAGCCAGGCTGCCGTGACTACCACCGACCCTTCGCGCTTGCCGATGTGGAACGAGGCCCGCTGCCCGGCCAGCACTCCCGCTGTGCCCAGCACGCAGGCGGTGCCGATGGCGGGCAGGAAGTCTGCACAGCCCTCGCCATAGAGCAGTCCTACACCCATGGAAAGCAGCATGAACACACATTCGACGAGCAGCAGCACGCCAAGTATCTTGAACAGGAATTTGTAGTTGAACGGAGTGGACATGGATTGAGCTACAAGCTACGAGCTACAAGTTGCGAGTTACCCGCTACCCTTGTAGCTTGTAGCTGGATTAGTGAAAAAATGTTTCTATCTTTCGTATTTGCGAAGCGGGGCAGAACACGATGACGTGGTCGCCCGGCATGATTTGCGTGTTGCCGTTGACCACGTAGCCGGTGCTGTCGCGCACGATGCCGCCGATGTTCACGTTGTGCGGCAGGCGCAGGTCCTTGATTTTCGAACTGGTTATCTTCGACTTTTCCTTGGCCTTGAATTCGATGACCTCCGCGTCCAGCCCCACCAGGTTGCGCACGTCGAGCACGTCGGCATCGAGCGTGATTTGGTAAATGTAGCTGGCCGCGATGATTTTCTTGTTGATAACCGTGTCGATGCCGAGGCTTTCGGCCAGCTTGATGTACTCGATGTTTTCCACCTCGGCGATGGCTTTCTTCACGCCGAAGTGCTTGGCGGCGAGGCAGGCCAGGATGTTGGCCTCGGTGTTCGACGTGGCGGCCACGAAAGCATCCGTGTCGTGGATGCCTTCCTCTTTCAGTATTTCCACGTTGCGCACGTCGGAGTTGATGATGAGCACATGGTCGAATTTGTCGGCCAGGTAATTGCATTTCTCCCGGTCGCGTTCCAGGATGGTCTTGTCTATGCCGGGGGGCAGGCAGTAGATGGCCTCGCGCACGATGCGGCTTCCGCCCATGAACATGACACTCTTTATCTGGTAACTTTCCTTGCCGGCCTGTTCGCGCACGAAGTCGAGGTTTTGCGGAGTGGTGATGAAGTACACCAGGTCGTTGGCCTTGATTTCATCGGGGCCGGAAGGGATGATGGTGTCTGCCTTGCGGCGGATGGCCACCACGCGGTATTTGTCGTGGTCGAAGTAGCCGGTCTTGAATGGCTTGTTCAGGATGACGGCGTGGTCGGGCACTTCGCAGGCGGCCAGCACCATCACTCCGTTGCAGAAGCTGAGGTACTGCCGCAGCCAGCTGGTCTTGAGCGACTCGGCTATTTCGCGCCCGGCCAGCATTTCGGGGTAGATGAAGTGGTTCACCCCCAGCTGTTCGAAGAAGGTCTTGTTCTTTTCCTGTAAGTATTCGTAGTTGTCGATGCGGGCCAGGGTGGACTTGGCTCCGAGGCTGTTGGCCAACATGCACGAGGTCATGTTCACGCTCTCGTAGGGGGTTACGGCTATGAACAGGTCGGCTTTGTCTGCCTGCACCTCCTTCAAGTCTTTGACCGAGGTGGGCGACCCTTGGTGCAGCATCAGGTCGTATTTGTCGCTCAGGGTGGCCAGGCGTTCCTGATTCTCATCTATCAAAGTGGTCTCCACATTTTCATGCACCAGCAACTTGGCCAGGTGTGTGCCCACTTCTCCAGCTCCTGCGATAATGATTCTCATATTCAGTTACAAGTAAACAAGTTGACAAGTAAACGAGTTATCCTATCAGTACGCTAAGACGGAAAGACGCGAAGGTTGTTTTTCTTATACCTTATATTCCATAATATGTCCCTTTGCGTCTTTCCGTCTTGGCGTACCCGTTAATCGTTAATCACTAATCACTAATCACTAATCACTAATCACTAATCGTTAATCACTGCTTCTATGCTGTGCTGGATGCCTTCCGCGTCCAGTCCCAGCAGGTGATACAGCTCGGCTTGCGAGCCGTGTTCCACAAACGTATCCGGGATGCCGAGCCTTGTTACCTGCACGGCATATCCGTGGTCGGCCATGAACTCCAGCACGGCACTGCCGAAGCCGCCTGCGATGACCCCGTCTTCCACGGTCACTACTTTATTGTAATGTTGTGCCACCTGGTGCAGCAGTTCCTCGTCGAGCGGCTTCAGGTAGCGCATGTCGTAGTGCGCGATGTTCACGGGGCGTTCCGCCTCGATGGCGGCGATGGCCCGGGCGGCGGGGTGCGCCATGGTGCCGATGGTGAGCACGGCCAGCGTGTCGCCCTCCTTCAGCTGCTCGCCCTTGCCGACGGGCAGTTGTTCGAGAGGTGTCCGCCAATCCAGGTTGAAGCCCTTGCCGCGCGGGTAGCGGATGGCAAAAGGTCCCGTGTCCGTGCATTGCGCCGTGTACATCAGGTTGCGCAGCTCCATCTCGTTGCGCGGGGCGGCGATGGCGAGGTGGGGGATGGGGCGCAGGTAGGCCAGGTCGAACTCGCCCTGGTGCGTCGCGCCGTCAGCTCCCACGATGCCTGCGCGGTCGATGCACAGCACCACGTGCAGGCTGCAGGGCCACGTCGTGTATGATGTTGTCGTAGGCCCGCTGCATGAATGAGGAGTAGATGTTGCAGAACGGCAGCAGCCCCTCCTTGGCCAGCCCGGCGGAGAACGTGACGGCGTGCCCTTCGGCGATGCCCACGTCGAACACCCGTTCGGGCATCTCCCGCTGCATGATGCACATGGAGCAGCCGACGGCATGGCGGGCGTGATGCCCACGATGCGCGGGTTGGTGCGGGCCAGCTCCAGCAGCGTCTCGCCGAACACGTCCTGGAACAGCGGCGGCTCGGGGCTGTGGGGCGCGGTGCAGGCGCGTTGTCCCGTCTTCACGTCGAACACGCCCGGCGCGTGCCAGATGGGCGCATCGTCCTCGGCGGGCTTGTATCCTTTCCCTTTTTTGGTGATGACGTGCAGCACCTTGGGACCTTTGTAGTTTTTGATTTCGCTCAGTACCCGCACCAAGGTTTGCACGTCGTGCCCGTCCACCGGGCCGAAGTAGCGGATGTTCAGCCCCTCGAAGATGTTCGGCTGGCCGCTCGACACCCGCGCCTTGATGCTGTTGTTCAGCCGGATGATGCGTTTGCGCCGCTCATCGTCCATGAGGCCGAAGCGGTGCAGCACGGTGTACAGGCGGTGGCGTATCTTGTTGTAGGTGGGCGAGGTGGTGATGTCCACCAGGTACTGGTTGAAGCCCCCCTTGATGGGGTCGATGGCCATTTGATTGTCGTTGAGTATGATGAGCAGGTTGTTCTTGTCCATCGAGGTGTTGTTCAAGCCCTCGAAGGCCAGCCCGCCGGTCATGGCCCCGTCGCCGATGACGGCCACCACCTTGCGCCGCTCGTCCTTCTTCAGCAAGGCCGCCACCGACATGCCAAGCCCCGCCGAGATGGAGGTGGAGGCGTGTCCCGTGCCGAAGGCGTCGTATTCGCTTTCGCGTGGGGTGGGGAATCCCGAGATGCCCCCCAGCTGGCGGTTGGTGTGGAACACGTCGCGCCGCCCGGTCAGTATCTTGTGCCCGTAGGCCTGGTGCCCCACGTCCCAGATGATGCGGTCGTAGGGCGTGTCGAACACATAGTGCAGGGCCACGGTGAGTTCCACCACGCCGAGGCTCGACCCCAAGTGTCCCGGGTGCTTGGCCACCTCGTCGATGATGAACGAGCGCAGTTCGGCGGCGACCACCCCCAAGTCTTCCTTCGGCACCTGCTTCAGGTCGGCCGGGGAGTTTATCTTGTCTAAATATTGATAATGTCTGTCGTCCATGTCCCCCTTCGTATAACGTGGTCACAAAAGTACATTTTTCGCTTCGATTTCCCAAACGTATAAAGCGGGCGGATGAACAGCGGGCGTGCCATGTTGTTGATTTACTTGATGTGAATATCTGCAATCTGCTTATGGCATGTCATCGTCTGCCCGTCATGCCGCGCCCCCTTCCCGCATCCATACTTCCCCGTCTGCCTGTCCATTCTTCCCCTTTTGCCCGGATATTCTTTCCGTCTTGGGCAGACATTCTACAAACTAAGACTTGGTTTGTAAAAACTAAGATTTGGTTTTTATAAACTAAGCTTTAGTTTTTAAAAACTAAGTCTTAGTTTGTAAAATATGCAGGCAAAGGAGGATGAATAGGCAGGCAAGGGATAAAGTATGGATGGGCAAGCGGGATGGTTTGGATAGGCAAATCCCCCAAAAAGCCAAAGAGGGAGGGCGAACTCCAATTCGCCCCCCCCCTTCTTGCCCTTGCGCGGCTGTCTTGTAGCAGTAATCAAGCGGGATGGGATTTCTTGTGTAGCGGCAGGTTATCCCTCCAGGCTGTCGCGCACGAAGCACAACGGGAGCAGGTCGCTCGCCCGCTCCAGCACGTACACGCATTCCGCGCCGTAGAGCAGCACCCGGATGTCCTGCCCGTAGCGGGTCTCCGTTTCCAGCAGCACCTGCCTGCACGCCCCGCACGGGGTGATGGGCTGTTCCAGGAAGTGCCCGTTGGTCCACCCCGCTATGGCCAGGGCGCGTACCGGCACTTCGGGGTGTTGTGCGTTGGCGTAGAACAGGGTGACGCGTTCGGCGCACAACCCGGACGGGTAAGCCGCGTTCTCCTGGTTGCTGCCGGCCAGCACTTCGCCGTTTGCCAGCCGCACGGCTGCTCCCACGTGGAAATGCGAGTAGGGCACATACGACTTCGCCACCTGCTCTTTGGCCTTGTTCAATAAGGCTTGGTCGGCCGCGTCCAATTCGTCGAAGCGATACACGGCGATGTTGGTCTCAATTCTTTTCTGATACATATGGTGTGATGTTGTGAAATCGTGGAATGGTTGTCGTACGAAAGGTATTTCGATGCAAATTGCATGTAATTGTTAACAAACAAGTGGGGCAGATGGTTTAAGCCAAATGCTTGAAATTATCCGTTGAGGTGTGTGTTTGTCCGCAAATTAGTCTTACCTTTGTCCTTCCATCACAACAATCCCGTATCAAGTTACATAGAAACTACATGAAACGTCTCATCTTTCTTCTTCTGTTGATGCCGGTCGTGGCTTTTGCGCAGCGTAACAATGCCTATCTGGCATACATTGACAAGTACAATGAACTGGCTGTCAAACAGCAGCAGGAGCATGGCATCCCGGCCAGCATCACGCTGGCGCAGGGCATCCTGGAGTCCGGAGCCGGGCAGGGACGACTGGCCGTACGGGCCAACAACCACTTCGGCATCAAGTGCCACGACGACTGGCACGGCGCGCGCATCTATCACAACGATGACAAGCGGCGTGAATGCTTCCGCCGCTACCGCCGCGTGCTCGACTCGTATGAGGACCACTCCAAGTTTCTGAAAAACCGCAGCCGCTATGCATCCTTGTTCGAGCTCGACCCCACCGACTACAAGGGCTGGGCGCATGGGTTGAAAAAGGCCGGTTACGCCACCGACCCAGCCTATGCCTACAAGCTCATTGCCTTGATCGATGAATATGAATTGCATCGCTTCGACCTGACGACTACGCGTGACAACCGGCGGAAATCGCGGAAGAACTGGCTGACGCGGGGCAGAACCACGTCGGCCACCTCCCTGGCCAAGCGTTCCGAACCGGTTCAGGAGCCTGTTGAAACGACCCCATCCCCTTCCGGCAAAGTGGTTGCTTATACTCCTCACTCCACCCAGCGGCTAAACGGGTTGCGGTATATCGTGGCTCGCCCGGGTGACACCTACGGCAGCATTGCGGACGAGTTTGGACTGAGTGCCAAGAACGTGGCCAAGTATAACGAGATGCCCCCCGAAGCGAAACCCACTCCTGGCGAACGCGTGTACCTGCAACAGAAAAAGCGGAAAGCCCCCCGGCAATTCGCTACGCACGTGGTGCAGCCGGGCGAATCTCTCTACAGCATTGCCCAATATTATGGCATCCGGCTGATCGCTTTGTACGACCTGAACGGCCTGTCCTACGATGCCAAGGCACAAGTAGGGCAAGTGCTGAAGCTACGATGATGGATTTTGCAATCAGCAGGAAACATTTACAGAAGGACGATGCGGAAAACAAACACCCAGTCATTAGCAGAGGTTATTCGCCAGTTGCTGAAGGAACAGCATCTGGACGACAAGCTCAATGACAGGCACATTATCGATGCCTGGCCTGTGGTGCTTGGGCCGAACATTTCCCAATACACCACTTCTTTGAGCGTGTGCGACCAGACGCTTTATGTCAGCCTGTCGTCGGCTGTGTTGCGGCATGAATTGTTTCTATCCAAGCAGGAAATCCTGTCGGCACTCAACCGCCATGTGGGCGCAGAGGTCATCCGGGATATCGTGTTTCGATGAAGCGAGAGGATAATAACAGATGCGGGGAACACATTCTTTGGGATGCTTCCGTATTTTTGTTGAAAGTTTGGAATAAAAGTAAACGCCTGCATGAGAAATGTTTCCCATGCAGGCGTTTATTTTCGTTAGTCTGTGTTCTTGCTCAATACGCTGCTTCGAATTGTTCAAGGAAACGCACGTCGTTTTCGGAGAACATGCGGAGGTCCTTTACCTGGTATTTCAAGTTGGCAATGCGTTCCACGCCCATGCCGAAGGCGTAACCTGAATACACGTCCGGGTCAATGCCGCAGTTGCGTAATACGTTGGGATCCACCATACCGCACCCGAGTATTTCCACCCAACCGGTGTGCTTGCAGAAAGGGGCAGCCTTTGCCGCCGCAAATGAGGCAGGAGATATCCATCTCCGCGCTCGGCTCGGTAAACGGGAAATATGACGGGCGTAGGCGGATTTCTGTCTCCGTGCCGAACATTTCCTTGGCGAAGTAGAGCAGGGCTTGCTTGAGGTCGGCAAACGACACGTTTTTATCCACGTACAGCCCTTCCACTTGGTGGAAGAAGCAATGGGCACGGTAGGAGATGGCTTCGTTGCGGTACACACGGCCCGGGAACACCATGCGGATGGGCGGTTGCTGGCGCAGCATGGTGCGCACCTGCACGGAGGAAGTGTGTGTGCGCAGCAGCATCGTTCGCGTGGCGTTCCACAAAAAGAAAGTATCCTGCATGTCACGGGCTGGGTGTTCGGGCGGGAAGTTCAACGCGCTGAACACATGCCAGTCGTCTTCTATCTCGGGTCCTTCGGCCACGGTGAATCCGATGCGTCCGAAGATGTCGATGATTTCTTCTCTCACGAGCGACAAGGGGTGGCGCGTGCCCAGTTTCACCGGCTCGGCGGTTCGGGTGAGGTCGGTGTACTGCGCGGTTTCCTGTTGGTTGGCGAAGTGTTCCTTCAGCGTGTTGATTTGCGCTTGGGCGGCGTTCTTCAGTTGGTTGAGCAGCTGGCCCACTTCCCGTTTGTCCTCGTTGGCCACGTTGCGGAAGTCATTGAACAGTTGTGATATTTCTCCCTTCTTGCTCAGGTACTTGATGCGAAGGGCTTCCAGTTCTTCGGCGTTGGCGGCGGTCATGCGGCTCACCTCGTCGAGTAATTGCTTGATGCGTTCCTTCACGCTTCCGGCAGTTGTTCGAACGTGAGTTTGACTGGATGCAGTTCAATCTTTTCCTTATGCGGCAGCGGTTTGGAGAAAGCGTTAGAAAAGCCATTGCCATAGACGCGAGCCACATTTCAAAGTCGGGAAAGAAGACTCCTTATATCGGCAAGTTCTGGTCGGGATGTGCTTCTGCGATGAAACGGGGACTGGAAATTCTCGGAATCGGCATTGTCGACATTGACAGTCGGGACTGTATGATGCTGCGTGCGGAACAGACGCCGGACAAGACGTATCTGGAAAAGCAAGGCGAAGATTACAACCTTGTGGACTGGTATCTTGACGTGCTCCGCAAACACAAGGACGAGCTGCTCGGCATAACACGTTATGTCGTTGCAGACGCATGGTTCTCAAAGGCAAAGTTCGTGGGTGAAGCCTGCTTGTTGGGATTCCATGTCATCAGCCGCCTGCGTGATGATGCCGCCTTGTGGTATGCACATGACGGCGTTCGCAATGCATATATTTACAAGCCAAATTTGAGTAAAAATCACAAAATGAAGTTATGATAACAAACTTTATCGTAGAGAATTACCGTTCGATAGACGGAGAAATCAGATTGTCGTTCATGGCTGATACAGGCATTAAGGACATGGACAACAGGGGATATACCACTGTTGCAAACACTCGCGTTCTTAACGCCAAGGCTTTCTATGGAGCCAACTCTTGCGGTAAATCAAATGTGTTCAAGGCTGTTGGAATGATGAGGGGTATCATTATTCATTCAGTGAGGCTGAACGATAACGAAACGTTACCGTATGATGCTTTTCTCCTTTCGGATAAGGAGGCGAGACCAACACGGTTTGAAATGTCATTTGTGGATGGCACCGACAAGTTTACATACGGTTTCAGCTACACTGCGAAACGGATAGAAGAAGAATGGCTGGTAGCAAAATTCCCCAAGCGATCACTTAAGACACTATTAAGACGCACCCAAAATACAATTGAGATTGATGAGCAGAACTACTCGGAAGGTTTGTCAATAAAAAGAAGGCACTATTCCACTGAACAATAACAGGTTGTTCATTTCGTTAGCCGCACAATTGGGAGGCGAGATATCGAAACGAGTGATAGAATGGTTCAGAACAAAGCCTAGCGTGATTTCCGGTTTGCGAGATAATGACTTTTCGCGCTATACTAAGGAGATACTTCATACCAGGACTGATTATAAAAAGATGAAATTTTGGACTTTATCAGCAGTATGGATGTGGGGTTCCGTGAAGTAACCACCGAACAAGAGTATATTGACGAAAAGATGCTGCCCAAAGGTCTGCCCGCAGAAATTGTGGCATCCCTAAAAGAGCATCCACCCATTGTTGCCTATGCCAAGCATAGCAAAATAAACGCAGATGGTGAGGTTGTTGGGATGGTTGATTTTGACATAGAAGAAAGGGAGTCGGATGGTACGAGGAAACTGTTTAATCTTGCCGGGCCTATTGTTGACACCTTACGGCAAGGGAAATCGCTGTTTGTGGATGAACTGGATGCACAGTTGCACCCGCTGTTGTCGCGACGTATTGTAAAACTCTTTAACTATGCAGAAACGAACCCTCACGGAGCCCAGCTGATTTTTACGACTCATGATACTAACATGCTGTCAAAGAAATTGCTGAGACGAGATCAGGTGGTCTTCGTAGAAAAGACGGCAAAAACGAGCTATTCTACAAAACTCACACCGATGATGAGTATAACGCTGGACAACGGGGCAAAGCCTAGGACAGATAGCAACTACGAGAAGAATTATTTGGAAGGCAAGTATGGTGCAATTCCATACTTTGAGGATGAATTTAACGGTTGTAACGAATAGAGAAAGGAGGCGAATACCATGCAGCCAGTGTATATTGACTTACATATCCACACCTATCCCAATGCGAACGACCGTTCGACGGACTATGATGTTGTGACGCTGGTGAAGAAGATTGAGGAGTACAACAATGATGAACCATTCCTAATAAGCTTTACCGACCACAACACCATTAACAAGAAAGCATACCTAGCAGCCAAGGCTATCGGAGTTAACCTACTGTTGGGTGCAGAACTGCACATCAAGAACCACGATGACGTAGAGGCGTTCCACTGCCATATTTATTTCAACATGGATGTGACAGAGGAAAACATTAAAGCGCTGAACGAGATCTTGGACAAACTGTATACAAACAAACTGCCATGCAAAACCGACCAGTCAATACCCGACATACAGAAGGTAATTAATGCCTTCGATCCATTTGAGTTTATGCTACTGCCACACGCGGGTCAGAAGCACGGACAGTTCAACTACTCACTGCATGAGGGGGAACAGGTAGATAACGCCATCAGCCGCAGTATCTACTACAACCAGTTTGACGGCTTTACTGCGCGTGAGGACAAGGGACTGGAAACCACACGAGAGTATTTTGCCAAATTGGGCATAGCGGAGTTTGTGAACCTGCTGACCTGCTCAGACAACTATATTCCTAGCCGCTACCCGGAACCGAAATCGAGCGAGGCTTCGCCTTTCGTGCCTACGTGGATGATGGCTGAACCGACATACGACGGCGTGAGGTTGTCACTCTCGGAGAGCTCGAGACTGTTCTACCAAAAGGAAAAGCCGCAGATACAATGCGACCACATAGGTAAGGTGAGGTTGTCAAACGAGCTAATAGACATTGACGTAGAACTGACAGAAGGACTTAATGTGGTGATAGGTGGCTCTTCATCGGGCAAAAACGCTGTTTGTGGACTCGATGAACAAATTCTTTGAACAGGATTTGCAACATTCGGAATATGCTAAGTTCAAGGTGGAGAACATAGACGTAAAGAACCCGTCGGAAATTCATCCCTACTACATTCACCAGAACTTTATAGCAGATTTGGTGAACAGGAATGATGAAGCCTCGATAGACGAGATTCCAATCCTGAAGAAAGCATTTCCGAGCGATGACAACGTGAAGCGACAAATCAGCAAAACGCTGGCAGATCTGAAACGCATAGTGGATGAGATGCTACTTTGCGTGGAAAACATTGAGAAGATAGAGCGTTGGCTGAAGGACATTCCACATCCCGGTAAACTGATTACGAAGGGTAAAGTGGAGGGAAACATTTTCCAGCCGCTGATGCCAAAGAATGATGAAGAGGAGAAATGCGCCTATCCGGAGGAAGAGTACAATGCCAACGTTGAAAATATGGTGGCTCTGGAAAAGTTTGTAAACGAAAATCCGTTTACAAACAATATCAGCAAGGAGGTAGAGGTTATACTGAAGGAGCTCGCTAAAGCTAGAAGGGGTGCTGTGCTATTTGAAAATGTGGCCGCACTGATAGCGACGCGCAAGGATGAGAAGGACGAAGAACTGCAAACAAGGCAGGGACAGAACCAGAGCAACTTACAAAACCGCAGGAAACTGATACAGCACCTTTGTGACTACGTGAAATACAGCCGTAGTTTTGCTGAGCAGAAAGTGAAACTGACCGAGATGAACAGGTCGTTTACCACTAAAGAAGTGAAGGCCACTGGGCACACACTGTACATAGAAAACACGTTCAAATTTAACGAAGAAGTGTTGATGGAGGTGCTGAACAAGTATCTGAACCACCACTTCAGGAATATGGACGATGTGGTGCCGAAGAATATGTACCAGACAAAATTCAAACAGCGTCCGAAGGTGAGCTCATATAGGGAATTGTGACTTTATCTATGAATACCTTCGGAAAAACGACCATACATCGTATAAAATCGTGTCTTCGGATGGCAGGAATTTTTACGAGATGAGTCCTGGCTGGAAGTCGGCTATCCTGCTGGACTTGATACTTGGCTATGATGGCGGCAATTCACCTATCATCATTGATCAGCCGGAAGACAACCTGGCTGTGAAGTATATCAACGAGGCGCTGGTGCAGACCATCAAAAAGGTGAAGTACAGGAAGCAAGTGATACTGGTGAGCCACAACGCCACCATTCCGATGATGGCTGATGCTCAGACCATTGTGCTATGCAAGAACGACGGAAAGAAAATCACAATCCGTTCAGCATCGCTAGAAGGTCAGATTGGAAAAGAGAAGGTGCTGGACCTGATAGCAGATCAGACCGACGGTGGCAAGGCATCGATCAAGAAAAAGAGTAAAGAAGTATAACCTGAAAAAATTCAATTAAGCGATATGAAACTGGTATTCAAGAAGAACGAAAATGGTGATGTATCGGTAACCATGTTTAAGGGCACCGCAGAAGCGCAATTCTCCTATATCGAGATGATTAAGGCACTCTTGGCTGGTGAAGCACTAGACCGTGATTATGATGAAAGCATCTCTAAGGAAGAGCAGGCGCAAATAAACGACGTGTTGAAAGAGATAGAGAATACAGCAATAGAAACCATGACAGAGAACACGGATATTGAACATGACAAAACGGAGAGCGATGAGAACTTACCGTTTTTGAAGCAACATACCAAGGATGATTATAATAATGAAATACAAAATTTATAAATTGTTCTTGTGACCAAAGAAACGTCCAATACACATAACATTTAAAGTTTTTACTTGTAAGTGATCATGATAGATTATAATCTACGCACTGTCATACTTTTTTTATTGTTTTATTATGTTAAAAACATTAAATTTTAATCCTTTCAATAATCCTTGAATTTTCCCTTATCACTTTTCTATCGTTTAGTTAAAAAGCATTGATAATCAGATATATACAAATTTTGTTTTTATTATCTAAAAAGAATTATACATTAGTTTGCAACCATAATTTAAACAGCGGGTCTGTAATGGTATATATACCTCCCCGTTGGGTTTGAGATGTCCTATCTATAATTTTCCGGTCAGCCATCAGTTTGAGATAGGGGGATATCTTCCCATTGTCTTGACCTGTCATCTGACGGATCTCCTGCAGACTGACTCCATTTTCAGGCCTTGCAATAGCCGATAAAATTCTTTGAATCTGCACTACATAGCTATCATACTTTTGCCTGATAATAGAAAGAGAAATAGTCTAAAAGAAGCATTATATCCATTTCGTGACTTGCAGAATCTTCAATAATCTTTGCGGCAATCTGCACAGAACGGGGTGTCTTAGGCAAGTAAGACATCAAGTTTTCCAAACGTGTCATATCCGCCTCATACCCTACGAACATACTATAATCAGTGACGACAAGAGGCCGTATATAAGAGATCTTAAATCCTTCGAAGAAAGCAGACTCATAACGGGTGAATGCCGGCAGCACCTTGTCGGCTGTTGCTATCAGAATAGGTGCACCAGCTTTATTGAGCTTTCCCCTCAAATTATACTGCTCAGTATTATCAGTCCTCTCGAAATAGTACTGGACATTGTCAATCAACAAGACAATCCTGCAAGAATCGTCCTGCAGTGAACAAAACTTCCATATATCATCAGTTGAGAAAAAGGCTTTTTCCATCTATAAATACCGGCTTAAGCCATTTGGCACTGTTCTCTATACTGAAATACATCCTTTTGAGTAATGAGGTCTTTCCACTCCCTTTTTTCACCAATAATCAAATTGGGCTGTGCGATCTTATCCCTGTCCTCCTTTAACAAATAGCTGAAGATGGACGTAAAAATATCATTGTTCATGACAACAGTCTCTTTCCTTTATCCCATTGCCAAGAGATAAAGGAGGCTGATGCAATATGCTAGTACTTGTATTCATCTATTTAATCATTAAACAAATCTGTCAAATCAATAATCCCTCAAAAGCGGTGAGCGGAACATACGCAAAGCGTCTTTCTTCATAATGTATTCAAGACACTTTGCTTAAAGTATAATCAACAGCCTCAATCTTTGAGGCATCCTGACCTGTCATCAAAATGTTGAGCATACCCTATTCCTCCGGTAGAGTGGCAAGTAGCTTTAGAATCTACCGGGCAGGAAGCTCGTATTCACCATATTCGACTAGTCTCTCAGACCAGGTACTCAAATAATTCTCTAAATATAACCTACGATAAGCTGTGTCGATATCTTCCCAAGTCATCTTGTCCTCATAGTCTTCTACCTATTTTGAGAAATAGAATAAGGGATGTTCCAACTTGTTCTACGAATACTCAACAAACTCATCGCTCATTTCAATATTTTCAGACCTACAAAACCGCAGAACAGCCAACGGATTTTAGTTTTGCTAACCCGTAGCAGGCTTTTAAGCCAGTTGAGGATAAAGTCCACTTTTTTCAGTTCTGTCTTCACCCGTGCTGAGAATCTCTAGAAAAAGAGTCTATTCATCAACGACAATAAATATGTCTTCATCGTGCCTGATTAGCTCCTTCAAGAAATCTTCCAGGTCTTCTTTTTTCCAAAAAATCAAATTGAACAGGACCGAGAGAAATCTTCTCTATCCTTTCCAGTACTGAAGTCAACCCTTTGGACATTCCTTTAGCTACCTGTTTCCAAATACCATTTTTACAGGAGGCTTCAATTACAAGGTTAAGAAAACCATCTTCTGTGATTGTTTCCTCCAGGTCGATATAAACACATTTCCACCTCTGATTCTTTTTCTCTTCTATCAGAATTTCGCCTAAGAAGACTTGCTAATGCGGCGAGGTACAGACAGTAAAAAGAATGGCTACTATCAAGCTGTCTGTTTACCTTGCGGATTTCCTTTTCTCTTCCGAAGAAGTCACCATATTCTGCCAATAGACCAATCTTATCTGATCTACACATAGTTTTTCAGATTTATCCGCAAAGATAAATATCTAATTAATAAAAAATATTTTTATAGAAAATTATTTTTATAAGTTTATGGCCATGCAGTTCATTGGTCCGGACGTATTCATTAAATATGAACACAGGTAAAATGATGAAGCAATAAATATCGTCATAAAAAGTGAAAAAATCGGGCATATACAAAGAATTTCTTAAGTTCACAAATGGTATTCCACTGGGATTAATCTGCAGTAATCATTATTAAAAAATTATATCTAAATAGCTTTACATACTTTGAAGAACGCAATCTTGCTTTCTGAACAAAAAGGACGAAAAAACAACAAATCACTTTCCTCAAATATGAGATTCAGTATTTAAGAGATTAGCCGTCTGTCGTATATTCAAACTCTCACGATAATCCTCTGCTGCACAATCAGTCATTTCTTCTGTAAAGTCAATTTGCTGGTCGGAATTGTTGCATTCATATTTATTGAATGCCTCCAATAATCCAGTACGTACTGCTGTCCGATACCAAAGAGTACCTTCCTTATGGGTTTCGAAACCAAATCAGATGCAGTCATATTTCCATATTTTGCCAATATCTCGTCCATCATCTCGATTTCACATTCTGAGAATTCATTGTCATCAAAATCGGCTATTGCTTCAATGAAAGTACCTCCATCCTTAAAATCAGTTTTTACGAAATTTTTTCAGAAGATACGGACTGTCAGAAAGATCGACGAACACATCCTTTGCTACAGGACCGATCTGCCATACTTCAAACGGTATGCCTATGAACGGGATATGATATTTCAGTGCCATACGTTCCTCCATCAAATACAAAAGTATCAGTAGTTGTGTCTTGCTGAGATTAGATTTTTTACGCGCTATATACACAATCGTATTACCAAGCTTCTGTTTAGTATATTCAGAGAATTTACACATAATCAATGTCATTTTGGTTACAAAGATAGCTTTAACCTTAAAACGGACAAGAAAACAAGCAATTAACTGTACAAATGTACGTCGACACATGTGGTCAAATAAACAATAAAACAGTTTCAGATAGAAGTGAACAAAATAAATATTGAAAAATCAGTCTTCACACACCCGTAATCCATTAATTATCCGTATCTTTGCCTATTAGAAAGCAACTTCAAAATCATGAAAGAATCTATAATCATAAAGAACTTAGGCCCGCTTAAAGAAGTGGAAATAAGAGATATCAAACCACTGACCGTATTTATCGGTAAGTCTGCCAGTGGTAAGAGTACAATCATGAAAATTATTGTACTTATGAGATATATCTACAAAATGGTAAATATCCGTTCGTATTTGAAAAATGCGAAGATTACCCGTTCGCCATTCAAACTACGTTTCAACTCTCTGCTTCAGGACGGCCTGGAAAGCATGATAACGGTAGAAACCGAGATATATTATACCGTAGAAATAAACGGGAATCAATATACCCTGTCCTATACCAACAAGACTTTGCAGTCGGACATCAACATTCCAAACAACGACCTGGTATTCTTCAAGGAATCGTATATATCAGAAACACGAAGCGTAATCCCTACATGGGCATCCAAAGTGGCTACGCTTAAAGGGGCAAGCCTCGGCTTCTTCTTTCACGAGACATTCAACGACTTCAACAACGCGACAGATGTCATCAAAGAACAGCAACTGGACTATCTGAATCTGAAGATGAAAGTCCAGAAGTCCGGCAACAAGCCTAAACAGTTTATGATAGAGTCATTACAGGAAGGCACCAAACCTGTGGAACTGAGATATGCTTCTTCCGGTATTCAGACATCTGCTCCATTGGTCACCATTGTTCGCTATTTTGCAAAAGAATTCTCATTCAAGGATGCTTTCAAGCGCTCTGTACTGGACTATCTGTACAAACAAGACAGACTTGAAAATTCACTCCCCAAATCAACCAAAGCGATTTGGAGAAGTATGTGCATATCCATATAGAAGAAGCCGAACTGAGTCTCGATCCAGAGGCGCAGAGGGCCCTCATAAGCAATCTTATTGATGAAGCGTTCCACAAGAACAATGAAGACCGCAAGCTGGGGCTGATGATAGCCACACACAGCCCCTTATATCGTAAACCATCTGAATGTACTGCTGCGTGCCGGATATTTTGAAAAGGCAAGGGAAAACTACCCTTTCCTGGAGAAGGACGACATTGCCGTATATCGTGTAAATGAAGGCACTCTGACATCTCTGATGGCAACGGATAACGAAACGGAAGAGTATGTAATCAATACCTACGACATGTCCGACACGATGGAAAGAATCTTTGACGAATACGAAAGCATGGAGGAATAATGTATGGACAGCGCACTGATTGACTTCCTCAAAAAGGACTATCCCGCACATTTCGGACAGGAATGGAAAGAAGACACCATGCAAGTCCGAAGAGAACAACGGTCTAAAGGCAAATTCGAAATACGAGACGGACAACTGCAAATTGTACAATATACAGGTAATGGCGTATCCGTAATTAACAACAATTCGGAAACAGATGTAGAAATCATAGATTTCGAACACTATATAAACATCTTTCGCGATACAGATGCCGGTATGGGACGTAAATGTGACTTTATCATCAATCCGATAGCCGGATATGATTTCATCATATTCAATGAGTTGACTGAAAGCGAAAAACAATACATCATGCCTTTCACTTCTCCCAAAACAGGGGAAGAAAAAGGAAGGAAAACTGGCATACGCAAAAAAACAACTAGAAATCTCCATTGAAAAATTCTATAGCGTAAACAACTTTTGGACGACTATGAAAAAAAGTGGCTCTTTTTTCATGCCGACTGACAGATACGAGACCTAATGGAATCATGTCAAAATCATTACGGGCTTTCCGGAAACCACAGAAAATATTCGCCAATATCCGGGCTCATGAGCTACTGATACATGACTTTGTCTTTGAACAGAGAATATACGATAACGAGTACAAAGTTTGCTAAAAATAACAAGAAATACTCTGATAGTTATCAGAGTAAACCATATATACAGGAACAATGGATGGAGAAAAGACAAGAATATCCAGATTCTAAAGTGTATTGCCTATCTGTAACTGAGACCACCCACTAATAAAAGGACTTATCAGTTTGGAAAGTATCGCTTATGTAAAAACTAAGGACATCATTCTTGCGTTTATGGCGGTTTATGAATTGCCGAAAGCATTATATTCTTCTCTGATAAATGAATGAATTAAATCATAGGAAAAGTCCAATCTAATAAAGATACCAGTAATGAAACAGGAAAGACTTTGAGCAGTTGAAACAGAAAGTGATTATAATGAATATGTTATAAAAGCATTCTATATCTCCTGATTGTCGGCTAGTATGGTTGCGCTCTGCTCAAATATCTGCATAACAAAACATTTAATTTGGAAGGAAAAAAGAGAAGAAATAATAAAAGGTTGGCAGTCTATTCCAATGAATTATCGTCTAAACAGAAATATTAGTTACATTTTGCCAATTATAGATTTGATTAAGATGAAAGAAAAGATACAAATAGCTAAAATGAGAGCGGTATTACTATATATCATGCAAAGTTTCCCTCATGGAGTAGAGTTTATAAAGTTATTTAAAATACTTTATTTTGCTCAGCAGGATCATCTTCTCAAATATGGGAAAGTGCTTATAGAAGACTCTTTTAAGGCATTGAAGCATGGCCCTGTTCCTACCTACATTTACAAGGCACTACAAATAGCAGAGAGAATGCAGCTGGAGGGTAATTTTGATGAATTTCTTATCAACATAAAAGTGCATGACAAGAAGGTTTATACTTCTGCCACACCTAATATGGACTACATTTCAGGCTCAAACAGGCGTTGTCTAGATGACGCTATTGCCCAATATAAGGACATAACTTCCGACATGCTACATGACTCAGCATGGGAGGAAGTCATGACGTGCATTCGGATGCTCCTCAAAAAAAATTGTATTACTATTATAGACATAGCAAGAGCAGGAAAGGCAACAAAGGAAATGGTAGACTATAGCCGCGAAAAACAGATAGTAAAAAATGCTTTATCCTAAAATTTGAAGACGTAAATTAGACTGAGGTAGTGCCTTTAAGCAATAGCGATGGCTTTGTCCTTTCAGTACTAGATAAATCTTCCGTCGTCTAGGTATTCAACTTTATAACACTTGCAGCCCTAGATTCAGCAGTTGCTGTCTTGCCACACCACTTTGGTCTTGGATCTGCACCGTACCAAAAGCTTCGAGTCTCAAATCAAGAATCTAGTCGCAATTCTGTCAGATGTTTTATCTCCTTCATAGCTGACTGCGAAAATGCACAGAAAAGCAATCACAAATTCACCAGTTAAAATACTCAATCCGCAGCGTAAAATGTAAAGACACGCGATAGCTAATTAAACATAAATAATTACAGATAAAAATCAATAAGCAACAAAGACTTATCAGAAGCATATATGAAGCTATTAAGCTAGAAAATAAGTAATATTTGATTAGAAATTAGAGAACAATCTGATTTTATTTCAGCAATTCTTTGATGAGAAAATATGAAAACTTATAACTTACTGTTATTTAAGTATTTATATATTTATTTGTTGCACATTATCTACTAATTTGTTGTACAAATATGGTACTAATAAGTGAATTACATATATTTTAGGAACAATGAATACAAAAATGTATCCCAATATTCGTTTTCAATATTGATAAGGGAAAAACTACTTGTGTATATTCTTGATTTTCAGACAATATATTTTTAAGTGTCACATTATCTACCATTAAGTTACGGTACAAATATGGTACATTT
>VOFD01002086.1_pt1 | contig 37581 bp, 41 predicted proteins | sample 5384101 | NCBI WGS metagenome assembly VOFD01 (sample SAMN12384723, study PRJNA508395) | human gut metagenome | isolation source: healthy gut C | host: Homo sapiens
CGCCAGGCAGGCTTGCGGGCCGCTGATTCCCGGGTGGGTGCAGGCGGCGATGCCTTCGGCTGCCGCCAGGCGGGCGTTGAGCCGGGCGCCGAAGGCTGGTGTGAATGCGGTCGAGATAAGTGGTAGTTCAGTTTCCAGGTGGAAGTTGTCGCTACTTGGCCGCCGATGTTCGTTCAGGTCGATGAAGAGGATGTCACTGCTCCTCGGCCACCTGCCGTCCAGAGTCCGAAGGTGGTGTTGACGCGCCCCGTGTCCCGGCCGGTTGCGTCCCAAGCGTTGCGCGGGGTGAGTGAAAGCAGGATGGACCGCTAACCTGCTGCATTCGCACTGGCTGGCGACCGCCATAGCTGTAGACGGTTTCCGTTCGCCGTTTTGCTGATGGTCACGTTCAGGGAGTCGGTGGGGCTGATGCCGCGGATGGAAGCCCGCGCGCGTCCGCTGTCGAACGGTCCCGTTGTCGTTGTGCCCCAGCTCGATGATGACGTGTCGCCCTTGCGGATGCCCTTCTTCACGTCGGGCCACAGTCGGCGGTAGAACGTGCGGCTGCTCAAAGCCGCCCAGTGCATGGTTCTCGACGCTGATTTTCGCTTGTCGAAATATTCGTGGGCGAAGAATCCCCAGCCCCATTGGCCGTTGTCGCCGTTGCCTTCGTGCCGGTGCGCATCGTGGAGTGCCCACGAGGAAGAGCACGGGGCGGTCTCCCTGCCGGGAAGAGCCCGGCACGGGCGGGCGGTGTTGGCCAGTTCCAGACTGTCGAGGGTCAGGTCCACTACGTGGTTCACGTCCTCCATCGGACGGAATTTCTGGGCGGTCTGGGCCGTGGCGGTCCATCCGTATCCAAGGAGTAAAAAGTGTCAGTAAGTCTTTTTTTTTTCATGATTATGGCGTATTTTCTGTTTGAGTCTGTTGTTGTGCGCCTCGCGCCATCCGGCGCAGGTATCCGGCCAGCCGGTCGCCGTCGCGCGGCGTGGGCGGTTGGCGGTCGGCCATGCGGCCGTCGCGGTCGATGAGCAGGTAGGTGGGATAGGCCTGTATGGACAGGTGCCGCGTCAGCGCCGTCCCATTTCCGGCGGCAGGTTGTAGTGCACGCTGTTCCGTCCGGTCAGGTCGGTTTCTTTCAGGAAGTTGAGCCAGCTTTCTTCCGGTGAGTGCACGGCCAGATAGAGGAACACGATGTCGTCTTCGTCCGCGAGCGAGGCTTTCAGCGCCGGAACTGCCTTCATCTGCAACTTGCACGGCTCGCACCATGTGCCCCAGAAGTCGACATAGACGATTTTGCCGCGGTACGGCCGCAGGATTTCGGCCCACAGGCTGTCCGGGCTTCCGATGCCTTCGAGCGCTTCTGTGGTTTTCAGGCTTTGTGGGTGAGACAGGTCCTGGCCTTGCAACCGCTGGTAGCGCTCCTGCCGGGCGGACACGAAGGCATACAATTCAGGGTCGGAAAGACGTTCGCGGGCGAAGCCGATGATTTCCTGCGGGAAAGGCGCCCGGCGGCGGTCCAGTTCGTGCAAGACGACGCAGGCCGCATGGAAAGCCTTGAGGCTGTCCGCGACGTGCAGCAGGCGCAGGGGGGCGAGGTCTTTTTCCAGATTGCGCCGGATTTCCCACGTCTTGATTTTGTCTTGGTGCGCCTTGGCCAGTTGGCGGAACTCTTCGCTCTGTGTGAGCGCGCCGGCCCGTTCCATGGCGTCCAGGTAGGAGGCCATGCGCTCTTTCCACATGGCCGAGTCGGCCTGCAGCGATTCAAGGGAGAAGGACATGCTGATGCCCTCTTCCAGCAAGAGGAGGTCCGCCCGTTCGCGGTCGCTGAAGGTGTGGATGCCGTTCCGGTGCAGATAGTCAGCCAGCGTGGTGGCGGGCCACGTCACGCTGGAAGGCAGGGGGGAGGAATGGTAATGGCAAAAATTGTTCAAGGCGTAGCTCAGGTCGTCGTAGGCCGTGTAGGGCGGTCGGGCCAGTGCCAGCAGGGAGTCCACGGTGTGGAGAAAAGAGGGGGAAACGCTCAAACTGTCGCCGCTTGAGCGTGAACGCCTTTGCAACATTTGGCCGGCGCATTGCAGCGCGATGCTCCGGTCGAGGTAGTCCGCGGCTTGGCGCGAAAGGGTGGGGCGTCCTGCGCGTAAGTCGCGAGGACTTGCCGCTTGAGTCGCAGTTCGTCCATGCACACGGTTTTCCATTCTTCGGGCGAAAGGTCCTTGGAACGGTGCCAGTCCGAGTACCTGACGGTGCCGAGCCGCCGGTGACCCTCGATGATTTCCCTGTTGAAGTCCGCGCAACGGCCCATGAGGAAGATGCGCCCCTCCTCGTCGGCGTAGAGGGCCAGTGTGTCGCCGGGGGAGAGGATGGCCGGCATGAAAAGTCCCTCGAGCGCGTTGTTGATGTGCACTTCCGTGGCGCCCGTCACGGGCACGATGGCGGTGAACCGCCCCAGCGAATCCACGCGCGGACGGATTTCAAAGTCCTCTTCCGCAAAGGGGGAGGGCACGCGGAGGAGAATGCCTTCCGGCGACTTGCGGAAGGGAAGGTAGCCACGGACGATGGCCGAGTCCGCCGCGTAACCGGTGGGCAAGGCGGGGACGTCGGCGGTTTCCCGCGGCACGGGGGGCACGCGGCACAGGCGCACCGTGGCGGGCGTGCCGCCGGTGGCGGGTGTGATGGTGCAAAGGCTGTCGCGGCCGGGCGCGAAACGGAGGTGCAACGTGACACGTTCGTTGCCGCGTCGCAGGGCGACGGTGCCTTTCCGGCGCTGCAGTTCGATGCGGTCGTAGGTCCAGAAATCGTTCCGGAAAATGGCGAAGCGGTCGAAGAACGCGTATGTCCATTGCGCCGTGGCCGTGTCGGCCCAGCAACCTTTCAGGCGGCCGATGCCTCCGGCGGCTTGCAAGGATAGGCACCATGCGGCCGCAAGACAGAGGAGTATTCTTTTTTTCATGGTCTTGTGCTCTGTGAACGCGTTGCAAAGATAATGTTTTGGCACAGAAACTGCGGCTCTCGGGCGGAAAAAAAGGAGATGAAGGCATGAAATGTCGGTACAAAAGGGGCGAAGTCGTCTTTTTATCCCCTTTTTTCTTGGGCGCTTGCCATAAAATCAGTACATTTGCGGGTTGTGGTTTTTCCATGAAGCGAAAAAACAATCTTGATTAGATAATTTAAGGAAAAGAACTATGAGTTTAAAAATCATCGTACTTGCCAAGCAAGTGCCCGACACGCGGAACGTGGGGCCGGACGCCATGACACCGGAAGGCACCGTGAACCGTTCCGCACTGCCCGCGATCTTCAATCCCGAAGACTTGAACGCATTGGAACAGGCGTTGAGACTGAAAGACACTAATCCGGGTTCCACCGTGACCGTCATCACCATGGGGCCGCCGCGCGCCGCCGAAGTGATCCGCGAAAGCTTGTATCGCGGGGCCGACGGCGGTTACCTGCTCACCGACCGTGCCTTTGCCGGCGCCGACACGCTGGCCACCAGCTATGCGCTCGCTACGGCCATCCGCAAAATCGGGGTGCCCGACGTGATTCTCGGAGGCCGCCAGGCCATTGACGGCGACACGGCCCAAGTGGGACCGCAGGTGGCACAGAAACTGGGATTGCCGCAAGTGACCTACGTGGAGGAAATCTTGGCGTGCGCCGACGGGAAAATGACCGTGAAGCGTCACATCGACGGTGGCGTGGAGACGGTGGAAGCCCCCTTGCCGCTCGTGCTGACCGTGAACGGCAGCGCTGCGCCGTGCCGTCCGCGCAACGCCAAACTGGTGATGAAATACAAGCGGGCCATGGTGCCGATGGAGATGCCGGCGGAAGGACTGCCCTACGCCGAGGAATATGAGAAAAAGCCCTACCTCACGCTGGGACAGCTCACGACGGCCGACGTGGACGCCGACCTCGCACAATGCGGACTGAGCGGCTCGCCCACCAAGGTGAAGGCCGTGCAGAACATCGTGTTCAAGGCCAAGGAGAGCAAGGTGCTCACCGCTTCGGACGCCGACGTGGAGGGATTGATACAAGAATTATTGGCTAACCATACAATCGGATAAAGACTCATGAACAACGTATTTGTATATTGCGAGCTTGAAGGCACTACGGTGGCCGAGGTAAGCCAGGAATTGTTGACAAAGGGGCGCAAACTGGCCAACGAGCTGGGCGTGCAGCTCGAGGCCGTGGCCGCCGGGGCCGGTATTACGGGGAACATCGAATCCCAAATCTTGCCCTACGGCGTGGACCGCCTGCACATCTTCGATGCGCCGGGCCTGTCGCCCTATACGTCTTTGCCCCACACGGCAGTGATGGTCAATTTGTTTAAGGAAGAGCAGCCGCAGATTTGCCTGATGGGGGCCGACGTGGTGGGCCGCGACCTGGGGCCGCGCGTTTCGTCCGCCCTCCATTCCGGACTGACGGCCGACTGCACCGCCCTCGAAATCGGTCCGCACGATGACAAGAAGGCGGGCAAGCACTACGACAACCTGCTCTATCAGATCCGTCCGGCGTTCGGCGGCAACATCGTGGCCACCATCGTGAACCCCGAGAACCGTCCGCAGATGGCCACCGTCCGCAGCGGCGTGATGAAGGCCGAAGTGCTCGACCCGAATTATAAAGGAGAGGTGGTCGTACACGACGTGGCCAAGTATGTACCCGAAACGGAATATGTGGTGAAGGTCATTGACCGTCATGTAGAGAAAGCCAAGAACAACCTGAAGGGCGCTTCCATCGTTATCGCCGGCGGTTACGGCATGGGCAGCCGCGAAGGCTTCGACATGCTCTATGAGCTGGCACACGAACTGCATGCCGAAGTGGGCGGAAGCCGTGCGGCTGTCGATGCAGGCTTCTGCGACCACGACCTGCAATCGGACAGACGGGCGTGACCGTGCGTCCCAGGTGTACATCGCCTGCGGCATCTCCGGTGCCATCCAGCATATTGCCGGCATGAAGGAAAGCGGCATCATCATTTCGGTGAACAGCGACCCGAACGCACCGATCAACGCCATCGCCGACTACGTCATCAACGGTACGGTGGAGGAAGTCGTGCCGAAGCTTATTAAGTATTACAAACAAAACAGCAAGTAAACATGGCTAATTACTATTCAGACATACCGGAACTCAAGTATCACTTGAGAATCCGATGATGAAGCGCATCGTGGAATTGAAAGAGCGCGACTTCAGGGACAAGGACGAGTTCGACTATGCGCCGGTGGACTATGCCGACGCCATGGACTCTTACGACAAGACTTGGGAAATCGTGGGCGACATCACGGCCAACGTGAACTGAACGCCGAAGGCGTGGAGGGCCGCACCACCATGACGCAACATCTGGCTGCAGACTGCATCGAGACGTTGTATGAGTTCGGTGACGAGGACCGCGTTTGTTTCATCCTTTCCGAGTGGCCCGCGCGCCGGCGAGACCATGTCGATGGACTCCGGACCGAGCCGGATGCCGGTTCGACTTGCAGCGTGATGCTGAAAGTCACCAGCCGGACGAGGCCAACAATTCTCGCCGGGCGGTTGAACGGCGTGAAGCGTTTCATCACCAATGGCGATGCGGACATCCATCTCGTTCTGGCCCGTCTGGAAGAAGGTTCACTACGACAAGCGCGACGGCGGAGTGGACGTGCGCCGCATTGAGAACAAGATGGGTATTCATGGCTCACCCACGTGCGAGTTGGTCTACAAGAACGTTAGCTGCCGAGCTTCGCAAGTTGGGACCGATCAAGTATGCATGGCGCTGATGAACTGCGCAAGCGAAACCGGGGCATCGCCGCTCAGTCGGTCGGCCTGAGCCAGGCTGCCACAATGAGGCTTTTGGCCTATGCCATGGACCGCAAGCAGTTCGGCAAGGAAATCATCAACTTCCCGGCCGTGTAATGATATGCTGGCCACGATGAAGCGCCAAACTCGATGCCGGCCGTGCGTTGCTCTACCAGACTTCGCGCTATGTGGACATCTACAAGGCTTTGGACGACATTGCCCGCGAGCGCAAAATTGACGCCGGAAGAACGTGCCGAGCAGAAGAAGTACGCCAAACTGGCTGACAGCTTTACGTCAGCTGGCCAAGGGCATGAACCCGAATACGCCAACCAGAATGCATACGACAGCATACAGGTTCACGGTGGTTCTGGCTTCATGCTGGATGTATGCCTGCCAGCGCATTTATCGATGCGCGCATCACTTCTATTTATTGTGAGGGTACCACCCAATTGTAGACGGTGTCGCTATCCGCGCCATGCATCAACGGGGCTTATATTGCTACCATCCTCGAGTTTGAGGCTGTGCCGACGGCTCCGGAATTCGAGGGCTAAGCATGACCCGTATCAAGGAGAGATGGCTAACAAGTTCGATGCCTGCACGAACGCCGTGAAGGAGATGAACAATCAGGAGTTGCATGACTTGCGGCACGCCGCCTGATGGAAATGGCGGCCGACACCATCATGTGTCACTTGTTGCTGCAGGATGCCACCCGCCGTCCCGACCTCTTGCCAACACTTTTCTGGCTCGTAGTGATTATAAAGGTCTTACGGAGATGTATGCGGATATCCATTCCTTCTTTCTGTTTTGAGCAAACGAAGATGTTGGAACCGTATTGTAAGGTTAATAAAATCAGCGTGAAGAAAGCAAGGGCGTTCCTGGCTCTTATCAAGATCTGGCATCGGGCGAACCGAAGTCCGTGAAGAAGCATAATGAACACTTTGTCAGCAAACATCTGAAGTTGAAGAGCGGTATTATCTGACCACATCCTCAAGACGTGGATAGGCATACGGCTTGACGAAGAACAGCGGCGGTGGTGTGCATAAAACGGGGCTATGCCATTCTCCGGAGACAGGACGCGAACCGGAAGGCGGTGGTGGACGGAGGTTCATGTTCCATGGTGAACCAATATCTGAAGAGCAATATACTGGACTCTCCGGGGCTGGTGGACAAGTCATCCTCTTCTTTGGAAGCTATTTTGAGGCTCCCTACGAAGGAGATGACCTTAACGCTTTTTTCAATTATGTATCCAAGGCCGACTTTTCTACCTTGAAAGGTAATATGGAGGAATATGTGGGAGCAGGTCATTGACCGTCGGACGGGCCGGTGTGTCAGCATTGCCCATGAGACACTGCGCTCGGCACAGGAAGTGCGGATTGCGAATTTCCTGTTCATGAACGGGATTGATTATTCGTATGAGAAGCCTTACCCTTATCATATCCTTCGTTCCCACAAACTTTACACGCCGGATTTTACCATTGAACAGGATGGGCGCGTGGCTTATATCGAGCATTTCGGCATTACGGAAGACGGATGGAACAGCCGTTATTCCGAAGAAGAGCTGATGCGGTACGAACAGGAAATCGAGGATAAGATAGCGTTGCACCGGAAACATGGCACAGAGCTGATTTTCACTTATTCGGATTACAATGACAGGCGTGATTTCCTGAAGCATCTGGAGCAACTTGTGGAGCATGGCTTTGAGCTGCGTCCAAGGTCTTCGCGTGAGATTTTCGACAAAATCATAAGCACGGAGGAAAACAAGTACATTTCCAGATTGGTCAAGTTGGTTTGCACCTTCATCCGGAATTTCAAGACACAAGGGCTGGCATTGGAAGATTTTTTTCCGTATTCAGGCCCGGACTTCCAATGAGCGCACCAAGTTGTTCATGCTCATTTGTGAGCAATGCTTTCACGAATATGAGAAGCGGTTGAAGGAGAGGCTGGCGATAGACTTCGAGGACATGATCAACGATTCCGCACGGATTCTGCGGGAAGAGGAGGTGAAAAGGCAAGAAGCTGGATTTCAAATATATTATTGTAGATGAGTATCAGGACATCTCGCGCCAACGGTTTAACCTGACCCAGGAGCTGGGTAAGCTGTGTGATGCGAAAAATCATTGCCGTGGGCGATGATTGGCAGTCTATCTATGCTTATGCCGGTTCCGACATCACGCTGTTCACCCGTTTCCGGGAATCTTTCGGTTATGGGGCAGTCTGACAATCGCCCGGACTTACCGTAATGCTCAGGAAGTGATTGACATTGCAGGTGGTTTCATCCAAAAAGAACGCGACACAGATTGCAAGAGCTTCGTTTCGCCCAAGCATATTGACCGGCCTGTCGTGGTGGAGACCTATACAGAGGAGGTGGACCGGAAGAAATATGTATTTCCTGTGGGCGAGGACGGTGAGCGGGTCATCGGGCAGATACAGGACGAGAATCCTGGCGGCAGCCTTCCATCCTTCTGTTGGGACGCTATACTTTTGACGCTATAACCCAGCCGCCTGTCTGATTTCATTTATGAGGAGAAAACGGGTAATGTGATATCCAAAAGTTCCCGTCATCGCGTCTGGAGTTCATGACCGTCCACCGTGCCAAGGGACTGGGTTATGATTATGTCGGCCTCTCGTCAATGCCCGTAACGAATTGTATGGCTTCCCCTTCCTGCGCAGGACGACCCGGTGTTGAGATATGTCGTGAGAAGGAGGACCGTTCGATGGAGTATGCCGAGTGAACGCCGCCTTTTTTATGTGGCCTTGACGCGGACCAAGAACCGGGTGTATATCGTCACGCCCCGGCAGCGTCCTTCCGAGTTCGTTCTGGAAATCGTGCGTGACTTTCCGGGAGTGGCGGTGAATGGCACATTGGATGACCAGGTGCGGGATAGGGGAGAGGTCAAACATTGTCCGGTTTGCGGTTATCCCATGCAGTTGCGTTATAAGAAGTCTTATGGGCTGAGGCTGTGGATTTGCTCAACGAACCTGAAATCTGTGATTTCCTCATGACCAATGACTTGCAGGGCGGCGACTTGCCGATTATCAAATGTGACGCGTGCAAGGACGGGTATCTGATTGTCAAGGAAGGCCGAACGAGCCTTTCTTGGGCAAAATGAACCATACGGCCGACAAGAAGGGCTGCAACCGGACCATTCAAAAACTATTATAATAGGTGTATGAGAGAAGAGATAGGGCCGGGCTTCATAGCCCGTCCACATCTGTCTCAGACAGTCCGGTGAGTTGTACAATCAGGCTCTTTGTCCCATTCCAGATTGGCTTTCATGTTCGTGCTATCTCTGCTTTCTGCGTCTCTTCTTCTTGTAGTCCTTTTTCTATTCCTTCTGCATTCTTTTCTATTCCTTCCTTTCATCCCCTTTTTCCATCCCTTCTTTTTATTCCTTCTTTTATTCCTTTTTTCATCCCTTTCTTCATCCCTCTCTGTCTTCGTAGGCATCGTATTCCTTTTGGTGAACTTGGCGATTTCGGCGGCTTCGAAAGCTTGGTGAAGATACGTTCTTGCAGGGGCTTTGGGGCGTGCCATGAGCCTGGAAAGGTTTCTCAGCACGAACAGCCACTTTTCGAACATCCCGTCCAGTTCGTCTTGCTCCTTATTGAATTTGGGCATTTCCAGGTAGATGAAGGTGAGTCTTGTCGTAAAGACATCTTTTTCCTTTTGTCCATGAGCTTGACTTCGTGGTGGAAATAGTTGTCGTCCGTCTCGTCGAACGTGAAGTTGAGTATACCGATGATGTAGACGGCCTTCAGCTCATAATTCCATTCGCCTTTCTGTCCCTGTTCTCGGATGGGGAAGGTGGCGTAGTAGATGCTTCTGTCCTTGAAGCCCCGTTGTTCTCCCCGTTGCATTTCGACCAGGAATTTTTCTCCTTTTTCATTCTGGCAATAGACGTCGAATACGGCTTTCCGGTCGGCTTCTCCCGTCCCGAGGTGTTCCGTGTTGAGGTAAGTCAGGTCCGTGACCACTTCTTCTCCGCTAAGCAGGCTGTTGATGCGGGAAGCGCATTCGCTTTTTGCCGCGCGCGCGCCGCGGCGCAGGAACCGCAAGAATACGATGGAATCATAGAAGAGTCCCGCGATTCCGTTTGGTATGCCGGACAAGTGAATGCATGGAGTGGTGATGGTGACACGCTGGACGAAGGCCTGGCGCAACCTTCGAGGCGTCGTTGGTGTCGATGGCTTCCCTCGTGAGGGCGGGAAGGCCATGCAAGCGTCTTACTCGGATGGAGTGTCAACCCCCGGACTTTCACCTATAATATCTCACAGCTCACCGGCCCAGCGGGGGCCAATCGGGCAATGCTTTTGGTGAAAAGCGCGCTGAAACAGTTGCCTGCCGACATCAGGGACCGGGGCTATGATGCCATCTTGGGCTACTTGTGGATGATGGGCGATGCGGACGGAGAGGGCGAACGGGCGGACTTGTTCAACGACATTCTCCGGCGGCAGTACGAACACAGGAAATATCCGTCGTTCATTCTCCGTTGCGATTACAACCAGCTGCAGGGATGGACGAGGGCGGAGTCTCTTTTTCCGGGAACGACGCGGTTTGTATGGCAGGTGATGCTGCAGCAGGTGCTTAGGTGGACTGGACAAGGTGCTGGTCATGTTGGGATGCCTTCCCATGCCTTGTGCCGCAAGCTGGAGCATACCTCCTTTCCCGCCGCGCAAGGTGACGACGGAGGAAGAGTATGAGAAGGCTTTTTGCGACATGTTGGAATATCTGATTCGGGAAACAGGACGGCCGGGATATTTCGTCACTGGTGCACGAGAGACGTCCCCTTGAGAACATCGCCGACGCTCTGCGAGGAAGCGGTGTACGCAAATACAGTGAGCGTCCACGACAACATCGCGACGGCCAAACGGCGTAATGGGCAGGATTATCTGGATTACCTGTCCGGAGCGAGTTCAAGGAAGAAGCCTGGTGGTCCGGAAGTGAAGGCTGAAAGCTGAACTTACACCGTGATGCGCTGAAGCCCATCTGGTGAGGTCGTATCGGGAAAAGGGAGAGGAGAAGGCGGAGCGGCTCTATCGCACCGCTGGGGCTTCCGTGGAGAACGCAGGGCATTTCTCCGAGAACGGAAAAAGGTATATCTGGTTATCTGGAACGATGGCGATGAGGGCTTGGTTCAGAAGAAGCTTACAAGCTTCCGGTGAAGAACTGATGATCTGGGTGGGGCGGCGACGACGAAGGCGTTCAGAACCGAACTCACCGCCGCCCGCCGCCGCCTGCAGAACCAGCTTCTTTCCGGATGCTGGGCGGCGACCAGGACGCGGGCGGCAGTTTCATGCAGGGAACTTTTCTCCGTGTGTGGGCTGCCCGTGGGCGTTACGAGGCGGGGCAGGGGACTGGCCCGCGGATGTTCACGCTGGCCTATAACCTCTGCCGCAACGAGGTACCGCCGGCCCGACGCGATATCCGTCAGGGCGGAATGGGACGGAAGGCTGCGAAACCTGTTACGAAGACGCTGGAGGTTGCGGATGGACACGGGACTTCGACCGTGCAGGCGAATTACGCGTTTGCCTTTCGACCGGCGGGTCTTGTTCGCCCTCCGTTATGAGGAGGAACTCACATTTACCAGTGGCTGCGGTGCTGGGCGTTCCACGGGCACGGTCAAGTCGCGGCTCACTATTTACTTCAACATTTGAGACAAAAACTGAAAGCGTATGAAAGACTTTGAATGCAAGTGGCCCGATGCGGCCGTGCGTTTGCGATGGGCGGAGAACGGTCGTCTGTCCGTGAAGCCGTCCTGCGCCGTCCGCGCCGTTTGTCGGTAAGGGATGAGGTTGCCACGCCGGCGGCAGCAGAAGTGGCCGGCATATTCATTGGATGGGATGGGGGCGGATGTCGGGACGTCCATGCCCGCCACGCAAATTAATGGGACGATAAATGAGCGCCGTAATGGTGTAATGACACCGTGACGTTGGTCCGGCGGGAGCCCTGCGGCCGTGCAGCCAAGGTCGGTGCGGCGGCCTCCGTCGCCCTCTTCAACGTCGGTGCGGCCTGCCGCTCCTGCCGTTACAGCTGGGGGCGCATCGTCTTCCCCTGACACGCCTGGAGAGGTGCATTCCTGGACGACGGATTGGACTATTCCCTGCTTTGCGAGGCCTTGTGGTGATAATAAAGCAGCATTTTGTCACCTTTGACAGCATCGGAGCGCGAGAATCGCGCCGACGGAGTGGAGGGACGGGAAGGGAAACACAGTGTCCAGGGCCGTTGCGGAGGATGCAGGATGATGCGTATTCCGCCTTTGCTTCCATCCTGTCGGGGCGGAGCTCGTGTCGTGCGGACGTCTTGTGTCCGTGCGTCAGCCGGAACGTCGAAACTGCGTGCAAAAAAGTCAGCGGACCTTGTCCTGTCCGGGACGAAAAACGCCTGGTTTTTCCCCTTCTTCAGCTGGCGGATGGAAAAGGCGGTCCGTGCGTCGCCCGGAACGTCGGTTTGCGTGCAAAAAGTCCGCAGCCTTCACCTTCCAGGCCTCTGGCGGATGGTTTTGCGGCAAAGCAATTTCCGCTTTTGCGGCAAGCGATCCCCTTTTCCGCAAGAAAACTGGTTTCGTGCGGCTAAAAACGTGAATGGGCCGCGGAAATGCTCGTATGGTGTATTTCCGCGGCTCCGCATTTTAACGATTGGCTGTTTTCTGCTCCGTTCCTTGCCGGCCGGGTGGAACGGAACTCCCTTTGTAGCTTCCTTTTGTCGGTTTCCGGCTTCTTTTGGTGCCATTTTGATTTTCCAGCCCGGCCGTCCCGCATCTCCTGCGGGCGTCTCCCTGATGGTTGTGGTGCGGGAGGGAAACATGCGCCAAAAAGCTGCAAGCGTCGTGCCGGAAGTTGTTTTTTGCGGCCTTTGTGCTATCTTTGGCGGTCGAATAAGAAGAATTGGCATGAAAAGAAAACTTAGACCTTATATTCGGTTTCCTGAAGGAGGTGGCGGCGCACAACGACCGCGGAAGTGGTTTGCCGCCCACAGGCCGCAGTAATGAAGAGGCGCGGGCTGCTTTCGAGGAGATGTGGGGCGGCTGATACCCCGTAATCGCGATGTTCGACGACAGCGTGGCCCAGTATCTCGCGGTGAAGGACTGCACGTGTCGTTTCTACCGCGACACGCTTTCGGAGGGACAAGTCGCCCTATAAGCTCCATTTCGGGGCATACGTCAACGCTTGCGGCAAGAAGTCGTGGCACAGCGGCTACTACTTTCACCTGCAGCCCGGCGGCTGCATGTTGGCCAGAGGAGCATGGTCTGCCCAAAGATGCTGAAGGCCGTGCGGCGGTCCGTCGTGGACGAGATAGAGGAGTTCCGCTCCATCGTGAAGCCGGTAAAGAACTTCTTTCCCCGTCATTGGCGAGACGCGGCTGAAGACCCTGCCCAAAGGGATTCCCGAAGGATTTCCACTTATCCCATATCCGGCCAGGGCTATTCGGTGTGTCACGCGCGGTGGACGACATTTCTTCCGTGGTCGGACGCTGGAAACGCACGGCACCAGGTGTTTGCAACTGGCGCAACGGGGGCTACGAGGTGCTTGGCGTAAGCGTTGACGACGAGAAGAAGCACCAGCGTTTCATAGCCAAACACGAACTGCCTTTCCATCTTATAGCCGACACGGAGAAGCAGCTTGTTGAGCAGTTCGGCGTGTGGGGCGCGCGGTGGCTCATCTCGCACAAAGTTCGTCGGGTTATGTATGCCCGTTGAGTCGATGAAGGCACTTTCCTCATGCGGATGATGCGCACCTTCGGCTGCTCTTTCGTCTGGGCACCACCTCCTCGAAGCGGTTGGCGATGCCGAAGAAATATGGCCCGTTGATTTCATACGCTTCCGTGTGGTCGGGTATGTGCAGGTGCTCTTCTGTGAGTGCCGTCCGTCGGCGATCCGTGGGGACGATTTCGTCCTTGAACAGGTTGACTTCCGTGGTCTCCATCACACGTTTGATGTGAACGCTTGAGCAGGCCGGGACCAGTCCGGAAAACTCGATGGCTACGGTCAGGTCGAAGACCACCGTGAGAAAAGAAGGTGATGAGCAGCACGGCCACGTCGGCCTTGGGGTTGCGCAACAGCTCGCGGAACGTTCGCCACCCGCTCATGTTGTAGCTCACCACCACCCGGCACGCCGGCCAGGCAGGCCATGGGAATGTAGCGGGCCAGCGGCGCCGGGCAACAGGAAGTGAGCAACAGCACGGCGCGGCATGCACGATGCCGGCCGCAGGCGTGCGCCCTCCGTTGATGTTCGTCATGGTGCGCGCTATGGCCCCCGTGGCCGGGATTCCCCGAAAATGGGCGAGAGGATGTTGGCGATGCCTTGTCCCACCAGTTCCTGGTTGAGCGTGGTGGTCGCCGATGACCCCGTCGGCCACGGTGGCGGAGAGCAGCGATTCGATGGCGCCCAGCACGGCGATGGTGATGGCCTATGACACCAGCTGCTCAAGCCCTGTGTCCAGGTCGGGCACGTTCATGCCCGGCAGTTCGGCCTTGATCATGAAGCGGTCGCCGATGGTTTCCACTTGCGTGGCCAGGCCGTAGCGTTGCAGCAAGTAGATGCCGACCGTCATGACGACGATGGCGACGAGCGAGCCCGGAACCTTGCGGGTGAGCCGGGGCAGGGCGATGAAGGCGCCACGCTGCCCAGCCCCCACGCCTGTGGACCACGGGTCGAGGCTGGCGAAGTGGCGGCGCGTAGGCTATCCCTTCTCCCGAAGTCTGCCGGCACGTCGGCGATGGACAGGCGAAAAGGTCCTTCACCTGCGTGGTGAAGATGGTCGCGGCGATGCCGCTCGTGGAAGCCCACCACGATGGGGTAGGGGATGTATTTGATGATGGTGCCAGATGGAACACGCCGGGGAGAATCAGGAACACGCCGGCAGGATGGTGGCCACGAGCAGGCCGCTTCGCCGTATTGCTGGATGATGCCATGCGACCATAACGATGACACGCGCCTGTCGCCGCCCGATTTGCACCCGGCTGCCGCCGAAGAGCGACACGGCCAGCCCGGCGATGATGGCCGTGATGATACCTTTTTCGAGGAGTCACGCCGAGGCGATGCCAAAGAACTGATGGCCAACAGAGTACTGATGCCCCTGATGATACCGTACATGATGTCTGCGGTCAGTTTCTCTTTGCGCAAACTTTCAGGTCAAGAACTAACTTAGGCTCGAATTGAATTACCATGATATAAAAAGTATTGTGTTTGTGCCCATTTTTAACTGCGGAGCTGCAAAGATAACCGCACCTGTGCCATAAAAACCAATTATTTGCTAAAAAATGTTTGTAATACATATGCTGCTTTTCCCCTTGAAACGGGTGTCGGAAGAAATACCAAGGACTGGCTGGCTTAAATAATCGCCGAAGCGGAATTAAAATGTTATCTTTGTGCCTATAATTATTCACTATTAAAAGAAACATTTACAACCATGTTCGAAGGACAACAAAAGGTCTTTATGCATTGGCTTTGGCCAATACGGGCGAGCGTTTCGGTTACTACGATCTTTGGCCATTTTCACGTTAGAGTTCTGCAGGCGAAGTTCCGGATATTCCGCCGGCGAGACTTCCACATTATTTTTTCCACATTCCTGGCAGCGGTTTATTTCATGCCGTTCATCGGTGGCATCCTGGCCCATTAAGTATGGTTTCGGCAAGATGGTGACAGCAATGATGTTCATCCATGTTCGTAGGCTATCTGTTGCTGGCCATCCCCACGGGAGCGGACGGCCGGAAAGGCGATGTTTGGTTGAGCGTTGATTGCTTGCGGCACGGGATTGTTCAAGGCAACTTGCAGGTGATGGTGGGCAACCTCTATGACGCGCCGGGTAAGGACAGAAGCGCGACACTGCGTTCAACACTTTTACACGCGGCCATCCAGCATCGGCGCGCTTTCGCTCCGACAGCGAAGCCACCCAGATGACCAGTATATTGTTGGGCATGTACGGCTTCCATATAACGCGCAGATTGACTTTGGCCCCATCAGTATCTGGACAATGCGGCAGGCATGACGCGGCAGTCCCGTGGCTTGCGTTTCGCTCATCGTGTCTATACTTATTTATTATAGGTTTCCGCAACACGTTTCAAGCATGCTGACTACAACGCGCAGACGGCTGCGTCCGACGGGCATGTGGCGGCAGAGGAACGACACCGGGCTACGGCTTGTACACACCAACAGCCACTTTGTCCTCGTGTTCGCTGTGGTGCTGTTCTTCTGGATGGCCTTCCACCAGAACGGACTGACACTGACCTACTTTGCCGACGAGTTTACGGCGAAGAGCTCCGAGGTCTGGAGAGCATGATGTTCAGCGTATGGAACTGGTGGCTGTCATCTTCATCGTATACGCATTGTTCTCCCTCTTCCAGTCGAAGACAAGCAAAGGGCAAGCCATTTCAGGTGCTTGTCATCCTGGCCGCTTTGGCCTTCCTGGGCTACCGCTGGGCCATCGAAGGGGCGCCACTCCGGTCAATGCCCCTATCTTCCAACAATTCAACCCGTTCTTTGTCGTGGCCTTGACTCCGGTGTCGATGGCTATCTTCAGTTCGCTGGCCCGCAAGGGCAAGGAGCCTTCTGCCCCGCGCAAGATTGGTTTGGGTATGCTGGTGGCCGCCTGCGGCTATATCCTGATGATGTTGGCCTCCTTCGGTCTGCTCACTCCGAATGCGCAGGCGCTGCTGTCGAAAGCGGGACTGGCCTCGTTCGTGTCGCCCAACTGGCTTGTGTCGACCTATTTGGTGTTGACCTTTGGCGAGTTGTTGCTCTCTCCGATGGGTATCTCCTTCGTGTCGAAGGTAGCTCCTCAATACAAAGGCATGATGATGGGCGGATGGTTTGCAACAGCAACCATCGGCAACTACCTGACCGCCGTAGCCGCCTGGTTGTGGGGCGACCTCCCGTTAATGGGTGGTATGGGGGGTGTGCTCGTGGCACTCTGCCTGCTCTCGGCTCTGTTCATCTTCTCCATCATGAAGAAGCTGGAAAAGGTGGCCTGACGTGCCGGAGAAACAATATAGAAACGCCCCCTTGGAACAACAGAATGTCCAAGGGGGCGTTTCCTTAGTGGCTTACCGGTCTTCCCATATCTCTTCCATGGGCTTGCGTGTCTTTTCCGGCACGTCGGGCGAGGCGGGATAACCGATGGGAATGATGGCCACGGGATACCATTCACTCAGGATGTGGAACCAGTTCTTGGCAGAGCTGCACGCGGAAGTTGCACACCAGCGTTCCCAGGCCTTGTTCGACAACAGCGAGGCACAGGTGCTCGTGGCGATGGCCAGGTCGATATCGGCGTGATTCTTCTCGTCATAGCGGCGTGTCAGGCCTCGCCGCGGTTCTCGCAGGCAGGACAGGCCAGGGTAACTTCGCCAGAACATTCGCGGTCAGTAGCATTGCTGCAGGCGTGCGCGATCTTCTGCGGTGAGAAGAGGGTGAATTTCCACGGTTGTCGGTTCACGGCCGACCGGGGGCCGGCGCCTCGTGCATTCTTTGATGTATTCAGTTTCTCTGCCGGGAATGGCATCCGGCTTAACCAGGCGCGCACGGAATAGCGCGCTTGGCAAAAAGTGATTTAAAGTCCATATCATATGTTTGGGGTTCTGTGAACAAATGTACATAAAAAACAATAAATCTGTATTTCGTGCGGCGGAAAAAGTGCATGGGACATCAAAATATAATTTTTGAAAATGTAAGGCCATAAATTTGCATCCTTGGATTTTCGCTATCTTTGTTTACATGGCCATCCCACAGAAACTCCCAAGGCGGAATGTTAACCAGCTAAACCCTAAGTATAAATTCTAAAATGGGAAAAATCATGTTGACGCAAATGATTATCGTCGATGGCAGCCACGTTCCTGCTGCCCAAGTTGCCCTAATAGCGCCCGATGCCTTGGAGCCGGTCATCAGCAAGGAGACCAGCAGAATATCATCACGGCAAGCACCTGCAAACCTGCATTGAACACTGAACTTACCGCTGGTGGAGGGGACTGAATATGCAACCATGGATCTGGGTGAGATTGTCTCTGCAACGCTCCAGCCGGCCGGTGTTCAACAACGCCGGCCAAGTGCTCAACCATACACTGTACTTTGAACAGTTCCGTCGGTGGAGGCTGGAGGCGCGGCTGCCCCGACTGGAAATGGACGAAGGCCATCCATGCTGCATTTGGAAGTTTCGAGGACTTTAAAGAAAATGGCAGCAGCCTCCATTTGGCTCCGGATGGGTCTGGCTTAGGGCGGACTGGAAATTGGCTCGGGATGGACTTGTGCCCTTGTTGGGGACGTGTGGCCGCTTACTGTGGACTATCGCAACCGCCATTGCAAGCCACATTGCCGCCTTGTGGCAGATTGTGGATTGGGGAGGTGGTCGCCGCCAGATGAAATAATGTTTTTCCGCATAGGTAAAGGTAAGAGATTGGGTGTATGAAGTTGTTCCGCCCGCTGTATAATCGACAGCAGGCATTTTTTGTGGCGGTAGGGTTTGAAGAACGGGTCACGCCCTCAACAGCGAGCGGAGCAGTTGCACCTGTCCCTTTGTAGGGTGAGATGATGCCGGTGTCGATTCGTTCCTGCAGGATGCGTTCCTTCCCGATTTTCGTGAAATAACCTTTCAGCACGTTCAGGGTGAGCCGTGCCTCTTGCGGGTTGGTGCGGCTGGTGCTGTCGGGGTTGAGGGCTTCGCTGAAGTCGGGTGCGTCGGCGGTGGCGTAGCGGAGGGCAAGGCCGTGTCTGTCCCTGCTTCCAGATAAGGTGCGGTCTGCGCTTCGTCGGACGTGTCGACCCATTCCATCGGTGTGTCCCAGTCCAATATGCCACGATACTTCACTTCGGGTGCGCTCTCCACCTTCCCGTCGTAGAAGCATTCGCTGGAGAATCGCATGATGGCCTCGTTCATGCGGTATTGCATGCGCAAGAGGCTGACCACGCCGGGTTGCCGCGTGGCGATGGTTTCCATGAGCGTGCGGTCCAGTCCTCCTTTCAGGGCTTCGGGGCATTTGATGGTGGGCGGCAGCTGGCGGTGGTCCCCGGCCAGGATGACGCGTCCCGCCTTCTGGATGGCGATCCAGCAGGCAGCCTCGAGGGCCTGTGCCGCTTCGTCGATGAAGAGGGTGGAGAATTTCTTGCCCGCCAGGACGCGGTTGGCGCTGCCGGCCAGCGTGCAGGCGATGACGCGTGCCTCGTTGAACAAGCTTTCGTTGATGGTGATTTCCAGTTCGGTGGCCCGGTCGCGCAATCGTGCAACCTTCTGGTGGAAAGCTTCCCTCCCGCCCGAGGGCCGATGGTCGTACAGGTCGCGGATGGCTTTCCTGATGGCCCAAAGTGAGGGGTAGGCAGGATGGGCCTCGAAGCGGCGCTCATAGGTGAAGGAGAGCATTTTGTCGTTGACGCGCGACGGGTTGCCGACGCGCAGGACGGAGACGCCGCGATCGGCCAGCTTCTCCGAAATCCAATCCACGGCCATGTTGCTTTGGGCGCAGACGAGCACCTGGCTTTCGCGGTGGAGCGTCTCATAGATGGCTTCCACGAGAGTGGTGGTCTTTCCCGTTCCCGGCGGCCCGTGCACTATCATCACGTCCTTGGCGCGGAGCACCTCGTTGACGGCCGCTTCCTGGGTGGGGTTCAGCCAAGGGAAGCGCAACGGCTGGAACGTGAACCGTCCTGCGGGCTTCACGCCGTAGCAAACCTCGCGTAGCTCGGCCAGCCGGCCGTGTTTGGCCTCCGCCACGCGGTCGATGGCCTCGAACATCAGGCGGTAGGTCGTTTCGTCCAGGTAGAGTTGCACCCCGACGCGCTCCCCGTCGCGCAGCCGGGCCAGAGCTTCCGCGTCGGGCAGGGCGACGACCATCATGTTCCCGTCCACGTAGCTCACGGTGGCGGTGAACTTGAAATAGTGCAGGAGTCCGCCGTGCGCTCCTCCCCGTCGTGCTTCTCCCGATGCGTCTTGGGTGAAGAAGCACACTTGTTTTCCCGGTTCGAAGCCGTGGTCTTGGTCGGTGTGCTCCGTGCGTTCCACCTCCACGACCAGTTGGTTGAGCGAGTTGTAGTAGCTTCGTCCCAAGTTCAGCGGATACCAGCAATAGCCTTGTGCCACCTTCCGGGCCACGCCAGCCGTTTCCGTTTGTGCGCGGAACTGTTCCCTTTCGTACTTGTATTCCATTTCCAGCAGTTGTTTCTGCTGTTGGAGCCAGAGGATGGAGGATGCGGGCATGTGCGGTTTCAGGCTTTGGGGTTAGGGGCAGCGGCCTTTTCGGCTTTGAGGTCGGCCCGGCTTTTGCTATGGGTCACCAGCCACACGCCGCTGAACACCAGGATGACGGCCAGTCCCTGGCTCCAGCCGAACACGCCCAGCCCCGTGGCCACGCTGACCACGCAAGCCACGATAGGTTGCACGTAGTTGTACATGCTCACGATGGTGGGGCGGAGCATCTTTTGGCCGTTCATCATCAGAATGTAGGCCAGATAGGTGGCGACGAAGACGACGAAGGCCGTCTCCAGCCACGTGCCGACGGGAATCGTTGCCCACGGCAGCACGGCCAGTTCCTTGTAAGTGAACGGCAGGATGACGATGGAGGCGTAGGTGAACATCCATTTCATGCACGTCACCACGCTGTATTTCTGGATGAGTTTCTTGAAAATCGTCAGGTAGACGGCGAAGCTGCATTGCGCCGTGAGGCACAGCAGGTCGCCCGTCAGGTTGCCCGTGCCGGCCCGTGCCGTGTCGCCGTTGCCCAGGATGAGCAACAGGGCGCCGATGGCCCCGCAGAAAATGCCCAGCACTTTTTTGTTTGTCACCGGTTCCCTGAGGAACAAGGCCGCCAGAATCATCGTCACGATGGGCAGCGTGGTGGTGACGATGCTCGCGTTGACGGGCGACGTGAGCGACAGTCCCACGGTGAAGCAGCATTGGTTGAACACGATGGCCAGCATGCCGGCGAAGAAAAACATCAGCAGGTCGCGCGGAGCCACCTCTTCGGCCTTGCGGCTGAACGCGGAGGTGAGCCAGAAGCAGCAGGCCGCGCCAACGGCACGGAAACTCACGAGGGCCAGCCCGCTGATGCCGTGCGCCATGGCGTCTTTTCCCAAGGGGGCCATCAGCCCCCAGGCGGCGCAGGCCGCGAACATGCAGAGGTGGGCTCCCAGATTTTTGTCTTTGTACATATTGATATGTGATATGAACCGTAAAAACGGTTGCAAAGTTACGGCGAAAATCACAAAATTTAGCATCTTTCCGTTGTTTCTTTTCCGCGGAAAGCCTACCTTTGTAAGGAAAGGAATAAGAAAAGCTTGTGCTATGGAAAAAGTTGGCGATTACATTCGGCGCATCGAGATTGCCTCGCTCTGGAGCGGGAAAAAGCATATCGTGTGGGACTTGGACCGCTCGGTCAACATACTGAGCGGGGTGAACGGAGTGGGGAAGAGTACAATCCTGAAGAAAGTGGTCACGCAACTGGTGAATGGCGCGAAGGAAGACGGGGCCGAGGGGCCAGACGTGAAGCTCACCTACGAGCCTGCCGACGCCGACACCGTGCGCTTCGACGTCGTGCACAGTTTCGACCGCCCCTTGTTGCACGGCGCCGTGCTGGAGAACCTGACCGACGCCCGGGTGGTGACGGAACTGGACTGCCAGTTGTACCTTCTGCAGCGCCGTTACCTGGACTACCAGGTCAACGTGGGCAACCGCATGATTGCCATGCTCACCAGCGGCGACCCGCAGGCCCGCGAAAAGGCGCAGCAGGCCGCCGAGGCGCGCGTGCATTTCCAGGATATGGTGGACGACCTGTTCAGCGAGACCGGCAAGAAAATCGTCCGTGCCAGCAACGAAATCCAGCTGGAGCAGTTCGGCGAAATCCTGTCGCCCTACAAGCTTTCCTCCGGCGAGAAGCAGATGCTCGTCATTCTGCTCACCGTCCTGGTGGAAGACCGGCAGCCCTACGTGCTCTTCATGGACGAACCGGAAATCAGCCTCCACGTGGAATGGCAGCAGAAGCTGATAGGCCTGATACGGCAGTTGAACCCGAACGTGCAGATCATCCTCACGACCCACTCGCCCGCCATGATCATGAACGGGTGGATGGACGCCGTGACGGAAGTGACGGACATCACGCAGCAGCCCGAATAGGCAAGAGAGAGGAGGAGAGAGCTTATGCCCAAAAAGATTATCCGAGAACCTGACCTCCTTGTACCTGGGGGCCGCGCAGAAGCTGAAGTCGAAGAAGGCACGGAAGAAAATCGTGGCTTACGTGGAGAGCTACGACGATGTCTTCTTCTGGCGCACCGTGCTCGACGACTTCGAGGACGAGGGGCACTATTTCGAAATCATGCTCCCTTCGCGCAGCACGCTGGGCAAGGGGAAGAAACTGGTGCTGACGAACAGGCTCGGGCCGCAGCTGGGACATTACATGATTGCCTGCGTGGACGCCGACTACGACTACCTGTTGCAGGACGCCACGTCGACTTCGCGCATGATCAACCGCAACCCCTTCGTCTTCCACACTTACGTCTACGCCATCGAGAACTACCAGTGTTATGCCGATACGTTGCACCGCGTCTGCGTGATGGCCACCCTCAACGACCGTCAGGTGGTGGACTTTCCTGCCTTCATCGCAGAATATTCCCAGATTATATGGCCCTTGTTCGTGTGGTCCGTGTGGGTTTACCGCAACGACCATTACCGCGATTTCACGCTGACGGAGTTCGGCAACCACATAAGTTTCAGCGACATCAACGTGTATCATCCGGAGGACACGCTTGAGTTCGTCCGCCGGAAGGTGAACCGCAAGGTGGCTTGGCTCCAGCGCCGTTTCCCCCAGGCGAAGAAGAACTTTGAGGCGCTGAAGGCCGACCTGCTCAGGCTGGGGGTCACGCCCGAGACGACATACTTGTACATCCAGGGCCACACGTTGTTCGACAACGTGGTTTCCCCGTTGCTGGGGCCTGTGTGCGCCTTGTTGCGCAAGGAGCGCGAGCGCGAAATCCGGAAGCTGGCCGAGCACGACACGCAGCGGCAGAACGAGCTGTCGTGCTACCAGCACAGTCAGAATCCGGTGGAGGAGATGTTGCGGAAGAACGTGGGCTTCAAGGGCGCACCGCCCTATAAGCGGCTGGAGCGCGACTTGCGCCGCTTCCTGCAGCGCGTGGATGCGGAAACCGCTCCGCGCGAAGCGGTGGCTGCAGGGCGCGTGGCCGACGAACGGCACGGGGCGGGAGCTCCGGCTGTAAACTAATCGGTTTTGCCATTCCGCCTGCCGGCAAGGGCCTTGTCGCGGAATGGCAAAATGATAGCAAATCTTCAGGTTTCTTGTCCGAGAGGACGGTTTTTCGCGGATTCCCTGACTTGCAGGTCGGATTGGGAGGACAAGTTAGAGCCTCAAGTGTTAAAAACGAACGTCCAGTAGTGTATTATACGTGCATTTCTTTGGGAAAAAAGCGCGTTTTTGCGGGCAAAAAAGGACAATTTTGTGCGCAAGGACGAGCAAAATTGTGCGCAAGGCGATGAATTTTCAAGCGCAAAGGCGGGAAAAGATCTACGGAACACTGCTAAAAAGCGGGCCTCGGGGGCACTTTTTTGTCTAACCGGGCGTGTTCCGCAGCCATGAACGCGATGACAGTCTGTCGGCCGTTTGCGATTTTGGCCGACGCAGTTGCGCGCCTGATGCGCCATTCCGCCTCCGGCAGGTGGCAGAATGTCGGTGAACGGGCCTTTGGGCTGTCATTTTGTCTTTTCCGTGCCGGCGAATACGGACGTATCCGTATCCCGGCTGCCCGTGCGGCCGGAATACGTGAATCTCGCGCCTTGCGCGTGACAAAGTGACAGATTGCTACAAAGTGGAAGTCCGGAGGGAATGCCATGGGAAAGCGCATTCCCGTCGCTGTTCCGGCTGCCCGGTGCGGTCGCTATACGAAGAATTTGTCCAACTTCTTGATGAACATGTTTTGGCAGAACACCACCACGCTGTCGCCTTCCTGAATCTGCGTCATGCCGTTCACGTGCATGCCTTCTCCCTTTCTCACCAGTCCGCCGATGGCCACTCCGGGCGGCAGCCCGAGGTCTTTCACCGGCTTTTTGGTCACTTTCGCCCCGGCCTTCACCTCGAATTCGGCCACGTCGGCGTCGGCCACCGTCAGGCATTTCACGTTGCTCACGTCGGCGTCCAGCATCATCTGGTAGATGTGGCTGGCCGCGATGGTCTTCTTGTTGATGATGGTGCCGATGTCCAGTTTTTCGGCCATGGAGATGTAGTCCAGGTTGTCCACCAGCGCCACGGTTTTCCTCACCCCGAGCCGCTTGGCCGTGAGGCAGGCCAGGATGTTGCTTTCGCTCTGGCCGGTGAGGGCGACGAACGCCTGCGTGTGCTGTATGCCCTCGGTGATGAGCAGCGAAGAGTCGCGCGCGTCGCCGTTGATGATCATCACGTCGTGGTCGCCCAGCGCCTCGTTCAGTTCGTTGCATCGTGCCGGGTCGCTTTCAATGATTTTCACCTCCATGTAGCCCGGCACGTTCAGCGCCGTGTGCATGGCGGTGCGCCCCCCGCCCATGATCATCACGTTCTTGACGTCGGCATAGTGCTCCTTGCCCACGATTTTGCGGATGTAGGGGATGTATTTCTTGGTGGTCATGAAGTACACGATGTCGTCCAGCTGCAGCGAGGCGTCGCCGTTGGGGATGATGGTCATGTCGTTCCGCTTGATGGCCACCACGTGGTAGCAGGTGTCCGGTCCGCACAAGGTTTTCAGGGGGATGTTGAGGATTTCGGCGGTGGCGCGCAGCTTGATGCCCAGCATGACGAGGGCGCCGTTGTGCACCTCCCACCATTGGCGCACCCAGCTGTGCTTGATGCCCTCCACGATGTCGCGTGCGGCCAGTATTTCGGGGAAGATGAGCGAGTTGATGCCTATGCCTTTGAAGAAGTCCTTGTATTCGTTGTCCAGGTATTCGGCGTTGTCGATGCGGGCCACGGTCTTTTGCGCGCCCAGTTTGTGGGCCAGCATGCAGCACGTGATGTTCTTCATCTCGTCGGGCGTGACGGCGATGAAGAGGTCGGCGTGCGCGGCGCCGGCTTCCTTCAGGCCCTCGATGGATGTCGGCTTGGCGTTGACGGCCATGAGGTCCACGTTGTCGGCCACTTTGGATAGTTTTTCTTCGTTCTCGTCTATGAGCGTGATGTTCTGGCTTTCTTTGGCCAGAAGTTGTGCCAAGTGTGTGCCTACTGCGCCGGCACCGGCGATGACTATTTTCATGAGTGCTTATTGTGAGATGGCGCGAAGCTGTGCGATGATGGCCTCGCGGTCGATTCCTACTATGTGTTTGAGTTGTTCCACCGTGCCGTGCTCCACGAACTGGTCGGGCAGTCCCATGCGCGTCACGCGGGGGCGGAATCCGTGGTCGGCCATGTATTCCAGTACGGCCGAGCCCAGTCCGCCGCGCACCACTCCGTCCTCCAGCGTGATGATGCGGCTGAAGCGTGTGCCCGCTTCGTGCAGTATGTCCTCGTCCAGCGGTTTGAGGAAACGCATGTCATAGTGGGCCACCGTGAGCGGCCGTCCCTCTTCCGCCTGCTGTTGCTCGAAGTCGCGTATGGCTTCGGCGGCCGTGTTGCCGATGGGGCCGAGCGAGAGCAGGGCGATGTCCTGCCCGTCCTTCAGCCGCCGTCCGCGTCCCACTTCGATGGCTTCGAGGAGGCATTTCCAGTCCTGGTGCTCGCCGCGTCCGCGCGGATAGCGGATGACGAAAGGCCCCATGCCGGGCAACTGTGCCGTGTACATCAGTCGTCGCAGTTCGCGTTCGTCGAGCGGCGACGAGATGGTCAGGTTCGGGATGGGGCGCAGGGCGGCCAGGTCGAAGGCGCCGTGGTGAGTGGGGCCGTCTTCGCCCACCAGTCCGGCGCGGTCGAGGCACAGGATGACGTGCAGGCGTTCAATGGCGATGTCGTGTATGATGTTGTCGTATGCCCGTTGGGCAAAGGAGGAGTAGATGTTGCAGAACGGGATCAGGCCGTCCTTTGCCATGCCGCCGGAGAAGGTGACGGCGTGCCCCTCGGCGATGCCCACGTCGAAGGCCCGTCCGGGCATGGCCTTCATCAGGATGTTCATGGAGCATCCCGAGGGCATGGCCGGCGTGACGCCCACAATCCTGGGATTGTCTTGCGCCAGTTCCACGAGGGTTTCGCCGAACACGTCCTGGTACCGTGGCGGCAGTCCGCTCGTGTCCGGCTTGATGATTTCGCCCGTTTCTTTGTCGAATTTTCCGGGAGCGTGCCACACGTCGGCCGCTTCCTCGGCCGGCTTGAAGCCTTTTCCTTTCACCGTGTGCACGTGGAACAGTTTCGGGCCTTTCATCTCCTTCAGGCTGCGCAGCGTGTGCACCAGTTCGATGACGTCGTGTCCGTCGCTGGGCCCGAAGTAGCGGATGTTCATGCCTTCGAACACGTTCTGCTGGCGGCTGATGAGCGACTTCAGCGAGTTGTTGAAGCGGATGAGGCTCTTGCGCCGTTCGTCGTTGAGCCATCCCCAGTTGAACAGTTTCTTCGATGCGGCAAAGCGCAGCCGGTTGTAGAAGCTGCTGGTGTGGAGCTGATGGATGTAGTGGTTCATTCCTCCCACGCTCCTGTCGATGCTCATATTGTTGTCGTTCAGGATGATGAGGATGTCGTTCGGCGTGGATGAGGCGTTGTTCAGTCCTTCGAAAGCCAGTCCTCCGCTCATGGAGCCGTCGCCGATGACGGCCACGACGTGGCGGTGGGTTTCGCCTTTGTTGGCGGCGGCCACGGCCATGCCCAAGGCGGCCGAGATGGAGTTGGAAGCGTGTCCGCAGGTGAAGGTGTCGTATTCACTTTCGGCCGGAGAGGGGAAAGGCCTCAGCCCGTGCAGCTTCCGGTTGGTGGAGAAGCGGTCGCGGCGGCCGGTCAGAATCTTGTGCCCGTAGGCTTGGTGTCCCACGTCCCACACGAGGCGGTCGTAAGGCGTGTCGTACACATAGTGCAGGGGCCACGGTCAGTTCCACCACGCCCAGGCTGGAGGCGAAATGTCCCGGGTTGTCGGCCAGTTCGTCGATGATGTCTTGGCGCAGTTCCTGACACACTTGCGGCAGCTTTTCCAAGGGCAAGCGGCGCAAGTCGGCGGGCGAATTGATTTGGGACAGCAGTTTATATGTATTTTTGTTGGTCATTCGTTTGATTTCGTTCGTGCAAAATTAGCACAATTTCATATATGTTGCTTACTTTTGCATGAAAATTTGTCTTTTTGTCAGATGAATAGTTGAAGGATATGGAGTTTCGTACGATAGTGGAATTTGCCATGCCGGGCGTGTCGGTCTGCCCTGCGCACCGGTTGGCATTGTTGGGCTCGTGCTTTGCCGATTATGTGGGCGGGCGCATGGTCTGTTCGGGATTGGACGTGCATGTCAATCCTTTCGGTGTGTTGTACAATCCGTCGAGCCTTTCGGCGGCCTGCATGTCGTGGGTGCTGGAGGGCGGATGGCCGGACGAATGCTTTTTCGAGTCGGGCGGCGCGTGGTATTGCTGGCTGAACGACAGTTCGTTCGCTGCGGAGAGCCGCGAGGCTTGCCGGGCACGGCTGGAGGAGGTGCGCCGCACGGAGGCTGCCCGCCTGCGCTCGCTCGACTATTTGTTTCTCACGTTGGGCACCAACCGTTGCTACGAACTGAAGGACGGCGGCCTCGTGGTGGGCAACTGTCATAAGCAGCCGGCAGGCCTCTTTGTGGAACGGCAGATGGACGTGCCCGAGGTGGTGGAAACGCTTGGGCGCACGCTGGAGGCGCTGTGGGAGGTGCGGCCCTCGCTGCAGGTCGTCTTCACGGTCAGCCCTTACCGCTATGCCAAGTATGGTTTCCACGGCAGCCAGCTGGGCAAGTCGGTCTTGCTGCTGGCCGTCGACGAATTGTGCCGCCGGCACGAAGGGCGTTGCCATTATTTCCCGGCCTACGAGATAGTGCTCGACGAGCTGCGCGACTATCGTTTCTATGCCGACGACATGCTCCATCCCTCCGAGGCGGCCGTGGCCTACATCTGGGAGCGCTTCACCGCGACCTGCTTTGCGCCGGAAACCCGAGCCTTTGCCGGTGAGTGGGAAGCGGTGGAGAAAGCTTTGGCCCACCGTCCGCGCCGCCCGGACTCCGAGGCTCACCGCGCGTTCCTGCGTCAAACTATGTTAAAGTTGGAACGACTTGTCGGAAAATATCCGAACTTAGCGCTTACTCCTGAATATGAAAGGCTGAATGGCCTGTTAAACAAATAGATAGATTATGCCTTACACGTTAGAACAAATAGCCTCGTTCATCGGGGCACACCTTTGGGGAAGGGAAGAGGCGGAAGTCAGTTGGCTGCTGACCGACAGCCGTTCGTTGTGTTTTCCCGAAGATACGCTTTTCTTCGCCTTGGAAACGAGGCGCAATGACGGGCACCGCTATATCCCCGAGCTTTATCAGCGCGGGGTGCGTTCGTTTGTCGTCAGTCGCCTGCCCGAAGACTTGGCGGCCTATCCCGACGCCAGTTTCTTGCAGGTCCTTTGTCCGCTCAAGGCTTTGCAGCGCTTGGCCGAGCGTCGCCGCGAGGAGTTCGACATCCCCGTGGTGGGGATAACCGGCAGCAACGGCAAGACCATCGTGAAGGAATGGCTCTACCAACTGCTCTCGCCGGAGAAAGCCGTCGCACGCTCGCCCCGCAGCTACAACTCCCAAATCGGGGTGCCGTTGTCGGTGTGGGGACTGAACGAGCAGAGCGAGGTGGGATTGTTCGAAGCCGGCATTTCGCAGTGTGGGGAGATGGACGCGCTGCAGTCCATCATCCAGCCCACCGTGGGGGTGTTCACTTGCTTGGGCGAGGCGCACCGTGAGAATTTCAGTTCGAAGGAGCAGAAGTGCATGGAGAAGCTGAAGCTCTTCAAAGACGCGCAAGTGTTGGTTTACGGCATCGACGATCCCTGCGTGGCTGCTTGCGTGAACCTTTCGGCCTTCAAGGGAGAATACATGGCCTGGTCGCTGACGCGGCGCGATGTGCCCGTGGCGGTGTCGGCGGTGGAGAAGGAAGGGTCAACGACGCGCGTCACCTACATATATAAAGGGAGGAGCATGCCTACGTCATCCCGTTCATCGACGATGCCTCGCTTGCCAACTCCGTGTCGTGCCTGTGTGTCTGCCTCTATCTGGGTATGGCGCCCCACGATTGCCCGCCGGATGGAGGTGCTCGAACCCGTGGCCATGCGCCTGGAGGTGATAGAAGGGCGTGCCGGATGCACCTCATCAACGACAGTTATAATTGGATTTCAATTCGCTCGACATCGCCCTCGACTTCATGAACCGCAGGCCGGAGCATGCCGGACGGAAGCGGACGCTCATCTTGAAGGCGACATCGCGCAGACGGCGAGGGAACCTATGGACTTTACGGGCGGGTAGCCGTTTGGTCGTGCCTGAGTTCATCGGCGGAGATCGCAGAAAGCCTTCTCAGGCTTGATTTAGGCTTATTTCTTTCTTCACCACGGACGACTTGTTGGCCAGCCGTATGCTGGACGCGACGAAGTGTGAGGATGGTGCTCATCAAGGGGCGCGTGACTATCGTTTCGACCTGCTCACCGAACAGCTCGTGCTGAAGGTACACGAGACCACTTTTGGAGGTCAACCTCAATGCCGTGGTGGACAACCTGAATTATTACCGAGCTTCATGAAACCCGACACCAAAATGGTGTGCATGGTGAAAGGTGCCAAGACCTTGCAAGACCAACGGGTGGACTATCTGGCGGTGGCCGTGGCCGACGAGGGCGTGGACCTCCAGAAGAGGGTGGCATCACGCCAACATCATGATTCATGAACGAAATGGGGCTTTGGACGCTCTTCGAGTACGACCTGGAGCCGGAAGTCTCACAGCTTCCGCCTGCTGGACGCCTTGGTGCGTGCGCGGAAAAAGAAAGGCATCACGCATTTCCCCATCCACGCGAAACTGGACACGGGCATGCACCGGTTGGGCTTCGACCCGCAGAAGGGTATACCTGCCCTCGTGGGAACGCTCCAGAAGCGGCAGACGGCGGTCATTCCCCGTTCGGTATTCTCGCATTTCGTGGGCAGCGACAGCGACGATTTCGACGTTCTCGGCCCGGCAATACGAGCTTTTCCTGCAGGGCAGCGCGCAGCTCCAGCAGGCCTGTCCCCCAAGATATTGCGCCACATCTGCAACAGCGCGGGCACGAGCATTTCCCCGACCGTTTGTAAAAACGTGACACTTTCCCGTTTTTTTCCTAATTTTGCATCTAAGAACAGGAAAAACAAATCATTATGGATGAGACGACGCATGACAAATACATCCGCTTCGACTGGGCCATCAAGCGGCTGCTCCGCCAGAAGGCCAACTTCGGCGTGCTGGAAGGCTTCCTGACGGTGTTCCTCAAGGAGCCCATCACCATCGTGGAGATTCTGGAGAGCGAGGGAAACCAGCTTTCGGAGGACGACAAGTTCAACCGCGTGGACATCAAGGCGCGCAACAGCAAGGGGGAAATCATCCTCATCGAGGTGCAGAACACCCGCGAACTATACTACCTGGAGCGCATCCTCTACGGCGTGGCCAAGGCCATCACGGAGCACATCAGCCTGGGCGACTCGTACCGCGAGGTGAAGAAGGTCTATTCCATCAGCATCCTGTATTTCGACCTGGGGGTGGGCAGCGACTACCTCTACCACGGCCAGAACACCTTCGTGGGCGTGCATACCCTCGACCTGCTGCAAATCCGCACGAAGGAGAAGCAGGCCATCGTGTCCCGCCTTCCTTCCGAAATATTCCCGGAGTATATCCTCATCCGTGTCAACGAGTTCGACAAGGTGGCCGTCACCCCGCTGGAGGAGTGGATGCGCTACCTGAAATACGGCACCATCTCTCCCAAAACGAAGGCGCCCGGCCTGGGCGAAGCCCTCGAGAAACTGAAGTATTATTCGATGAGCGACAAGGAACGCCACGCCTACGACGAGCACCTGAATGCCGTCATGATTCAAAACGATGTGTTGAACACGGCGAAAATGGAAGGGCTTGAAGAAGGGACGTGCGGAGGGGCGCAAAGGGGCTTGAAGAAGGACGTGCAGAAGGACGTGCGGAAGGTCTTGAAGAAGGCCATGCAAAAGGACTTGAAGAAGGGCAACAGGAGGAACGAATAAAGAATGCCCGCAATTTTAAAAAGCTGGGCGTGTCGCCCGACGTCATAGCCCAAGCCACGGGGCTCAGTTTGGAGGAAATAGCCAAGCTTTGATGTAGCCCGCAGTATCGTACACCGATTTGCGGATAAGACATAAAGAGGGTGCGTCTGCGATGAGACGCATCCCTCTTTTATTATTCGTGGGGGCGCAGCAGTGTGTTATCCGAGGAAGGAAATCAGCACCCCGGCTGCCACGGCGGAGCCGATGACGCCGGAGATGTTGGATGCCATGCAATAGTTCAGCACATGGTTCTTCACGTCGTATCTTGTGGCAATCTCGTTGCACACGCGGCTGGCCATCGGCACGGCGCTGAGGCCGGTTGCACCGATGAGCGGGTTGATCTTCTTTTGCAGAAGAGGTTGAATATCTTCACCATGCAGATGCCGGAGGCAATGGACAAGGCGAAGGCGAGAAAGCCGCCAACTACGATGCCGATGGTCTGCAGGTTGAGGAATGCGTCGACGGTCATGGTGCCGCCCACGCAAAGCCCCAGGAAGATGGTGGCCGTGTTCATGATGGAGTTCGAGGCCGCGTCGAACAGGCGGGAGGTGTCGGGGCCGATTTCCTTCAGCAGGTTGCCGAACATGAGCATGCCGATGAGGGGACTGCCGTGGGGACAAACAAGGCGACTACGGTGGTGACTGCGATGGGGAAGATGATCTTCAGCACCCGCAGGTTCTTGATTTCCGTGTGGGAGGGATGGAGACGCTCTTGTTCCTTCATGTTGATCATCAGTTCTTTTTTTCGTGCACGTCAGTTTGACCACCAGCAGGATGATGACAGGCACCAGTGCCATGTAGGAATAAGCCGCTATGGCGATGGGGCCGAGCAGATGGGGAGCCAGTTTGATGGTGGTGAAGATGGCCGTCGGGCCGTCCGCGCCGCCGATGATGCCGAGCGAGGCTGCTTCCTGTGGGGTGAAGCCCATCAGGATGGCCGCCAAGAGGACGGCAAAAATGCCGAACTGGGCCGCCGCGCCGAAGATGGACAGCCGCAGGTTGCGCAACATGGGGCCGAAGTCGGTCAGTGCCCCCACGCCCATGAAGATGATGGGCGGGAGGAAGCCCGTCTTGATGAGCATGTAGTACAAGAAGGTCATGAGACCGAATTCATGGGCAATGTCGTGCAAGGGCATTTCCCAGATGTTGGCTTTCGTCACGCCGTCGGACAAGGTGACGAAGCCTTGCGGGTCGGCTTGGACCACGCCCATCTCCTCCCGGGAAGTTGGCCAGCAGTACGCCGAACGCGATGGGCACGAGTAGCAGTGGTTCGTATTTCTTCACTATGCCCAAGTAGAGCAGGACGAAAGCCAGCGCATACATGATGAGGAACGACAGGTCGGCGATGATGTTGCTGAACGCCGTCATCTGGTAAGAAACTTGTTTAGGATATCTGTGAGCTGTTCCATGACTTACTTTTTGGCTATTTTCATGATTATGTCGTCTTCCTCCACCGCGTCGCCCGAGTTGACGAGGATGGCCGTGATGATTCCGTCGAACTCCGCGCGGATGGCATTGTAGGTCTTCATGGCTTCGATGGCAGCCGATGATGTCTCCGGCCTTCACGGTGTCGCCCGGCTTCTTGGGAGTTTCTTCCGCGTTCTTCACGCGATAAACACCTTCCAGCAGGGCCGGTATGGCTTCCCTTCGCCGGTGGCGGCGGGCTGTGCGGTGGCTGGCGTTGCGGTTGCCTCTGCTGGCGCTTGGTTCGCCATAGGCGATGTCCACCTTGAGATTGTCCGTTGACGGTCACGGTCAGAGTGGAAGGCTGCGCGGTCGTGTTGTTTGCGTTGGCAGGTGTGGCGGCAGCTTCGCGGCGTTTTTGCAGGTCGGCTTCGAATCCTTTTTCGCCTTGCCGCTTTTGTAAGCTTCATATTGCGACGGATGCATGGCATATTCGAAAAGTTCCTCGTCGTCCTTGCCCGTATCCCATCCTTTTTTCTTCCATCAGTTGCCCGTACTTGTCCAGTTCGTCCGGATAGTGGCTTGCGGGTCGGAGTCGGAGAACTGTCGTCCCTGTGCTTGGGGCCAGTTCTTTCAGTTCCGGCGCCACTTCGCCCGGCAGTCGTCCGGCTTTGCCCTAAGAGCATGTCCCAGATGTCATCGGCAATCATGCTCCAGCGCTCTTTGCCTTTCTCCATTTGTATGACGTTCATCAGGGCCAGGTTCTTGACGTATTGGCTGAAGGGCGTCACCAGGGCAGGGATAACCCACTTTGGGCCAGATGTAAGCCACTTCGTCGAACAGCTTGATGAAGCAGTTCTGTCTTGCGTGAGGGCCTGTTGCCCATGCTTGGCTTTCCATTTGTTGAGCGATTCCAGGTTGGTTTCAAGTCGGCCATGAGGGAGCCCATCATGCCCGCCCGGCAGTCCCGGCGCAATGAGCAACGAGTTGTTGATGCGGTTGAGCGGTTGCAGTAGAGGCCGAGGAAGTCGTCCATCATCTCTTGAATCTGCGAGCGGACTTCCATGTAGGCCGCCATGTTGACTTCCTTCACCTGAAGCCGGCGTCTTTCAGCATGGCTTTGCACGGCCAGGATGTCGGCGTGCCCCGTGCCCCAAGCCAGTGGTGCCACGGCGGTGTCCACGTAGTCGCAGCCGTTTTTGCAGACTTCGAGGATGGAAGCCATGTTGAATCCCGGTCCGGCGTGGAATGATACTGCACGATGATGTCCTTCTTTGTAGGCTTTGATGCCGGCGCAGATCTTGCCGAGCGTTTCAGGGGCGGCTGATGCCCCATGTTCTTTTCAGGCAGATTTCGTCGCATCCCAGGTCGATGAGTTGTTGGCCATGCCGACGTAGTAGTCCACAGTGTGGATGGGGGAGTGGGTGATGCAGAGGCTGCATTGCGAAATCATGCCGGCTTCGTGGGCATAGCGGATGCTGGGCGCGATGTTGCGGATGTCGTTCAGGCCGCAGAAAGTGCGGGTGATGTCTGTTCCCCTGTGCCTTCTTCACCTTGTAGAAGAGGCGGCGCACATCGGCAGGCACGGGACTCATGCGCAGGCCGTTGAGCGCGCGGTCGAGCATGGGGTCTGTATGCCGGCTTCGTGGAATGGCCGGGTCCACTGGCGCACGGCGTTGTTTGGTTCTCGCCGAAGAGCAGGTTGACTTGTTCAAATCCTCCGCCGTTGGTTTCCACGCGGTCGAAACATCCCATTCGGATGATGGCGGAGCCACTTTCACCAATTGGTCTACCCGCGGAACGTATTTGCCGGCGCTCTGCCACATGTCGCGGAACACCAGACTGAATTTTACTTCTTTCTTTTCCATTCTATTATGATTCCATTATAATCTTTCTACCTTCTTTACTTGGCCTTTTCCGCCAGTCACCTGCTTGACTGCCTCTTGTATGACGGCCAGCGTCTGCCGGGTCAAGGTGGCAGAGGGGCTTGTCGCTTTGTGCGATGCTGCTTCCTCGGGTGCCAGTTTGTTGACAAGCAGGATCAGGCATTGCTCAATTGGATGACAATCATCAGGATGATGAAGACGGTGATCATACCCACCGCCATCAGTTGTAGTGCTAAACCTATATTTCCCATTGTTTTGTGTGATAAATTGAATAAAACAGACCGGAATATCTGTCCGGATTGATGATTCTATCCGCTAAATTACGAAAACTATTTGTTTTCTGGAGAGTGGGGATGGATAATAGTTTTAAAAAGAAATATATAATGAAAAAAGGAACAAGGTGTGTCGCCAGTGTTGCAGCGATGCACTTTGCTTTATATAAAACTTATCTTTCCGCTTCCACTTCCACGCCCGCCTCACGGCAGTCGGCGCCCATGGGCGGGTTCTCTTTGTCAAGGTCAGACGGATGCGGGCCACGGAGGAAATCATGGAACACCCGTTCCAAGTAACTGCGGCGTGCTCCACCAGTCAGGTTGGAGAGGCATCTCCTCTTTGACGCAACGGAAGAAGCGCACCACGTCGCACTCCAGCTCCTTGGGCCTTACCTCGGTCACTTCGGGCTGCTTGCAGGGTGCTGGCTCCGGCTGCAGCGTTGCGCCGTCGCCTTTCTTGTCTTTCTTCGACACTGAGAGCATAACGCCCGAGCGGCTGCCTTCGCGGTAGATGGTGCAGCCCTTGCAGCCCGAGCGCCACGCCTCGACGTAGAGACGGTCCACGAGTGCCTCGTCGACATCGGCCGGGAGGTTGACCGTTACGCTTATGGAATGGTCGACCCACTTCTGGATTGCGCCTTGCATCCGCACCTTCATGAGCCAGTCCACGTCGTTGGCCGTGGCCTTGTAGTAGGGCGACTTGGCCACGAGGGCGTCAATCTCGTCCTGCGTGTACTTCTTGTCGAGGTCGTAACCGTTGACCTTCATCCACTTGAGGAACTTGCGGTGGTATACGATATATTCCTCGAAGGAGTCGCCCACCTCGTCAACATAGTCTACATGCACGTCGGGATCGCCGGGGTTCACCTTTCGCCGGCGCTTGTAAACGGGCATGAACACCGGTTCGATGCCGCTCGTTGTCTGTGTCATGAGGCTCGTGGTGCCGGTGGGGGCGATGGTGAGGCAGGCTATGTTGCGGCGCCCGTGGCGGGCCATTTCCTCGTATAGCTGCGGGTCGGCCTCGCGCAGCCGCGCCACGAATGGGTTGTCTTTCTCGCGCTCGGTGTCGTATACTTCGAATGCGCCACGCTCGCTTGCCATCTCCACCGACGAGCGGTAGGCTGCCAGCGCGAGCTCCTTGTGCACCTCGACGGAGAAGGCCGTGGCCTCTTCCGTGCCGTAGCGCAGGCCCATGGCGGCCAGCATGTCGCCCTCGGCGGTGATGCCCACGCCCGTGCGGCGGCCCATGCCGCTCTTGCGCTTTATCTTTTCCCAGAGGTGGTACTCGGCTCCCTTTACCTCATCAGACTGCGGGTCGGCCTTCACCTTGGCCATGATCATGTCTATCTTCTCGAGCTCCAGGTCCACGATGTCGTCCATTATGCGCTGGGCGGCGCGCACGTGGCGGCGGAAGAGGTCGTAGTCGAAGCGTGCCTGCGGGGTGAACGGGTCGACCACGTAGGAGTAAAGGTTTATTGAAAGCAGGCGGCACGAGTCGTAGGGGCAGAGCGGTATCTCGCCGCAGGGGTTTGTTGAGACGGTGCGGAAGCCCAGGTCGGCGTAGCAGTCGGGCAGGCTCTCGCGTATGATGGTGTCCCAGAAGAGCACTCCCGGCTCCGCGCTCTTCCACGCATTGTGCACAATCTTGCCCCAAAGCTCCTTGGCATTGATTTCCTTTTTGTACAAAGGCTCGTCGCCGTCGATGGGGAACTGCTGCACGTATGGGCGCCCGTCGATGGCTGCCTGCATGAATTCGTCGTCGATTTTCACCGAGACATTGGCCCCGGTCACCTTGCCCTCGGTCATCTTGGCGTCGATGAACGCTTCCGAATCGGGGTGCTTGATGGATACGCTCAGCATCAGAGCACCGCGGCGCCCGTCCTGCGCCACCTCGCGTGTCGAGTTCGTAACGCTCCATGAAAGGCACGAGGCCGGTCGAAGTGAGCGCGGAGTTGTTCACGGGCGAGCCTTTAGGGCGTATGTGCGACATATCATGGCCCACGCCTCCGCGCCGCTTCATGAGCTGCAGCAATTTGACAAGGAGGCAATCTGGTAATCGTTTCCGATGCCAGTCATAGGGCTTCCCTGAGGAACGATGTAACGGAAGTGGTCCATCAGATCGAAGAGCTGCTGGGCAGACAAAGGGTTGGGTACTTCGCCTCGATTCGGGCCACTTCATTGGCTATGCGCCAATGCATATCGACTGGAGACTTCTCATAGATGTTTCCAAACGAGTCCTTGACTGCGTATTTGTTGACCCAAACACGGGCAGCCAATTCATCCCCTCCGAAATAATCCAGAGAGGCATTGAACGCTTCGTCATACGTATAAGTTTGCTTTTCCACAATAAATATGTTTAAGTTTCAAGTATAATGTCACCACGATGGGTATCCGGTAGAAGGATGGACAAGGTTAATGAAATGTGTCGGCAAAGCTATACATGATTTCCGTAACCGCCAAGATTTTCTATATCTAAATTTAGATTCGATGTGAAGTTTTCCAAAACAAGAAAAGACACTATTGTATATCAACGATTTGCACAAAACAAAATGAATAAAAGTTTTCCAAAATGGAAATTTGTCATACGATACGATATTTCCAGTTGTTGAAAACTTACCATTACCTGTTGAAAAAGAAGGAGTCTGTAAGTTGCCTTTATCAGATATTTGACTATATTTGCTTCTCACAAAACTAAAAGAACTATGGAATACGTAAAACAAAGAAGAACCATCCGCAAATACCAGGCCCGCGACATCGAACCGGCCGTGCTCAACGAATTGCTGGAAACGGCCGGAAGAGCCTCCCACCATGGGAAACCTCCAACTCTACAGCGTGATTGTCACACGCGACCCAAGCATGAAAAAACAGTTAGCCTCTGCTCATTTCAACCAACCCATGGTGACAGAAGCACCCGTCATGCTCACATTCTGTGCCGACTTCCACCGCACGAGCGTATGGTGCGAACAGCGCAAAGCCACTCCGGGATATGACAACTTCCTGTCTTTCCTAAATGCATCCATCGACACCTTATTATATGCACAAACATTCTGCACGCTTGCCGAAGAAAAAGGGTTGGGCATCTGTTACTGGGAACTACAATTTATCAACCCGATGTC
>VOFD01000458.1_pt1 | contig 37578 bp, 39 predicted proteins | sample 5384101 | NCBI WGS metagenome assembly VOFD01 (sample SAMN12384723, study PRJNA508395) | human gut metagenome | isolation source: healthy gut C | host: Homo sapiens
TGGTGGACGTGGTGCAGGACGTGATCGTCTCCGAACACGACTGCGGCACGGTGGACGGCATCGAGCTGACCCACCTGCGCGAAGGCGGCGACATCAAGACCCCGGTGTGGGAACGCGCCATGGGCCGTGTGCTGCTCTACCCCGTCTACGATCCCGAAGACGCGGAAAAGGTGCTGCTGCCCGAGAACACCCTCATCGACGAAGCCGAGGCCGCTGTGCTGCGTGAACACGGCGTGAGCTCCATCACGGTGCGTTCGCCCCTCACCTGCCAGGCCGGGCGCGGCATCTGCGCCCTGTGCTACGGCCGCGACCTGGCCCGCGGGCACCTGGTCAACACCGGCGAGACCGTGGGCATCATCGCCGCCCAGTCCATCGGTGAACCGGGTACCCAGCTGACGATGCGTACGTTCCACATCGGTGGTACCGCATCCAGCACCATTGAAAAGAACAAGTTCGAAGCCCAGAACACCGGTCGCGTCATCCTCAACCGCGTGCGCGCCGTTACCAACCGTGACGGCATCCAGCTGGTGCTGGGCAAGAGCGGCCAGCTGACCATCGTGGATCCGCAGGGCCGCGAACGTGAAAAAGTACATCCTGCCCAACGGCGCCCGCCTGCATGTGACCGACGGTCAGGAAGTGACCAAGGGCACCGTGCTGGCCGAGTGGGACCCCTTCAACGAACCCTTCGTGTCCGAAGAAGAGGGCATCATCCGCTTCACCGACATCGTGGACGGCAAGACCGTGCAGGAAAAGGTGGACGACGTGACGCGTCAGGCCTCCCTGACCATCATCGAATACAGTACCACCAACTACCGTCCGTCCCTCTCGGTCTGCGATGAGAACGGCAACGTCAAGCAGCGTCCGCACAGCGTGGCGTCCGCCGTGTACAGCCTGCCCGTGGGCTCCATCATCATGGTCAAGGACGGCGAGGCCATCCAGGCCGGTGACATCATCGCCCGTAAGCCCCGCGAAACATCCAAGACCAAGGACATCGTGGGTGGTCTTCCCCGCGTGGCCGAGCTCTTCGAAGTCCGCAAGCCCAAAGACATGGCCGTGGTCTCCGAGATCTCCGGTACCGTGTCCTACGCCGGCGAATCCAAGGGCAAGCGCAAGCTGGTGGTGACCCCCGAGATCGGTGATTCCAAGGAATACCTGGTGCCCAAGGGCAAGCACATCACCGTGGCCGACGGCGACTTCGTGGAAGCCGGCGATCCGCTGACCGAAGGTTCGCCCGAACTGCACGACATCCTGCGCACCCGCGGTGAAAAGTACCTGGCCCGCTACCTCGTGGACGAGATCCAGGAAGTGTACCGCTTCCAGGGCGTGGGCATCGACGACAAGCACATCGAAGTCATCGTGCGCCAGATGCTCAAGAAGGTCACCGTGCTGGATTCCGGCGGCACCAGCTTCCTGGTGGGCGAACAGGTGGACAAGGCCGAATTCAAGGCCGAGAACCACAAGGCCATCGCCGAAGGCCGTCAGCCCGCCACCGCCGAACCGCTGGTGCTGGGCATCACCCAGGCTTCGCTGACCACCTCGTCCTTCATCTCGGCGGCTTCCTTCCAGGAAACCACCAAGGTGCTCACCGAGGCTTCCCTCAAGGGCAAGATGGACTACCTGCGCGGCCTCAAGGAAAACGTCATCGTGGGCCGTCTCATCCCGGCCGGTACGGGCTATCGCGAGTATGTCCACGGCGACATCACCGTGCCCGACCAGAAGGAACGTCCGGACAAGTTCCTGGAAGATCTGGAAGAGAACCCCGTGCTGGTGGATCTGGGCCAGTAGGCCCTTTCCTCTGCTGAACATCAGGGCGACCGTCATATGGCGGTCGCCCTTTTTTTATGTATGGCTGATCGGCCGAAGGACCGTATGCAGCACGCCCTGCCCTCTCGCCATCGCCGGCCCTGCCTCTCTTGCCGGCCGCTGTCCCGGCGCCTTCCTCCCTGCGGCTGGGACCGGGTGGTGTCGTCCCCAATGCAACAAAATGTAGAGAATCCCTTCCCATCTTTCTTTTTGTGACTAATTCCTGATAAGAGAGAAAAATTTCCCGGCCATGCCCGGGAAGACCTGCTGGCAAAGACGCATCCCCCTCCGCCGGAGCCGACGTGTTGTGAAAAGGAGGTCAAAAAATTTTTCATACGCGTAAAGCATGGCTTCATTCATATTAACTAATTAAAATAATTACATAAATAAGAAAACATAGTCAGGTCGGAGTATTTTTGGGAATCTGCGTGCCATCTTTGCATTTCTTGCATTTTACGGTAGAAGGCAGGAATTGTTCCGCGCCTGAGACCAGGCGGCGACAGGTCGTGCCCCGGCATGATCCAAGCCGCAGGATCCCGGCGCATTGTTCTGGAGAGGCTGGTTCCTGGTGCGCTGCACCTCTTGCTCATGACCGGATCTGGCTCGGTCATGCGCAGAAACCACGATGCCGCAGGCATCTCGACTCATGGGAGAAAACGCATGACAACTCTGTTCTACATCCTGGCCTACCTTGCAGTAATCGGCTTTGTGGCGACTGCCGCCATCAAGGTGAAAGGCTATCTGGCTGCCAGCCCCTGCACGTCCGCTGGGAGCTCTACCCCGTGCCGCATGAAGGCCCCAAAGGCTCCTACGGCGGCAGCTTCATGGAAGAGACCGACTGGTGGACCAAGCCCCGCCACATCGACCACATGGGCGACCTCAAGGCCCTGCTGGAAGAAGTGCTCTTCCTGCACGCCACCTTCACCCATAACCTCAAGCTGTGGTTCCGCACCTACCCCTTCCACCTGGGTCTGTACATGCTGATGGGCGGCACCATCATCCTGGTCGTGGCCGCCTTCCTGCGCCTGTTCGGCATGAACCCCGACGGCGGCTTCCTGACCTTCGTGCACAACGTCATCAATGCCATCAGCCTGCTGGGCATGTTCGGCATCATCGGCGGCGGCATCGGCCTGATCTGCCGTCGTCTGCACGACGAAGGCCTGCGCAAGTACTCCACCCCCGAACACTTCTTCAACCTGGGCGTGTTCATCGTCTTCGCCCTGGTGGGTCTGGTGGCCTGGGCCTTCAACCCCTCCTTTGCCCGCATGTCCGGTGACTTCATCTACAACCTGCTCACCTTCAACTTTGCCGACATCAACAGCACCACTTTCGTGATCCACATGCTGTTCGGCTTCTTCGTGCTGATCTGGATCCCCATGACCCACATGGGCCACCTGCTCTTCAAGTACTTCACCTACCATGACATCCGCTGGGGCGACACCCCCACCGATTTCAGCCAGAAGAACAACGAGAAGATGAAGCAGGCCCTGCAGTTCAAGGTGAGCTGGGCTGCCGACCACATCAACGGTCAGGGCACCAAGACCTGGCTCGACATCGCTACCGAATCCCCCAAGAAGGACTAGGGAGTACATCATGAAAGATACGCTGCGTTTGACTGATATTTCCACGGCCGAAGGCCAGATGGTCAGCATCGACCTCAAGGACATCCCCGATGTGGAAGGCCTTGACCTCGTCAAGATGCCCTGGCGCCCCGTTACCGACGAGCAGAAGGCCAAAGTGGCCTGCATCCTGGACGAAGTCTGCGTGCTGAACATCCCCAAGCCCCAGACCCCCCAGGAAGAAGAAGAGCTGGTCAACCGTTTTCTGGACGGTATGCGTAAGCTGTTCAGCAAGGAGAACAACTGGACCTTCCTGCCCATGCTCGAAACCAGCATGGACTACTGCGCCCAGTGCAACTCCTGTTCCGATGCCTGTCATCTGTACGAGATGTCCGGCAAGAACGAGATGTACCGCCCCAACTACCGCTCTGAAATCTTCCGCCGCATCTACAAGCAGTATGTGAAGAAAGAGCCCCTGGCCAAATGGCGTTACGGCGACATGGGCCTGAACTGGAAGACCGTTGCCCGCCTGGGCGAACTGGCCTACCGCTGCAACCTCTGCCGTCGCTGCGCCCAGACCTGCCCCATCGGTGTGGATAACGGCCTGATCGCCCGCGAAATCCGCAAGCTGTTCAGCCAGGAACTGGGCTTCTCGCCCCGCGAACTGCACGAAAAGGGCACCATCAACCAGATGAAGGTGGGCTCCTCCACCGGTATGACCCCCGACGTGGTGAAAGAAAACGTGGAGTTCATCGACGAGGACTACACCGAAATCACCGGCGTGGGCATCCACACCCCCTTCGACGTGAAGGGCGCCGACATCCTGCTGATCCACAACGCCGGCGAAGTCATGGCCTGGCCCGAAAACATCGCCAGCTTCTCCCTGATCTTCCAGGAAGCCGGCCTGTCCTGGACCCTGTCCAGCAAGGCCGTGGCCTATGACGGCGTGAACTACGGCGTGTTCTACGACGACGCCCAGACCGCCCGTATCGCCCTGCAGCACATGCAGGCCGCCAAGGAACTGGGTGCCAAGAAGATCGTCATCGGTGAATGCGGCCACGCCCACAAGGCCATGACCGTTATCGCCGACCGCGTCATCCCCTACGAATACCAGGTGCCCCGCGAATCCTGCTACGTGACCCTGCGTGATATCATCATGTCCGGTCGTCTGAAGCTGGATCCCTCGCGCAACAACTTCCCCGTCACCCTGCACGACCCCTGCAACGTGGTCCGTCTGATGGGTGTGGTGCAGCCCCAGCGCGACATCCTGCACAAGATCGCCCCGCAGTTCCGCGAAATGCCCTGCCACGGCGTGGACAACTACTGCTGCGGCGGTGGTTCCGGCTTCGCCATCATGACCCGTCAGAACATCGACGAATGGCGCGGCAACATCTCCGGCCGTAAAAAGATGTGGCAGATCGCCCAGGCCTTCAAGGACTGCCTTGGCCCCGAAACCAAGAAGTACATCTGCGCTCCCTGCTCCAACTGCAAGGGCCAGATCCGCGAAATGCTGGAACACAGCGATCTGTACACCAAGAACAGCTTCGCCTACGGCGGTCTGGTGGAACTGATCGTCAACGCCATGGTCAACGTCAATCCCGGCTTCATCAAGTGGGAAGGCGACGAAGAGTAATCTTCGACCAGGTGTCATCTTTGGGGGGAGCAGCGATGCTCCCCCCTTTTTTATGCCTGCAGAAAAGCGGGAGAACTGCAGCGCATCCGTCTGCATCCGTGTTTTCCTGCGGGCGAGGGAGAGGCCCCTTTTGTGGACAAAAGCTGCGTCCTCCCCCTCGCCACCTCCTCGCCAAAAAACTTTTTCCGGGCCTGTCTTGTGTCCGGCGATCGCCCCTGTGACATCAGGAAAAACGTCCGGATGCTTACAAAAAAGATCCGTTTCATCCATCTGGCTGCGTCGTATACCAGACGGGCTCTGAAGGACTGCGAGACGTTATCGGGGACGTTTGCCTGCTGCCTGTTCCTGGGCCATCCCCCAAATCATCCGCCATTTCGTTTCGCGTCGTGACGCTCACCAGGCTGATGCCCGGAAATAAAAAGGCCGCGGGAAGTCTCCCGCAGCCTTGGTATCTGGTGATGGCCTCAGGCCATCTCAGGCTCATTCACGCCCGTAACGGTCGTCAAAACGCTCGATATCGTCTTCGCCCAGGTAATCACCGGTCTGGACTTCCACGATCTCCAGCGGCTGTGCCGAAGCGTTGCTCAACCGATGCATGGTCTTCTGGGGGATGTAGACAGACTGGTCCATATGCAGGTGCATCTCTTCGTCCCCCACGCGCACCAGACCTTCCCCGGCGATGACGACCCAGTGCTCGGCCCGGTGCCGGTGACGCTGCAGGGAAAGCGCGGCTCCGGGATTGACCTGGATCCGCTTGACCTGGAAGCGCTCGCCCAGGGCCAGGGTCTCATACCAGCCCCAGGGACGATACACACGCAGATGCATCTCCTGCTCGTGCCGGTCCTGGGCGGCAAGACGGGCCACCAGGGTCTTGACCTCCTGGCTGCGGGCCCTGTCGGCCACCAGGACGGCGTCGCCGGTCTCCACCACCACAAGATCCTTCACGCCCAGCGTCGTCACCAGGCGGCTCCCGGCATGGATGTAGCATCCCCGGCTGTCCTGGGCCATCACATCGCCCACGCAGGCATTGCCTTCCGCATCCTGCGTGCTGTTTTCGTAGATGGCTTCCCAGGATCCCAGATCGCTCCAGCGGCACGGCAGCGGCACCATGGCCACATGCGCGCTTTTCTCCATCAGGGCATAGTCCACCGAATCAGAGGGGCAGTGGGCAAAAGATTCCCGATGCAGGCGGATGAAGTCATAATCGGCCCGGCGCAGGGCCCAGGCCTTGCGCACCGCGGCCATGATGGCCGGAGCCTGCGCTTCCAGCTCGGCCAGATACTGGGAGGCGCGAAACACGAACATGCCGCTGTTCCAGAAATAGCCGCCCTGCGCCAGCATGGCCTCGGCAGCCTCCTGCGCGGGCTTTTCCACAAAACGGCGGACCGCGAAACCGGAAGCCAGGGCATCGCCCTTTTCGATGTAGCCGTAACCGGTCTCGGGGCGGTCCGGCGTGACCCCGAAGGTGACCAGGGCCCCTTCGCGGGCACACTCCGCAGCCTGTGTGACGGCAGCGGCAAAAGCCGGCAGATCCTCCAGCACATGGTCCGAAGGCAGGACCAGCAGGACAGGATCACCGTCTTCCACGTCACAGGCGGCCGTCACGGCCAACGCGGCAGCGGCGATGGCCGGTGCCGTATTGCGCGGTTCCGGTTCCAGCAGGATCCGGCCGTTCAGTCCCTGACGCTGCAGGGCTGCGGCGGCAAGAAAGCGCTGCTCTTCATTGCAGATGACCACGGGCGCGGCCAGTCCGGGCACGGCCGCAAGACGCTGCAGCGTGTCCTCGAACAGCGTATGGCCGCCCAGGTCCATGAATTGCTTGGGATACTTGCGACGGGACAGGGGCCACAGGCGTGTACCGGCGCCCCCCACAAGATGACGGGACAGATCTTCATGTCGTTTGCTCGGTATATGGTAGCGTGGAGAAAAAAGCATCGCGGCAGAGAAAACGGCCGGAGGACTTTCCTCCGGCCGTATGGCGACGCTTACAGATAGTCGGGATTGGCAGCGGCCTTGCCGTTGGCCAGCATGATGCGCACATAATGCAGGCCGTGCTCGTCCACCGGGATGATGGGGAACTGCTTGCCGCAGCCGTCGCAGCGCACATTGCGCGGCTCCACCGGGTTGACCAGCGGTACATGGCGCAGGCAGTGGGGGCAGCGGTAGAAGAACAGCAGCTCCATGCCGTCAGGAGCCACAGGCTCCAAAGGTTTCTGGCTACCGGACATGGGCTTCCTCCACCAGCGGCGTCCCGGTCATGGCCTCGGGCTGGGCGATGCCCCACATGCGCAGCAGGGTCGGGGCCACATCGGCCAGCTTGCCGTCGTGCAGGCGCCATTCCTTGCCGGAGGCATCCAGCAGGATGCAGGGCACGGGATTGGTGGTATGGGCGGTCTGGGGCTTGCCCTCTCCGTCCTTCATGACTTCGCAGTTGCCGTGGTCGGCGATGAGCAGCATACGGCCCTTGCGGGCCTCCACGGCAGCCACCATGCGGCCCACGCATTCATCCACCACCGTGCAGGCTTCCACGGCGGCGGAGAGCACGCCCGTATGGCCCACCATATCGCCGTTGGCCAGGTTGCAGACCACCAGGTCGTACTGGCCGCTCTGCCAGGCTTCCACGAACTTGTCCGTGACCTCGCGGGCGCTCATGGCCGGTTTCTGGTCATAGGTCTGCACCTCGCGCGGCGAAGGCACGAGGATGCGGTCTTCCAGCGGCAGGGGTTCTTCCACACCGCCGTTGAAGAAATAGGTGACGTGCGCGTATTTTTCCGTTTCGGCCAGACGCAGCTGGTGCATGCCCTGCTGCGAAACGACTTCGCCAAGGCCCATGGTCACGGATTCCTTGGGGAAGGCCACCGGCAGGGGGAAGTGGGCGTCGTAGGCCGTCATGGAAGCCACGGCAGCCAGCTGCGGCACCCTGCCCCGCTCGAAAGCGGTGAAGTCCGCGTCTACGAAGGCCTGGGAAAGCTCGCGCATGCGGTCGGCGCGGAAATTGTAGAAGAACAGGCCGTCGCCGTCCTGCAGGGTGGAGGCATCCTCGCCTTCCAGCAGCACGGGCTTGATGAATTCGTCGCTGACGCCCTCGGCATAGGAATCTTCCACAGCCTGCACGGCATCCGTGGCCTTGCGGCCCTTGCCGTGGACCATGAGATCCCAGACCTCGGACACGCGCTCCCAGCGCTTGTCGCGGTCCATGGCATAGAAGCGCCCCGCCAGGCTGGCCACACGCACGTCCTTCATGGAGACGATCTGTTCCAGCAGGCTGCGCACATAGGAGGCGCCGCTCTGGGGCGGGGTATCGCGCCCGTCCATGAAGCAGTGGATGCGCACCGGCACACCGGCGGCGAAAGCCATGGCGCACAGGGCCACCAGATGGTTGATGTGGCTGTGCACACCGCCGTCGGAGAGCAGGCCCGCCAGATGCAGACGGCCGCCGCTGCGGCGTGTTTTTTCCAGCACGTCCTGCAGCACGGGGTTGTGGAACAGGGAGCCGTCCTCAAGGGCCACGTCGATGCGCGTCATGTCCTGATAGACGATGCGTCCCGCACCGATATTGAGGTGTCCCACCTCGGAGTTGCCCATATAGCCGGCAGGCAGGCCCACTTCGCGCCCGGAGGCGGCAAGGCGGCTGTGGGGGCAGCGCGCCATCAGGTCATCCAGATGGGGCGTGGCTGCCACCCAGGGGGCATTGCCTTCCCCTTTTTCCGTCAGGCCCCAGCCGTCAAGGATGAGCAACAGGGTGGGGGTCATGCACGGGGCTCCTTGTTGAGGGCAGCGGCAGCCGCGCCCCACAGGTTCTCCAGCTGATAAAGGTCACGCACGGACTGCTGGAAGATGTTGACCACGATGTCGTTGCAGTCCACCAGGATCCACTGGCCGGTGTTGTAGCCTTCCATGCGCAGGTATTCGTAGTTCTGTTCATGGCACAGGGCGGAGACGCCGTCCGCCAGGCTCTGGGCATGACGCACGGAGGTGGCGCTGACCACCAGCAGGGCGTCCGTGAAGGCACCCTGGCCGGCCAGGTCGATCTCGGCCACGTCGACAGCCTTGTGTTCCTCAAGCCACGCCTTGATGACGGCCATTTTTTCCGCCGTAGGCAGTTCCGAATATTTCTTGGGGGTAGAGATAAGGTTTTGCATGTCCCTCCCATACCTCAAAGCGTACCCGAGGGCAACAATCCCGCCCGGCCCGGGGATGGCCCGGCGCATTGTTCCTAGCATAAAAAAAGACATTGCATTGCAATATGTTATCCATGTTTTTCAAGCAGATATCTTGACCTTGGGGGACTTTTGCGTCATCCATAGACTACTCAGGATTTCAAGGAGAAACGCCGTGATTTTCAATATCGACAAGGAAACGCTGCCCCGCGAAGATATCGAAGCCCTGCAATTGCGCCGTCTGCAGGACCTTTGCTCCCGTGTCTATGCCAATGTGCCTTTCTACCGCAAACGCTTCGACGAGAGCGGTATCAAGCCCGGCGACATCAAGAGCCTGGCCGACCTGAAGAACCTGCCCTTCACCGAAAAGCAGGACCTGCGCAATTACTATCCCTTCGGTCTTTTCGCCGTGCCGCGTGACAACATCGTCCGCCTGCACGCCTCCAGCGGCACCACCGGCAAGGCCGTGGTGGTGGGCTATACCGCCCGCGACCTGCACAACTGGGCCGAACTGGCCGGCCGCAGCCTGTCCGCCGCCGGCGTCAACCAGACGGACATCGTGCATGTGGCCTACGGCTACGGCCTGTTCACCGGCGGTCTGGGCGCCCACGGCGGTGCCGAGCGCATCGGTGCCACGGTGGTCCCGGCCTCGGGCGGCGCCACGCGTCGCCAGGCCTACCTGCTGCGCGACTTCGGCGCCACGGCCCTGTGCTGTACGCCCTCCTACGCCCTGCACCTGTGGGAAGCCGGCCAGGAAGTGGGCATCGACTTCCGTGACCTGCCCCTGCGTACCGGCGTGTTCGGTGCCGAGCCCTGGACCGAAGAGATGCGCCAGGACATCGAGCGGAAAATGGGCATCAACGCCCTGAACATCTACGGCCTTTCCGAAGTCATGGGCCCCGGCGTGGCCATGGAATGCCTGGAATCCAAGTGCGGCATGCACCTGTGGGAAGACCACTTCCTGCCCGAGATCATCGATCCCGTCACCGGCGAACAGCTTCCCGAGGGCGAAGTGGGCGAACTGGTCATCACCACGCTCACCAAGGAAGGCATCCCGCTGATCCGCTACCGCACCCGCGACCTGACCAGCCTGGATTACACCCCCTGCCGCTGCGGACGTACCCATGTGCGCCTGACCCGCATCCGGGGCCGCAGCGACGACATGCTCATCATCCGCGGCGTCAACGTCTTCCCGCAGCAGATCGAAGCCCTGCTCATGGAAAACCAGAACCTGAGCCCCAACTATCAGATCATCGTGGACCGCGTGAACAACCTGGATACCCTGGAAGTCCAGGTGGAGATGAACGAGACCCTCTTTGCCGACGAGATCCGCAAGCTGCAGAGCCTGGAAAGCTCCATCCAGAAGAGCATCAAGGAATTCCTGGGCGTCACCACCAAGGTGCGCCTCATGGAACCGCATTCCATCCAGCGCTCCGAGGGCAAGGCCAAGCGTATCATCGACAAGCGGCCTACAGAATAAAGGTAATAAAAGCAGCATGTTGGGAAATAAATTTTTTATTTTTCGACAAAATAAAAAAAAGCTGCTTGACAGAAAGGGGGTCTCTAGCGTAGAACCCTCTTTCGTTGAGCGGGAGTAACTCAGTGGTAGAGTGCAACCTTGCCAAGGTTGAAGTCGCGGGTTCAAATCCCGTCTCCCGCTCCAACAAATGAGGCGACATAGCCAAGTGGTAAGGCAGAGGTCTGCAAAACCTCCACTCTCCAGTTCAAATCTGGATGTCGCCTCCAAAAAAACGATCGGTGGATATGCCGTGCATATGCGCGGGAGTAACTCAGTGGTAGAGTGCAACCTTGCCAAGGTTGAAGTCGCGGGTTCAAATCCCGTCTCCCTGCTCCACAACATAAGGCGACATAGCCAAGTGGTAAGGCAGGGGTCTGCAAAACCTCCATTCTCCAGTTCAAATCTGGATGTCGCCTCCATAAAAACGATCGTAAAATACCGTGCCAGTGTGCGGGAGTAACTCAGTGGTAGAGTGCAACCTTGCCAAGGTTGAAGTCGCGGGTTCAAATCCCGTCTCCCGCTCCACAAAAAACTGCCCTTTCGGGCGGGAATAACTCAACGGTAGAGTGTCAGCTTCCCAAGCTGAAGGTTGCGGGTTCAAGTCCCGTTTCCCGCTCCACAAGCCGACACGGACTTCTTACGAGGTCCTTTCCATAGCGGATAATTCCGCATCCCGCGCGGGAGTAACTCAGTGGTAGAGTGCAACCTTGCCAAAGGTTGAAGTCGCGGGTTCAAATCCCGTCTCCCGCTCCAGCAAATTCAGGGGTTTTCTCTTTGGAGAAAGCCCCTTTTTTCGTACCCGGACACATCCCCCGTCAGCATTTCCCTGTTGCACGGCTGTCCGAAGGCTTCCCGTCCTGCTCCGGACCGCAAAAAAGCGTGCCATACGGGCGAGTTTGCTCCTTTTTTTGCCCTTCTGGGCCATTTGACATAATTTCATAAATTATTTATCAAAATATGTACCTTACAGAAGGAGTTTCCATGAGTACTGCTTCTACCATCAAATCGCTGGCGGCCTACGATTTGATCCGCGACATGATCCTGTCCGGCGAGGCCCTGCCCGGCACCCGTCTTGTCCTTGTTGATCTGGAAAAAAAGCTCGGCGTGGGCGCGGCCCCATCCGTGATGCCCTCATGCGCCTGGACAAATCTGGTCTGGTCCAGAACATCCCCTACAAGGGGGCCATCGTCATGATGCCGCCCTCTTCCAAGGAGATCGAGCACATCTTCAACCTGCGCATCCAGGTGGAATGTGCCCTGGCCAAGGAGGCCATGCAGCAGGCGACCGCCGAAGACATGGACAGGCTGGAACAGCTGGCCGGCGACCTGGCCGATACCCGTGATGCCGACTTTTTCTTCCACAAGGACAGGGATTTCCACCTGCAGCTCTACTCCCTTTCGCGGATGCACCATCTGCTGGCCGTGGACAGCCACCTGCTGGACTATGTGGAAGGTTTCCTCAATACCCGCCGCTATTCTCCCGAAGACATCTCGCTCTTCATCCAGCAGCACAAGGACATCCTGACCGCCATGCGCGAAAAGGATGAAGAAAAACTCATGGAAGCCATGCGCCGCAACATCCTGGTCGGCTTGGAGCTGATGCAGGACGAGATGAAGCGCCTGAAGCGCCACTAGGGCGCACACGCTTTACAGGATAGACAAAGCCACCTTCGGGTGGCTTTTTTCGTTCTGGGGACAGGCCTGTATCTTGGGCACGCTTTTCACATCACGAACGGGATGCCGGAAGCCTGCGGAATGCCACCCGGCAAGATCCCCTCTTCCTGCATTCTCTGCCTGTACTATAGATGGCCTCTCCATAAGCCTTGTCCCGTTTCCCCGACGAAATGCTGCGGCTGATCACCGGATGCCTAGCGGCATCGACAGGCATGGCTTGCTCCCTTTTTGGCAGCCGTTCCATCCGGTCCGGTAAGGTCGTCCCTAACGTTCCTGCATCCTTTGCTGCTGCGGCCACCAGACCAAAGAAAAAGGCGACATGCCGTGCATGCCGCCTTTCATCTTCCTTATGCCTTTTTCTGCGCCACAGGAGCTAACGCAGATCCAGATATTTGTGGACCTGGACGCTCACACGCCACTGATGGGCAAAGGCCGCCTCCACGCACAGTCGTGTGGCTTCCTTCCCCTGGCTCACGGGCTGCAGCCAGACGAGCTCCGTCAGCGGCCGGGCAGCCGCCTTGCGGGCCGCTGCCAGCGCCTGTTCGAAACGGGCCAGATCCGCGGCCGCATCCACAGGGAATTTGATCTCTCCGGCCCGCTCCCAGGCATCCTGACGCACTGCCAGGCCCCCGGGCATGTCCAGTTTGGGGCTCAGGGTCACCCAGACATCCGCATGGCAACGGATGGGCATGGTGCCGCTGGTCTCGATCTGGACACGAAAACCTTCCGCCACCAGCCGGGAGGTCAGCTCCGTGAGGTCATGGCGGCAGGGCTCGCCGCCGGTCAGCACCACATGGCGCGGCCCGGCCTCCCGGATGGCTGCCAGCAACGCCCCGGACTCCACATCGGCATAGCCCGCTCCCGGCCCCTGCTTGGCACGCACGGCGGCAAAATCCAGCGTCGCGCCGTCCAGCCGGGCGGCGTACTGCGTATCGCACCACGGGCAGGCCACAGGACAGCCCTGGAAACGGACGAACACGGCAGGCGTCCCGGCAAAGGAGGCCTCGCCCTGCAGGGTGACGAAAAATTCGTTGACCGCCAGGGTCCGCATCACAGGCTCCAGCGCGCCTTGCACTTGGCGGTCTCTTCCACTTCCACGGCCACCAGACGGGCCCCGGTGCCTTCCAGCTGGGCCGGCCCCACCACTTCACCCAGATAGCGGGCCATGTTCTCGGCGGACGGATTGCAGGGCAGGACGCTCACCGAAGGATCCAGCGCCCGCAGGCCTTCCAGCAGGGGATCCTTGTCCCAGACCAGAAAGCGGTGATCCCAGTGGTCTTCCAGCCACTGGCACAGGCGTTCCTTGACCACCTGGAAGTCCAGCACGCGCCCCAGGGCGTCCAGCTCGTCGGCGGTGCAGGTGAAATGGATGCGGTAATTATGCCCGTGCAGACGGGCGCAGTGGGGATTCGTGCCCGCAGATGCGGTGTCCCACGGAAATATCATGATAACGGCAGATATTGATCATGGTCTCCTCTCAACACTCCGGCATGCCGGATGATTTCGGACATGCCTGCGGCACGGACGGTCTCCGGGCCTCCGGCACTATAGGGCATCTTGGCGCGGCTCGGCAACCATCCGGCAGGGGACTGCGGCCTTCCCGGCAGGCTAGATGACACCGCTCTCGTGCAGGATGTTCAGGCCGATGCACAGCAGCACCACGCCGCCCAGCACCTCGGCCCAGCCGTTGAGCATGGGCAGCGAGGACAGCTTTTTGCCCAAAAAGAGCCCGCAGGCCGAGATGGCGGCACAAACCACCCCGATAAGACAGGAAGGCAGGAAAGCATTGGTATTCGTCATGGCAAAGGTCAGGCCCACGGCCAGGGCATCGATGCTGGTGGCCACGGCCAGAAGGAGCAGGTTCCAGCCTGCGGTGGGGTCGCTCTGGGGGCAGGACACGGGCTCGTTCTTGCGCAGGCCACCGATACCGGAGCGCAGCATGTTGCCGCCGATCCACGCCAGCAGCACGAAGGCCAGCCAGTGGTCCCAGGCCTCGATGAAATGATGTACCGACTGCCCCAGGAACCAGCCCAGCACCGGCATGAAGAACTGGAAAAAGCCAAAGGCCGCGCTGACCCGGACATACTGGCGCAGCCGGACTTCGCGGATGGCGCATCCCGAGGCCAGCGCCACGGCAAAAGCATCCATGGACAGGGCCACAGCCAGCAGAAAAACAGTAAAAAATGACATGATTATCCCGCAGGTTGACGGAGGTGAAACAGACGAGTCATACCCCAAGCGCACGACGGCGGCAAGTTTTCCGCCGCAGCATCCCCGGCCGGGAGAAGGCTCCGGAGCCGGAAACCACTTCCGCGTTCCTGCGCGGCAGCCACGATCACGCGCCCGCACGGCAGATCCGCATCCCGACGGCCCGCGGCAAAGGCTGCTGTCCCGGCGCCCTCCTCTTGCAGCCCGCACGGGCAACGCTTATATAGCGGGCAGGAGAGTATCCCATGCAAATGACTTTCATCCTCATATACTGGCTTGGCAACCTGCAGGCCCTGCTCGCACAGACGGCCCAGGCCCTGCCCTTCCTCATCCTCATGACCCTGCTGGCCGGCCGCAAGGGCAACGCGGCCCTGTGCCTCTGGGGCGGGCGCCAGCTCCTGCGTCTGGGCCTGTTCTGTGCCGCCCTCTCCCTGCCCCTGTTCCCGCTCATGCTCCTGCTGGAAACCCTGCGGCAACCGCAGATGCCTCCGCTGGCCGACCTTCTCGTCCAGCCCGCCAGCGTGGCCCTGCTGGCCTGGCTGCCGGCCACCCTGCTGCTCTGGGGCCTGCTGCGTGCCTCCCGTCACTGGCCCGATGCCACGGATCCGGCCATCACGGCCTATCGCACCAGTGACCTGCGCCTGACGCTCTGGGGCTGCCTGCTGGCCCTGCTGCTCTTCCTGCTGGGCAGCCTGCTGTCCACAGGCCTGCTGCTGGAGCCGCCGCAGGGCATGGAGCGCAGCAACTTCATCCTGCTCCAGATCCGTCAGGCCCTGCATCTGCTCTTCCGCTACCTCTCGTTGGCGGGCGGCGCTGCCCTGCTCTGGCTCTGGTATCTGCGCCATCGCGCGCCGCTGACGGACGAAAGGGCGTTCACCCTGGCCGTCCGCTGGTGCGCGGTCTGGGCCGTGGTGGGGTATCTGCCTTCCATCATAGACTTCTGGAGCACCCTGCTGGCCGCCCTGCTGCGCAGCCTGCACAGCGGCGTCCCCTTCGACAGCATGCCCCAGATGAACGCCCTGATCCTGTCGGTGCTGGCCGCCCTGGCCATCATCAGCTGGAGCGTCTTCCTGTACCGGCCCCGGAAGGCCCGCAACCTTGTGCTGCAGCTCCTGCCCTGGTGTTTCCTCTTCATACGGATGGCCGTACCGCTCACCCAGCTGCCGCGCCCCTGACCAGCTTGCTCCCGTCCCCGCTGCGGGCTATGCTGACGAGGACACCTTATCCCACTCCAAAGGATCCGTTATGCGCCACATTCTTCTTGCTCTCGTGTTCCTGCTGACCGCCGCCGTCAGTGCCCCGGCCGCCGAAAAGACCTTCAGCCAGTTCGCCGTGGACCTGCCCGACGGCTGGACCAGTGACGAACGTCCCGGTTTCCAGAGCGGACACCCGGACGAATACATGCTCCTGCTGGGCAAGCGCGGCGAGGAAGCCGTGGAGGCCCACATCACCATCTTCATCCTGCCCAACAAGGACAAGATGGACGCCAAGACCTTTGCTTCCCGCATGCGCGAGATGCAGGACGCTCCCACGGACCTGCAGCAGGAAGGCGCCATGTGGACCTTCCGCGGCACACCCCGCAGCCGGGCCATGGCCATGGAGACCCTGACCCGCGTCAGCGCCGATGACGCCCGCATCCTCATCATCATGGAACAAGATCCGGCCGGTCTGGGCACGGCCAAGGTCGTGGAAAGCCTGCGCGGCCTGACCCCGGCCAGCAAGGCCCTGCTGGGCCGCTAGGCCTGGCCTTCCACACATCGCGAACATCCGGGGCCATCCGCCATGCGGGTGGCCTTTTTTCATGCCCGTCCGCCGCAAATGCGAAAAGAGGGGGCCCGCAGGCTCCCCCCTCTTCACGATGCACGGTACGGCTGATCCGTCCCGCATCCTCTCCGCCGGACACACGAAGCGGAGAAATATCTTCCCGCCCTCCCGGATAAAGGGAGGGCCGCCCATCCCCTTCCGGCCCGTCCGGAGGAAGAGTGGCCGGGCGCCGGCAGCGCCCCAAAGGCGCGGGCGTCCCCTTGCCCTCACAAGCACAGACAGAAGAACGAGGCAAGGGCCTCTTCCTTCACTGCCCGTACGTTGCCGCTAGCCCACGGAGGCATGCGCCTCGGCCAGGCTGGCTTCCTCTTCACGGCCCAGGGCGCGCAGGGCCCGGGCCAGCACCTGCCAGCCTTCGGGCGTGTCGCGCAGGCCCACGCTCTTTCGGGCCAGCAGCTCGGCCATGGCCGGATCCTCGTCGCCGTCCAGATACAGGCGGGCCAGCAGGAGCATGGCCGCGGCATCGAAAGGATTGCGCAGCAGGGTATCGTGCAGCAGTTCGCGGGCCTCGCCGCCATGCCGCTGCCGGGCCGCGAGCCGGGCCAGATAGCGCCGGGCAAGGCTGGGCCGCTGTTCCCCGGCCTGCTCCGCCTGCCTGTCCTCGATGGCGGCGGCCAGCTCATAGAAGCGCCGGGCCTCGTTGCGGCGTCCGCCCTCCTCGCACAGCTGCCCCAGACGCAGGTGGGCATAGACGTGTTCCGGGGCGTCCTTGATGCATTCCCGGTAATAGCGGGCCGCGGCACGGCGCTCGCCCAGCTGCTGGCAGACCGTGCCCAGATTGTAATGGGTCTGGGCGATGCGCTCCTGCCGTTCCGGCCCGGCATCGCCCTTGTAGCGCAGGGCCTCCAGAAAATGCCGCCGGGCCTCGTGATAACGCCCCAGAGCGGCCATGCAGACGCCCAGGGAATTGCGGGCCAGCACGTTTTCCGCATCCGCCAGCAGGGCCAGCTTGTATTCGTCGATGGCGCCGAAGACGTCCCCCAGCGCATAGCGGCGGTCCGCACTGATGTTCAGGGCCAGGGAGTTGCACAGGCCCGCGCGCGGCGAAGGCAGCAGCTGGGCGTACTCCAGAGCCTTGAGGGCGCAGTCGGGCATCTCGCCCTTGCGGTAGTGCAGGAGGGGGTACCCGGCAAGACCGGCCGAGACCGGCAGTCCGGCCCCTTCCAGCCGGGTGCACAGGGCCGCATAGTGGGGCAACAGCGTCTCGGCGCTGCTGTCCGCATGGAAGAAGATCAGGGCATTGCTGCCATAGAGCCCCGCCAGCGGTTCTCCGGCGCACAGTTCGGGGATCTGCCGCCATGCCGCAAGGCATTCGCCCAGCGCCGCTTCCTGCCGTGCGTCATGCGGGACATCCACCCGCACGATGGCCAGCACGAAGCGCCCCGTGCGCTCTTTCTCCTGGGCAAAAAGATGCAAAAAGTCCCCATGCCCGTAGATGCCCGCGCAGGAGCCGTCCTCCAGAACAGGGATGCGGGCGCGTACCTCCTGCACGCTCCCGGCAGCGGAAGCCTCCTCCGTTTCCTTATCCGCCGCGGCCGTCCCTTCCTGCCCGGGCGTGCCGGATGCATCGGCGGCAGCGGTCTTGCCGCCCGGCGTATGGGGATGCGACGCCGCAAGGGAAGGCACTTCCAGCAGGCTGAGCCTGTCCCCGGCTTCCAGCGGCGCCGTGGCATCGGCCAGATGCACGGTCTCGGCCACGGAATGGAATTCCCGCACCTGCAGGAGCACCACTTCGCCCTTGTACTGGTTGCCGGAGCCTTCCTGTCCCGACGGCCCCCAGACCGCGAAACGCATGCCTTCGCGGGCCTTGGCCTGGGCCCCCAGCCCCACCCGCACCCGGCCCTGCGGCAGGGCCCGGAGCACGGTACCGCCGTCCTGAAGGATGCGGGCAAAGGGCATGACGCGCGGCGCTCCCGGCTGGGAGGTCATGCGGGCCGCGAGCCGGGCACGTTCCATGAGCATGCGGGCCTGCTCGAACATGGGCAGACGCAGCTCGGCGCCTTCCATGTCCTGCGGGTACACGGCATGTCCGGCGCTCAGACGGGGACGTATGGTCCTGCCCGTCAGGGGGGCGGGCATGGCGGCCCCGGCCATGCGGGCCAGCGCGGCCTCGGCCATCTTCTGGCAGGCGCTGCGGCCGCTCACCGACGGCAGCAGCAGGGCCATGCCGAAGCGCCCCACACGGGCGGCCACCACATCCGACGGCAGCTCCTCCTGCAAGGCTTCGGCCGCGCGGCGCATGAGCTCATCGGCAAAGCGGAAGCCCATGCGGCCCACGATCTCGCGCCCGTTGGAAAAATGCAGCAGCACCAGCCCCATGCACAGCCGGTGCAGGGGGGAGCTCTGTCCGTCCCCGCGGGAGGGGTCCGCGAATATCTCGCGCACCCGGGCGGCCTCGTCTTCCATGGAGCCGTAGAGCACGTTCTCCGTGGCCAGCCCTGTCACGGCATCCACGCGCGTGGCCTTGACCCGGGCCAGAAGTTCCAGGCAAAGGTCAGCGATGGCAGGGAGCTGCGGCAACAGGAGACGGGCATCCCTCACCTTGACGCCGTGCAGCATCAGCACGCCCAAAAGGCTCCCCTGCCGGTACAGGGGCAGGAGCAGACGGCGTTCGCGCGGCAGCAGTTCCGGCTGGCGCGGCGCATGGGTGGTGGGGAAGTACAGGGCATGGTGCGAACACTGGATGAACTTGCCCAGTTCCTGCATCAGGAGGGCGTCCATGTCCATGAGGTCCCTGCGGGTCAGGTCACAGGCGGAAGGAGCGGTATTCATGCCGCCAGTGTAGTTGTCCCCCCGGGCATTGTCTAGAAAAAATCAAGAAATATCATCCGTGAATATGCCGGTACCGGGCGGGCTTGCCCCACGGACCCTCCTGCGCTACCTAGAAGAAAATCCCATTCGCAAAAGGAAGGATCCCATGCCGTATTCCGTCTATCCTCTGGGTCCGCTGGAGACCAACAGTTACCTCGTCTACAAGGACGGCCAGGCCGTGGTCATCGATGCCGGCGGCGATCCCGCCCCCATCCTGCACGACCTGCGCGCCAAGGGCCTGACGCTGGCCGCCATCTGCCTCACGCACCGCCACTTCGACCATATGTACGGCGTGGCCACGCTGGTGAAGGAGACCGGCGCCCCTGTCTACTCTCCGGTCCACGATGCCTGCCTGATCGGTACGGAATCCTCCGACGGCGGCATCTGGGGCTTCCCCGCCGGTGCCTGCCTTCGAGAGCCGTGACCTGCCCACGGGCCAGCAGGTCTTCGGCGGCATGGCCTGCACCGTGCTGGACACCCCCGGCCATACCCCCGGCGGCGTCTCCTATTACTTCCCGGACGAAAAGGCCGTGTTCACCGGTGATGCCCTCTTCTACCGTTCCCTGGGCCGCACGGACTTCCCCGGCGGCGATCACGACACCCTGCTGCATTCCATCCGCAAGGTGCTCTTCGCCCTGCCGGAAGAAACGGCCGTCCTGCCCGGTCACGGCCCGGCCACCAGCATCGGCAACGAACGCCGCAACAACCCCTTCTGCGGGGACTTCGTCTGATGCGCATCCTTTCCCTGCTGGGCAGTCCCCGCGCCAACGGCACCACCCATAGCATGGCCCGCCTCATCGCCGGGGGACTGTCCGGCGGCGGGCCCGTGGAGGAGATCGCCCTGCAGGAAAAGCACATCCGTCCCTGCCGGGGCTGCCAGAGTTGTGACGCCGCGCCCCATGTCTGCCCGCTGGCGCGGACGGACGATGCCGAGGCCGTCTTTGCGGCCATCGCCGCCGCGGACGTGGTCCTCTGGACCTCCCCCGTCTACTTCTACGGCCTGCCCGCCCAGGCCAAGGCGCTGGTGGACCGTTCCCAGCGCATCTGGGCCGGGGTGGAGGCGGGCCGTCCGGCAGGCAAAGGCCCCCTGGTGCTGGCGGCTCTGGCGGCGGCCCGTCCGCGCGGGGAACAGCTCTTCACCGGCAGCCTGCTGGGCCTGAAATACTTTTTTGCCAGCTTCGGCGCCCGGATAGCGGATACCCGCACCCTCCGGGGCCTGGCCTGTCCCGAGGACCTGCTTTCCCGTCCCGACCTGTGTGCCGATCTTGAGCGCTGGGGCCGGGACTGGGCCGTCCGTCTGGCGGAGGGCCGCCCGTGAGCCCTGCCGGGCGGGATCACGTCAGGGAGGAGAGACCGGGCGCCGTCCCGGAGGCGCCGTTGCGGCGCTCCTCCTTCCTGTTCCGCCTGACCCGTCTGCTGGGCTTCAGCGAACACCGCTGCCCGGTCTGCGGCACGCCTGTGGAGGATGACGGGGCAGGCGACTCCGGCCCGGAAGCCGGGATGCTGGCCCACGGTCTCTGTCCCGCCTGTGCCCGGGCCCTGGGCCCGTACGTCGGGGGCCGCTGCCGGGCCTGCGGGCTCCCCCTGCCCTGGCCTGCCGCCGGGCAGCCGCTGCTGTGCGGAGACTGCCTGGCTTCCCCGCCTCCCTGGCAGGGACTGGCACTGCACGGCCAGTACCACGGGCCGTTGCGCCAGCTCATCTTGCGTTTCAAGCATGGCGGCAAACCGGCCCTGGCCTTCTTGCTGGCCGGGATGCTGGCCGATGCCGCCTCCTGCCTGCCATTGCCCGACGCCGTCCTGGGCATCCCCCAGCATGAGGATCATTTGCGCCGACGCGGCTACAACCAGGCGCATGAGCTGGCCGTGGCGCTGGGGCTCTTGCTCTCCCTTCCTGTCCGTCCCGGCCTGCTGCGCCGTCCGGCGGACAGCCCCCCCAGACAGGCCTCACCGCGGCCCAGCGGCAGCGCAACGCCGCCGGGAGCTTTCAGGCTGCCGACGTCCGGGGGCTGCACCTGTGGCTGGTGGACGACATCATCACCACCGGCAGCACCCTGCGGGCCGCCTGCGCCGAACTGCGCCGTGCCGGGGCCGCGCGCGTGGATGTCCTGGCCCTGGCGCGGACGCCCCGGCCCTGAGGCGCCTCTGGAAATGGCGCATGACAAAAATGGGGAAAATTGCTACATCTGCCCTATATTACCCATAAAATAAGGATCGAAGCATGTCACTGCCACGTGCCGCCCTGCTGGGCTGTATGCTGTCCCTGGCCGTCTCCCTGACTGTCCCTGCCCCGGCCCGCGCCGAAGTCACCCTGCTCATCCCCAGCCGTACCTTCATCGACGTCCCCGCCGAGAAAAAAGGCACGGAACCCCAGGCTGCCAAAGCGCCCGCCGCCAAAGAAGCCAAGAACACCGCCGACAGCGGCAAGGAGGCCCCTGCCGAAGCCGCCGGTGAGGAGAACAAGGCCCAGGCTGCCGCCCAGCCCGCCCCGCCGCCGCTCAATGCGGAGGTGGACATGCTCATCAGCCTGATGCGTCCCAGAGAACATGCCGCCCAGCCCATGGACATGCCGCAGCTCTTCGCCGTGCTGCGGCACGATGCCGGGACCCGTTTCGTCAACGGGACTCCCCAGCCCGAGCGCCGTGACCTGCTGGGCGACATGGAAGAAAGCCTGTACCTGGATACCAAGGCCTGGGGCGCCAATGTGGCCATCGACCAGCCCGGCCTCTACCAGTTCATCACCGAGACCCGCCCGCGCCTCAACGCGGAACGGCAATGCTTCGAGCAGCAGTACGTCAAGAGCATCCTGCCGGTCTGCGGCGTGGAAGAAGGCTGGGAGCGGCCCGCCGGACTGCGCCTGGAGATCCTGCCCCTGACCCGGCCTTTCGGCCTGACCGCAGGCAGCAGCTTTACGGGCAAGGCACTGGGTCCTGACGGTCCCCTGACAAGTGCCCGTGTATACATGGACCGCATCCGCACGGAAAAAAAGACCGGCCCCCTGCCCTGGCAGCATGATCTGGAAGCCCGCACCGATGCCGACGGCCAGTTCACCTTCACCCCCGGAGCGCCCGGCTGGTGGTGCTGCGTGGTGGAAGTGCCCGGCCAGCCCCTCAAGGGCCCTGACGGCCAGCCCACGCCCCCTGATCCTGGGGGAGCGTCCTCTGGTTGTACGTGGATGCGGCGGAACAGCCCGACAAAAACCGGTAGGCCGAAAATACACTTTTTTCAGCAGGTATTTCCCGCGATTATCACCGTGCAGCCCCGGCCGTCCCCCCGGGAGAGCCTTTGCGGGCCTTGCCTTTTTGCCCAAGCCAGCTATAGTAAATGGTATTGAGAAAAGAAGCCTGAACGCATCTTTACCCTTACGGAGACATCAATGAAGATCAAAGCTATCCTGACCATGCTCATCATGCTGGGAGGCGCCTGTATGTATGCCCTGCCCGACACCGCCGATGCGGCCCGTCTGGGCGGGGGGCGTTCCTTCGGCAGCCGTCCTTCCATGTCTCAGCCCGCCCAGGCTCCCAGCGCCATGCAGCGCCAGTCCACGCAGCAGCGCCAGCAGGCGGCCCAGGCCCAGCAGCCCCAGCGCAAGGGCTTCCTCGGCGGTATGGGTGGCCTGCTCGGCGGCCTTCTGGCCGGTTCGCTCATCGGCTCCCTGCTCTTCGGCGGCGGCTTCTCCGGTGGCGGCATCATGGACATCCTGCTGCTCGGCATCCTGCTCTTCGTGGGCCTGAAGCTTTTTGCCCGCGCCCGCAGCAAGGCCCAGCCCGCGCCCGCCGGTGCCGGCAACGCTCCCATGGGCGGCATGGAGCCCCCCCTGCAGCGCAACGATACCGCGGCTTCCGGCTGGGACACCCTGAGCGGCCAGAACAATGCCTACAACAGCCAGCCCGAAGTGGTCATCCCCATGCCCGCCGACTTCGATGCCGAAGAATTCCTGCGCGGCGCCAAGATGGCCTACAACCGCCTCCAGGCTGCCTGGGACAGCCGTGATCTCAACGATATCGCCCAGTTCGCCAGCCCGGCCGTCATGGACGCCGTGCGTCAGCAGCTGGCCGAAGAGACCGAACCCAGCAAGACCGAGATCCTGCTGGTCAACGCCCAGCTCCTGAGCGTGGTCAATGAAGACAAGGAACAGCGCGCCCAGGTCTACTTCGATGTCCTCATGCGCGAACGTCCCGATCAGCCTACGCCTTCCAACGTGCGCGAGATCTGGCATTTCATCCGTGAGCTCGACGGCGGCACCTGGAAGCTGGACGGCATCCAGCAAGTAGCGTAATATACGCAAAGAAGAATTATTACTAAGTAACCGGGCCGGAAGTTCTTCCGGCCTTTTTTATCCCCCGCCCGGCGGGGCAAGGAGTCCACATGGAATGTTATGTCCGCAAGCACGACAAGCTCGTGCGTCATCTTGATATGTGCATCGAAGAAGTCAGCCGCGAATACGCCCGCGTGACCATGCCCATCACCGAGAACCACAAGAACGGCATGGGCGTGGCCCACGGCGGCGCCATCTTCTCCCTGGCCGACGTGGCCTTCGGCTGTGCGGCCAATGCCGGCAACGACCACGGTGTGGTCAGCCTGTCCACCACCATCGAGTACCTGCGCCCCGGTGTGGTCAGCCCCCTCAAGGCCGAAGCCCGTCTGGTGCGCAACGGCGCCCACGTGCTCACCTACGACGTCAACGTCTATGACGGCAGCGGCGCCCATGTGGCCAAGTGTCTGGCCACCGGTTTCCAGACCAACGTGCCCCTGCCCCGCTAACGCGAGCGAAAAAGTCCTTTTCCCTGCGCGTCCTTTACCGGCAGGGCGCTCTCCTTCCGGCAAGGCAACAAGCAAACAAAAAGGGGACGGCATCATGCCGTCCCCTTTCTTTATGGTCATCTTAGGATTCAGTTCCCCTGCCGGGCCGCCGCCTCGTCGATCTCGTCCGGCACGGCCTGCGGCAGCCTGTCGGCGGGCCAGTCGGGCAGGCAGGCAAAACGTCGTCCGTCCGGCAGGATGACCCGCATGGCATGCAGGTACATGGGCGTCCCTGCGGCACGCCCGCGGGCCCCGTATTTGACGTCCCCCTCGATGGGATGCCCCAGGGAGGAAAGCTGGGCCCGGATCTGGTGGGTGCGCCCGGTCAGCAGACGGACCAGCAGCAGACTGCGACGATCCTCCACCCGTACGGGCCGGACCAGCAGCAGGGCTTCCGTCTCCCCATTGCCCGGTGCGCCGGTCTGCCGGACATGCATCTGTTCCCGGCCGTTATCGGCCTCCTTGCGCAGCCAGTGCCGGAACAGGCGCACCCCGGTATGGGGCCAGCGCCCTTCCACCCAGGCCAGATATTCTTTTTTCATCCGCCGTTCACGCAGAGCCGTGGTCAGCTCGCGCAGGACGGAAAAACTGGCAGCCACCAGCAGGATGCCCGAAGTGTCCTTGTCCAGACGATGGACAGGCGTGGGCTTGAACGGGGCATCCCCTGCCCGGGCCGCCAGACGGCTGGACAGACTGTCCTCGTGGCCGGTGCCGGGATGCGTGGGCAGGCCCGCCGGCTTGCAGAAGACCCAGAGGTCCCCGTCCTTCTGCAATGGACGGGGGGCAGGGGGCAGGGCCTGTGTCCGCTGACGCGGCTCATGCTCCTGCTCCGGGGAGGCCTGACCTCCCGTGGCCTTGCTCCGGCGGCTCATGCCCAGAGCAAAGGGAGGCAGGCGCACGCTGTCGCCCGCGGCCACAAGGCCGAACGGTTTTGCCCGGCCACCATTGATGCGGACCTGACCCGTGCGGATCCAGCGATGCAGCAGCGACGGCGGCAGATCCAGACGCCGTTGCAGGAATTGCAGCAGCTTCTGCCCGCCTTCGCGGGGATCCACGATGACTGTATTGGGGTCGGGCGCTTCACCCGTCATATCGGCTCTCCTCCAAGGATACCACGCAATCCTTGCGTTTTTCTATCCAGGCCTTGATGGCATGGCCGGAAACCAGCCGGCTGCCGTGCTTTTCGTGGAGCATCCGGCGGTCGGCAAGGGCAAGGGCCTCCCGCAGGGAGGGTGCCTCCTCCGCACCGGAAAGGCCAAAGGACATGATGACCGGCACATTGCCGGAATGTTCGTTGTAATGCCGGAACACCGCCCTGATCTTTTCCAGGACCCGCGCGGCATCGCGCAGATTGCACACCGGGGCAGCAGCACGGCGAACTCGTCACCGCCCAGCCGGGCTACGCAGTCCGTGGAACGCAGCGAGCTTCGCAGCAGACGGGCGGCCGTCTGCAACATGCTGTTGCCGGTGTCGTGTCCCAGATAGTCGTTGATCAGTTTCAGTCCGTTGACGTCGCAGCTGATGATGCTGACCACCTTGTCCGGCTGCATGTCCAGCCGGTCCAGCTCGTTATGGAAATAGACCAGGCTGTGGACGTCCGTCAGGGGATCGTATTCGATCATCTCCGCCAGCCGGTCGCGCTCTCCCTGGGTGGTGGTGATGTCCGTATGCAGGCCGATGAGGCGCGTGGCGCGACCGTGGGCGTTGCGCCGCAGGACGCGGGCCCGGCTCAGTATCCAGCAATAGGTGCCGTCTGCCTTGCGCATGCGGAAAGAATGTTCGTAACTGTTACCGTAACGGGGCGACATGATGATGTCCATCTGCCGTTTCAGGATCGCCGGACGCTCATCGGGATGCAACTTGTCCCGCCAGCTTTCGAAGGTGTTGCCGAACGTGCTCCTGTCATAGCCCAGCATGGCGGTATAGCGGGGACTGTAGTAGATGGTGTTGGTCTCCATGTTCCAGTCCCACAGGCCGTCACCGCTGCCGAACAGGGCCATGAGGGAGATCTCGCAGCTTTTGCTGGAAAGGGCCTCCTGAGGTTCTTCCCCGCCCCGCTGCACGAGGTTCCCTGTCACATAGACGGGATGCCCGGAATCGTCATGGCCCACAAGGGTGCCGGAAACCAGAAAGTTTTTGCGGCTGCCGTCCGGCAGATGCAGCAGCACGCGCTCCACGAAGCTGCCGTCATGGTCACGGGCGTTCACGAGCCGGGAAAAACGGCTGGAAAAAAAGCGTGCGGCATCGGACCCCAGCATGTCCCGGATGGTCTGGCGGGGCAGACGCAGGCCGACGCTGTCGGGAAGGCGGAGCAGCCGGGCACAGTTCCTGTCCAGCGTATATTCCTCCCGGGCGCAATCATAGACCCACCGGCCTTCCGCGCCGGTCTCATGCAACCAGCCCCTGCCGTCCAGCCTGGTCAGGGCCCCGACCAGCAGGCGGGCGTGCCGCAGGAAAAACGCTCCACCACGATGGCCCGGCAGCAGATGATGTCCTCGCCCACGGTCTGCAGGATCTCCATGGCACTGTCGAAGGAAGAACGGCGCAGGCTGCCGAAGAGCTGCCGGACACTTTCCTGCCGGTCTTCGGCAAGGCCGTCACAGAAGGCCCCGCATTCGCCCCGGTAACCATTCCCCGCCCCGCCTTGCAGCAGGTTGGCGGCCTCCGGGCTCAGGACGATGCGGTCACTGTGGACGTCCCACTGCCAAAGGGGGTCTGCGGCACCCATGACATGGGATTCATACCAGTCAGCCGGTAAAGGTACATCACTCATAGGGTCATCCCGGGTATCATACATGATTTCCTATCAAAAGCGCATGAAGGGAGCAAGCCTTTCCCTCCCGGCATTCCGCGTGTATGACAGGGGGCAGCGGGAGCGCCCGTACCTTCATGACACCGGACGACGCTCCCTCACAGGAGGTCCCCATGCGCTGCTGCGTACTGCAACATCTGGCTTTTGAAGATCTTGGGACATTCGCGCCCGTACTCCTTGAAACAGGCTGGACCATACAGGCCTGCCATGTGGCGGATGGCCTCCCGGATGCACGGGACTGGCGCGATGCCGACCTGTGCATCGTCCTGGGCGGTCCCATGGGCGTCCACGACGGGGCGGCCTATCCCTTCCTTTCCCGTGAACTGGAGCTCGTCCGCAGCCGCCTGGGCGAAGGACGGCCCCTGCTGGGCATCTGCCTGGGCGCCCAGCTCATGGCACAGGCCCTGGGCGCGGCGGTCTATGCGGGCAAGGCCAAGGAGATCGGCTGGGGCGGCCTGCAGCTGACGGAAGCCGGCGCAGCCTCGCCCCTGGCAGCCCTGCGCGGGGCCCCCGTGCTGCACTGGCACGGCGATACCTTCGACCTGCCGCCCGCCGCCACCCTGCTGGCCTCCACGGACATCACGCCCCATCAGGCTTTTCAGGCAGGGGCAGGCCAGCTGGCCCTGCAATTCCATGCCGAGGCCGACGCCGCCCGCATGGAGCACTGGCTCATGGGCCATGCCTGCGAACTGGCCGCCGCCGGTCTGGACGTGGCGGCCATCCGTCAGGATGCCCGCGACCTGGGCAGCCGTGCCGCGGCCGCCGGACAAGATTTCTTCCGCCGCTGGCTGACCGGCGTCTTCACCGCCTGAGCCCGCCCCGACGCATCCCCACAGACAAGGAACATCGCATGAAAGCCGAGATCATTTCCGTGGGCACCGAGCTTTTGCTCGGCCACACCATCAATACGGACGCCGCCCATGTGGCCCGCGCCCTCTCCTCCCTGGGCATCGACCTGCACCATGCCTGCGTGGTGGGCGACAACGCCGCCCGCCTGGAAGAATGCCTGCGCGCCGCCCTGCAGCGCAGCGACCTGGTCATCACCACCGGCGGCCTGGGCCCCACCAACGACGACCTCACCAAGGAGACCGTGGCCCGCGTCCTGGGCCTGCCGCTGGAAGAAGATGCGGACAGCCTGCGCAGGCTGCGGGAATACTTCGGTGACCGGCCCGTGGGCGAGAACCAGTACAAGCAGGCCTGGTTGCCGCGCGGCAGCCACGCCTTTGCCAACAGCGTGGGCACGGCCCCGGGCTGCGCCGCGCCTGCGGAAGGCGGCAAGCTGGTCATCCTGCTGCCCGGCCCGCCGTCCGAGCTCCTGCCCATGCTGCATGACGAGGTCGTGCCCTGGCTTGCCCGCAAGACCGGGGCCTGCATCCACTCCAGCATGGTGCGCACCTTTGCCCTGGGCGAAGGGGATGCCGAGCTGCGGCTGCGCGACATGACCGGTGCCGCCAACCCCACAGTGGCCACCTACGCCACCGATGGCGAGATGTTCGTGCGCATCACGGCCAAGGCCGCCACCGCCGAAGAGGCCGCACGGCTGGTGGCCCCCGTGCGGGATGCCGTCTGCCGTCGTCTGGGCGAACACGTCTACGGCGTGGACGTGGAAAATCTGGAAAGCGTCGTCGTGCCCCTGCTGCTGCAACGCGGCGAGACCCTGACCACGGCCGAATCCTGCACGGGCGGCCTGTTGGCCAAACGCATCACCGACGTGGCCGGTGCCTCGTCGGTCTTCCATCAGGGGGTCGTGACCTATGCCAACGAAGCCAAGACCCGGCTGCTGGGCGTTCCCGAAGAGCTGCTGGCCAGCGTGGGGGGCCGTCAGCCCCGAAGTGGCCCGCTGCATGGCCGAACAGGCCTGCACCCGCTACGGCAGCACCTGGGGCGTGGGCATCTCCGGCATCGCGGGCCCCGGCGGCGCCACGGCCACCAAGCCCGTGGGCCTGGTCTACATCGCCCTCAGCAACGGCCGGCAGACCTGGCTGCGCGTCATGCGCCCCCACGGCCGCTACATGGGCCGGGCCTGACCCGCCAGCGCGCCGCCAGCCACGCCCTGGACATGCTGCGCCGCGCCATGCTCGGCCTGCCTGTGGAGATGGAGGCGTAGCAGCCTGCTCAAAGCCGGGAAGGAGCGTCCTTCCCCGGAACATCCTGCACAGCGCCCCATCCCGGTGCGAAGACCGGCAGCTTGCCCGCATGGCAGACAGCCGTGCTCCGGTACGTCGAACACGCTGCCGTGTCCCTTTCTTCCCTGAAACGATACCGCCCCGTTTATCGGCATGAGCTGATGGACGGGGCGGTATGTCATGGCCGGGCTTTTCCGTCAAGCCGGTATCCCGGCCTGTCGCAGTCCGGGACTAGTGTTCCAGGAACTCCACCACCTTCTGGCGGAATTCCTTGTAATAGGGCTTTTCCATCATCATGGCATGGGCCGCGCCGGGCATGATCTCCAGCTTGGAGCCGGAAGGCAGCTTGTCCATGGCGGCCCGCATGCTGTCGAGGTTCAGGTACGGGTCCTTGTCACCGCCGATGACCAGGGTGGGCACCCGGATGGCGGCGGGGTCGATGAGAGGCGTCTCCGCGGAGACCAGTAGGTCGCGGCGGCCGCCGTTGGGGCTGGAGTCCTTGTCATAGCGCCAGCAGTTGGACTGGAACACGGCCACCACCTGCGGGTCCACGATGGTGTAGTCGATGGCGCCGTCCTTGGTGGTCTGAAGTCGCCCGCCGCATGCAGCCAAGTATTGTGGTTGAAGGGCACCTTCACTTCGGCGGCACCCAGGCCCACCATGATGGGCGCATACAGCACCAGCTTCTTCACCATCTCGGGATGACGGGCCACGAAGCGGCTGCTGGTGACGGTGCCCCAGCTCCAGCCCAGCACATCCAGCTTCTTCTGGCCGGAGACCTTGAGGATCTCGGCCGCGGCGGCGCGGCATCCTCGGCGGCATAGTCGGAATTGGGCATGAAGCCGTCTTCCACTTCCTGGGATTCACCATAACCGGCCACATCGAAGGTCCAGACAGCGAAGCCGCGCGCGGCAAGGTAGCGGGCCAGGCTGTAGTCGGCATAGTTCACGTCGAACTCATGCGAGGAATAGGTCAGGCCGTGCACCAGCAGGATCTGGCGCTGGGGCTGCGTCCCGGCCACGGCCAGACGCTGCAGATGCAGGGCGACGCCGTTGCGCTCCAGCGGGAAGGTCTGGATCTGATATTCCGTGGCGGCATCAGCACGGGCCTGGACCGTGGCGACCTGAAGGAAAAAAGCAGCACCTGCAGCATCAGCAGGCAGGACAGAAGTGAACGGATCATGGTTCCCCCCGTGTCCGCTCCCCGGATCATCCCCGCAGGAGCGGCCTTGGATGAAATGTGAAAGATGTGAGCTTTTGCGGCTGAAACCCCTTTGCAGTCGCAAAAAAATTTTATAGCATGGTTTAATATTTGTAAACAACGGCGTATTCAGTTTAATGTGAAGGCGCCGGGAGGCACGCGGCTGCGGCCTCTTTTCCGGGAGGGAACATGCTGGATTTCTTGAACACGGTTTCTGGGTATGTCTGGGGATGGCCATTGATGATCCTTCTGGTCGGCACGGGCCTGTGGCTGACCTTTTCCCTGCGAGCCCTGCAGTTCAGTCATCTGATCCACGCATTCACCCTCATCGTCCGCAAGACCCCCGACAGGAAGGCCCAGGGCGACATCTCCAACTTCGAGGCCTTGATGGTGGCCCTTTCCGCCACCGTGGGCACCGGCAACATCGTGGGCGTGGCCACGGCCATCTATATCGGCGGCCCCGGCGCGCTGTTCTGGATGTGGATGACCGGCCTTGTGGGCATGGCACCAAATACGCCGAGGCCGTGCTGGCCGTGAAATACCGCGTGCAGAACGAGAACGGCACCTTCAGCGGCGGCCCCATGTACTACATCTCGCGCGGGCTGGGCTGGAAATGGCTGGCCACGCTCTTCGCCTTCTTCGCGGCCATCGCCACCTTCGGCATCGGCAGCATGGTGCAGTCCAATTCCGTGGCTGACGCCCTCAACCACAGCTTTTCCATCGCTCCCGGCATCACCGGCATCGTGCTCATGGGCCTGACCGCCGCCGTCATCATCGGCGGTGTGCGCAGCATCGGCCGCGTGACCGCCCTGCTGGTGCCCGTCATGATCGCCCTCTATGTGCTGGGCGCTCTGGCGGTGATCCTCATGCACATCACCGAGATCCCCGGCGTCCTGGCCATGGTCGTGTCCAGCGCCTTCCAGCCTGTGGCGGCCACCGGCGGCTTTGCCGGCGCCACGGTGATGATGGCCATCCGTCTGGGCGTGGCCCGCGGCCTGTTCTCCAACGAATCCGGCCTGGGTTCCGCTCCCATCGCCGCCGCGGCCGCCCGCACCAGCCAGCCCGTGGTGCAGGCCCTCATCTCCATGACCCAGACCTTCATCGACACCCTGGTGGTCTGTTCCATGACCGGCCTGGTCATCCTCGTCACCGGCGTCTGGACTTCCGGCAAGAACGGCGCCCCCCTCACCTCCTATGCTTTCGAGACGGGCCTGCCCGGCGAACTGGGCGGCCTTATCGTGACCATCGGCATCATCCTCTTCGCCTACTCCACCATCCTCGGCTGGAGCTACTACGGCGAAAAGGCCATCGAATACCTGCTGGGCAGCAAGGCCATCATCCCCTACCGCTGGGCCTTCATCATCTCCGTGGGCCTGGGCGCGTCCATGAAGCTGGATCTGGTCTGGACCCTGTCCGACATCTTCAATGCCCTCATGGCCTTCCCCAACCTTATAGGCCTCATCATGCTGACCCCGGTGGTCAAGGCCGAGACCCTGGCCTACCTGCGTTCCCTCAAGAAGGAACCGGCCTCCGAAGGATAGACCCGAAGCAGGGGATCCCCCCTCCTCCTGCCTGCTCCATCACGCAGCGGCATCCGTCATATCCTGCCGCTGTCCGCCTTCCGAACGGAAAGCCCCTGCCCTGCGGGGGCTTTCTTCCGTCCTGTGCCCTGCAAAATCTCCCGGGCGCCGCGGCAGACCGAAGACCGGGCGTCTGCCGCGCTGCCTGCGCCCTCAGTCCCGGCAGCCTTTTGTCATCCCGAGTGCCTGCCCCTGTTGCCGCGAACAGACTTGCCTGCTGCCCTCCGCCTGTCCGTCACGGTCGCTGCCGGGGCCGGAGGGCGCAGCACATGCCCTGTGCCCTCCGCCCACCTGCCCCTGCTTTTCGGAGGCCGTCCCAACGTGCAAAGACGCTTTCCGGCTCTGCACCTCTCCCTCTTGCCTATCTGCCGTTCAGGCCCGCGTCGCCTGCGCTCCGTGCCCCTCTCCGGGATGCCGGACAGGCATCAGGAAAAAAGCGGCTTTCCCCGCCGCTATGGGGAGATTTCCCCATGTCCGCTCTTCATCCTGAGAGCCATTCCTGTCCGCATGCGGGTGTGGCAGCTGTTTTTTGTGAAGAAAATAACGAATAAAAGCAGTCACCTGTACCGCATCTTCCGGCCACAGGCCGCTGATGGAGCCAATTTCAGGATTCTCCTGATACCGGCCGCCCCGCCGTACGCGTAGGGTAAGGCCATCAAAAGGAATGCATGTGGGGCACCGCCCCACCAGACAGTAAAGGGGGATCACATGGCGCGCAACGCATTCTTGCAACGACGGCCCGTGCCGTCAAAGCCACTGCCGGGCAGTGGCTCGTTCTGTTTTTCCTGACCTTCGTCCTGGCCTGTCCGGCCATCAGCATGGCGGCCGATGCCGCCGCTACGGCTCCTGCCGCCCAGACGAACGTCGTCACCGTGGCCGATGCCCAGGATACGGCCGTGACGCCTTCGCCGGTGGCCGCCACCACGGGCGACGTGCAGACCGCCCAGGTCGTGGATGACCATCCGTGGTGGTTCTGGCCTGTGGCGCTGCTTTTCTTCTGCTTCATCCTCGGCATCATCGCCGTTATGGCCGGTGTGGGCGGCGGCGTGCTCTTCGTGCCGCTGGTCTCGGGCTTCTTCCCCTTCCATCTGGACTTCGTCCGCGGCGCGGGCCTGCTGGTGGCCCTGGCCGGTGCCCTGGCTGCCGGTCCCGGTCTGCTGCGTACAACTCGCCAACCTGCGTCTGGCCCTGCCCGTGGCCCTCATCGCCTCGGCCTGCTCCATCGTGGGCGCCATGCTGGGCCTGGCCCTGCCCACCGACATCATCCAGACCTGCCTTGGCGTGACCATCCTGGGCATCGCCGTGCTGCTCTTCTTCTCCAAGAACTCCGTGCGTCCCGTGGTCAACAAGCAGGACGCCGTGGGCCTGGCCTTGGGCATGAACGGTGTGTTCCTCGAGCCCAGCACCGGTGAAGTGGTGGACTGGAAGACCCACCGCACCCTGGCCGGTCTGCTGCTGTTCATCGTCATCGGCATCATGGCCGGTATGTTCGGCCTGGGCGCCGGCTGGGCCAACGTGCCCGTGCTCAACCTGCTCATGGGCGTGCCGCTGAAGGTCAGCGTGGGTACCTCCAAGTTCCTGCTCTCCATCACCGATACTTCCGCCGCCTGGGTCTACCTGAACCAGGGCTGCGTGATCCCGCTGATGGCCATCCCGTCCATCGTGGGCCTGATGCTCGGTTCCGTGGTGGGTGTGCGCCTGCTGGCCAAGGCCAAGCAAGTTCATCCGTATCATGGTCATCGCCGTGCTGTTTTTCTCTGGCGCCAAGGCGCTGCTGAAGGGCCTGGGCTGGTAAGCTGCCGGGCATGAAGGAGACAGAAAAATGAACAAGAATGACATCCAGGCTTCGCCCGCGCAATTGCGCTATGCCGATACTCTGTTCTATGGTTCCCTCATCGGTTTCGTGATCATGCTCATCACCTACGTCCTGTACGTGACGGGCATCCTCACCCCGCAGATCCCCCTGGACGACCTGCCGCGCCTGTGGACCGGCAGCGCCGCCGATTACCGTGCCGCCGGCAGCATCCCGCAGGGCTGGGGCTGGCTGGCCCTCATCGGCAAGGGCGACATCTGCAACTTTGTGGGCATCATCATCCTGGCGGGCCTGACCATCGTCTGCTTCGCCCAGCTGGCGCTTTCCCTGGCGCGTCGCAAGCAGTGGCTGCTGTGCGTCATCGCCATCCTCGAAGTGCTGGTGCTGGTGCTGGCCGCCTCCGGCATCCTGGTGGGCGGCGGGCATTAGGCCGACGGGCACAGGCCGCGCCGTTCCTGCGCGGGAGGTCGCATGTTTTCTGCAATCAAAGCGTATTTCGGGCATCTGCTGGAAGTGCCGGACGCCGTATCGCCAGCGCGTTACCGCTCACTGCGGCGCATCATGACCATCCTGATGGTCACGGTGTCGGTGACGCCGCTGCTGATCCTCACCGGTATCAACCACGCCCAGTACATGAGCACCCTGGAACGGGAGATGGAGAACCCGCTCTACGCCATGGTGCGCAAATCGCAGGCCTCGATGGAGCTTTTCCTCGGCGAGCGGGCCTCCACCGTCAGTCTGATCGCCCATGCCTACAGCTTTGACGACCTGACCAACGAGCAGACCCTCAACCGCGTCTTCCTGGCGCTCAAGAGCGAGTTCCAGGGCTTCGTGGACATGGGCCTGGTGGATGTGAACGGGCGGCAGGTGGCCTATGTGGGCCCCTACAAGCTCAAGGACGCCGACTACGCCGGACAGCCCTGGCTCAGCGAGGCCCAGGTCAAGGGCCGCTACATCAGCGACGTCTTCCTGGGGCTGCGCGGCTTCCCGCACATGGTCATCGCCGTGCACCGCATGGAAGAGAGCGGCCGGGAATGGACCCTGCGCGTGACCATCGACACCTCCCGGCTGGAACGCCTGGTGGCGGCCGTGGGCCTGATGCAGGATACCGACGCCTTCCTCTGTGACAGCCGGGGCGTGCTCCAGACCAACTCCCGTTTCTACGGCAAGGTGCTGGACAAGCTGCCCCTGACCCTGCCGCCCCAGTCCTTCGAGACCACGGTGCGGCCCTGGAAGGACGACAGCGGACAGGATCTCATGGTGGCCTATACCAGCCTGGCGGGCACGGACTTCATGCTCCTGGCCGTCAAGCCCACCCTGGACATCTACAAACCCTGGACGGCCCTGCGCAGCGAACTGCTGCTGGTCTTCTGCGGCGGCATCGCCATCATCGTGCTGGTCTCGCACCTGCTGATGAAGCATCTGGTGGGACGCCTGCAGGCCAGCGACGAACGCCGCGTGGCGGTCTTCGCCCAGATGGAACACAACCAGAAGCTCTCCTCCATCGGCCGGCTGGCAGCCGGGGTGGCCCACGAGGTCAACAACCCCTGGCCGTCATCAAAGAAAAGGCGGGCCTTGGTCTCGACCTGCTGCACATGAGCGGCAACTTCGAGCGCAAGGACAGGCTCATCAGCCTGCTGGAGGCCATCGAGAGCACCGTGGAACGTGCCCGCGGCATCACCCACCGTCTGCTGGGCTTTGCCCGGCGCATGGAGGCCAACCGCCAGGAACTGAGCGTGCCCGAAGTGCTGACCGAGACCATGGGCTTTCTGGAACGCGGCGCCAAGAACCGCGGCGTGACCATCGGCACGGACTTTACCGAAGGCCTGCCGGACATCGTGTCCGACCGCGGCCAGCTGCAGCAGGTCTTCCTCAACATCATGGGCAATGCCCTGGATGCGGTGCCTGACGGCGGCAAGGTGGACATCGCCTGCAGCCAGACGGCCAACGGCGGGCTGCTGGTGCGCGTCACCGACAACGGCAAGGGAATGAGCCCGGAAGTGATCAAGCACATCTTCGAGCCCTTCTATTCCACCAAGAAGGAGAAGGGCAACGGTCTGGGCATGTTTATCACCTACGGTATCGTGCGCCGTCTCGGCGGCGAGATCACCGTGGACAGCACCGAAGGCAAGGGCACGACGGTCAGCATCACGCTGCCGCTTACACCGCCGGAACGTCCTGTGGAGGCTTGAGATGGCACTGCGTGTATTGTTGGCCGATGACGAGAAGGAATTCGTGGAGACCCTGGCCGAACGTCTGGATCTGCGCGGTATCGAAGTACGGGTGGCCCTGGACGGCAAGACGGCCCTGACCACCCTGGACGAAATGGCGGCCGCGGAGGCCCTGCCCGACGTGATGGTGGTGGATCTGCTCATGCCCGGCATGACCGGGGACGCCGTCCTCCAGCAAGTGCGCCAGAAGTACCCCGGCCTGCCGGTCATCGTGCTCACGGGGCATGACTCCGTGGACGATTCCGGCGACAGCCCCGTGGCCAGTGCCTTCGCCTGCCTGACCAAGCCGCTGAGCCTGGGCATGTTCCTGGAAACGCTGGAAGCCGCTGCCCGTTCCGGCGGCACCGGCAGCGACAAGGCCAGGGGGGCGTAGCATGACCGATTCGCAATGCATGGGACGTCTGCTGGCCTCGGCCACGCACGACATGCGCAATGTGCTGGCCGTGATCCGCGAATCCGCCGGACTGGCGCAGGACATGGTGCAGCTGGCCGCCGGGGCCGACAAGTCCGCCGACCCGCGCGTCATCAAAGCCCTGAAGGAAGCCCAGCAGCAGATCCTGCGGGGCGCGGCCCTGGCCGAGTGCATGGGTACCTGGCCCAGGTCAGCCATAGCGAGAACGAGAACGCACCCTGCGACCTGGCGCGTGTGACCAGCACCTTCTGTCTCATGGCGGCCCGCCGGGCCCGCGCCGTGCAGATGGTGCTGGAATCTGCCGACAGCGAAGAACCCGTATGGTCCGCCGTGCCCGCCCTGGCGGTGCTGCGTGCCCTGCTGGACATCTTCGACCTGTGCGCCTCCGTGGGCGGGCAGGTGAAGCTCCGCTTTTCCGCCGGTCGCCAGAACAAGGTGGAAGGCATCATCATCGAAGTTTGCGACGGCGCCAATCGCGACATGGCCCTGGCGGCCCTGACGGGCAGCCCCTGCTCAACGCCCGGCCCCGGCCCGGCTGGCAGGCCCTGCTGATGCCCTGGCGCGATCCGGCACAGCGCTTTTTTCCTCTCCATTTCCGCCTGCGGGAGTGAAGACTAGAACGACATTTTTCCCGGCATCACCGGGTGAAGGAGAATGGCATGAGCAAGGAAGAGATCAAGATTCTGCTGGTAGACGACGACGCTTGCCGAGCGCCTTGCCATGCGCGGTTTTTCAGCGCGCGGGCCTATGACGGCCCGCAGGCCCTCAAAGCCGTTGAAGAGCCCAACCGACGTCATCGTCCTGACCTGCAGCATGCCCGGCATGGACGCCAGTTGCGCAGCGTCAAGGAGCTGCTGAACAGCATCCGCATGGCCTACCGCGACAAGGTGGAGAACGCCATGGTGGCCGTCAGCCTGGCCGAAGGCGGCGATTTGACGCCGCCCAGGATGTCTCAACGAAAAGACCTCCTGCCGAGCACGCTTTAGGTCGTATTGTTCCCTGTCCGGCGGCAGCAACGCCGACAGGAAGATCCCGCACGCTCCGGGCGTGCATCGTTGACGCATTGTCGCAAGTGGGGAAAGACGCGTGTACTATCGTCGACGACGAACAGGCCTTTTGCCGAACCGCTGGCACAGCGCCTGGAGCTGCGCGGTATCGAGGCTGCCGTGGCCGGCGATGCGGAAACGGCCCTGGGCATGCTCTCCGGCAGGAATGGGATCTGGTCTTCCTGGATGTCTGCCTGCCGGGCATGGACGGCGTCTCCCCTGCTCAAGCTCCTGCAGGAACATGAACCGCGTCCTGATGTGGTCATGCTCGGCGCCACGGAGATGAGCCAGGCGGTCAAGGCCATGCGGAGCGGCGCGCCCAACTGGCTTGCCAAGCCCGTCTCGCTGGATGCGGTGCTGGAAGAATG
>VOFD01002700.1_pt1 | contig 37526 bp, 45 predicted proteins | sample 5384101 | NCBI WGS metagenome assembly VOFD01 (sample SAMN12384723, study PRJNA508395) | human gut metagenome | isolation source: healthy gut C | host: Homo sapiens
CTCGCAGAAGAATATGAATCGATCGAGCAAACAATTTACAAATGGAAGAAGCTTCTTTATGCTCCGTCAATCAAGATTGAGGAGAATCAATCAGTTTCACTCAAGGAGTTACAAGGAGTCGCAAAAAGAAGGTGCGAGCAACTTGAGATGGAGAATGAAATACTAGCTTTCATGCCATCATTGCCATGAAAAACAATAGATGAATTTTGTATCCTTCATAGTAACGAAATATCAAGACCGCTACCCAGTTAAGATCATGTGCAAGGTACTTGGAATAAAACCGTAGCACCCACTACAAATATCTTAACCATGTAAAATCTACCTCGAAGATGACGAAAACCAGAAACTCGATAATGATATCTTAGCGATTTTACTATGATACAAAGAGACGTTATGGAGCCCCTAAAATTCATCACGAATTACTCGAAAACGGCTGGCATGTCAGTTTAAAAACGCAGGTACAGCGAAGAATGGCATTGCTTGGAATCCATTCAATTGTAATCAAGAATATCGCCATTTTTCAGATAACAAACCTGTTACTGAAAAAGAAAAATATATTGAAACAGGACTTTACAGCCACTGGAATCAATCAAAAATGGTGCACAGATATTACTTATATCCATACTCAAAAAGATGGATGGACATATCTTGCATCTGCAATGGATTTCTATAGTCGCAAGATTATTGGTCGGGCTTATGGAACAACTATGAGGCAGATCTTGCAGTAAGGCTGTTTGAAAAGCAACTTGTCTAAATGTCTCCGACATCAGGAATAATCACATGGTGACTTAGGAACACAATACACTAGCGACCAGTTTGAAAAGATATCTTGTTAAAAAGAAAATCCACCATTCGTTTAGTCGTAAGGGCTGGTCACTTTACGATAATTCATACGCCAGGAATCTTTTCATTTCTCTTGAAGAAGGAAGAAGTCTATTACAAGATTTATAAGGATTCAAACGATGCACAAAGAGCATTTTTGAATATATTGAGTCCTGGTCCATGTCATCGACGGACTCATAGTAACTTAGGCACAAGACACCGGATACGGTTCATGCAGAAGGTGCGGCGTAAAGTCACACTTTCGGTGTCCCACTAGCAATGACTGGGATAACTCTTTATTTAAGATATTAATTACCAGTCCACTTTAACATAACCTATATCATCAACTAATCCCCCCTACCTGCCCTCCTGCCCGCCACATCCACACCATAACCACAACGCCCACAAATCCAACACCACTACTCAAAAGCATAAGATTTCTCCAGACCAGAAACGCATCTTTAATCCACACGAGATATACGCGCATCCCAAAGCCCCATCGGCAGGTTAATGAAGGAAAGCACAACACCGCTCGCCTGTAGATAATCATGACAAAATACCGCCGTGCCAGAGCATAATAAATACTGAATTCTAACAGTTCCAAAAGCACGCGACAAATGCAAGTGTTACTGCCGGAAAATGTCGTTGCCGTGGCGCGGAAGGCTCAAAAGAACGCACAGACTACCATCATCAATTTATCAATGGAAACTCGTCCACGAATTCGGTAAAAACAAAGTGCCACCAGATTTCAGCCATCCTGAAAACACGAACTGAACCATCCAGATCGCGTGATTTTCTCCCATGCCCCTCAATCCAGTCAATGAAATGTACTGTTCATATAGCGTAAAAGACAAACACAAGTCAAGCAAAAATAATGAATATTTGGAAAATGTTTCAGCGAATAAAAACACGGAATGAACCTGCTCTATTTTCACATTCAAAATCTGGATTTTCAGAGGCACAAATCTCCCGTTTTTCTTTTCTTTTTCTTTCCTTTGAAAAATCGATATCCATGATAAACGCAAAAAGCAAACAAAAACTTACAATGATCTGGAAATCAAAATCCGGTTTGCCCCAAACATCGGCGATGAAACCAGCCACGGCGCGAAAACGGCTGGCTGAAAGAACCGCAGGCACGCGATGTGGCGGCGTAGTTCACGCGTGGTTCATCATGCTGAATGAACAGCGAATCACAAGCGGCGAAGCGCAGTGGGTATGCCAAAAACAATCAGCGTAAGATTAATCCGCCATCAGCAACTGGTTAAATAAAACAAAAAGAAAAATAATATTTACAAAAGTCATGAGAATCAGCATGCGCCGCAATGGAACCTTTTCGGCATGTTTATCCGCAAAACTTCCTAATACCATTTGAAAAATGAGCACTGCCAGATATTTGACAGCGCTCAAAATTCCGATTTCTGTTCCGGAAAACCTTTTGCCTCTAAAAGCGGTGTTAAACGCATTGTTACAGCCGCGAGCGTCCAGTATCCCTGCAAAAACAGTATTTCACCGTAATTCTTCGATTCATACCAACCCGTGCCCCCTTTGTTAATAAAGATACAAATTCAATGTCGTTCCACGTTCTTCGCCTGCAGTAACACTCATACCCCTCAGCCTGACATCTAAAAATTGGCATACCGCCGACACTGACCATAATAATTTCATCATCTGATTTGCGCCCTTTTTTTCACCGAGCAAAATCTCACCAAGTTCTGTCACTTCGGGAGCGGTCGATTTTGCCATCGTCCACCACCATGTTGTAATAATACATGCCGGGATTCCTGATGAGAGACGCTTTCCATTTTCATCCACTTTCATAAATTTCTATGTCCTCGCATACATCGGGTAGTTATCCACAATTTTGCGGGATATCTTTCACCATAAATTATAATCACTAAAATTCATTGTGCCGGAGAAATAATCAAACAGCCGGGCTTAATCCATTCGGGCTTCAGCACCGGCCATCGGCGTTCGACCGGGTTGCTCATGATGACATCATCCTTACCCACTTCATCCGTACCGCACAAAAATGATTACCGGATGCTTTTCTTTAATAAAACGCTCCATTTTCTTTCGCTGTTGCGGATGCCCGCAAGAACTTCCTTTAATCTTAATGGTATCAATAGAATCAAACTGGGACATATATGCCATCAGACATTGTTTTATTTTAACGCGGTCCCAAAAGTGTCAGCACTTTCGGATACCGACAAATGTTTGGCAACCACCCCCGGCACCGCACCGGTGCGCATGGCAGACAACCAAATTGGCTGCGACATATAGGCAAGCAACTGTCCGGTCTCCACATCATTTAGCGTCGCCATCAAAATGGAACGCGGCAGTCCTTTCCTCACATTCCGCCCATTTGAGCCATAAAATTTTTCACCGGCTAAATGAAATCGTCCACCGAGATACGCCGGCATCGACATAAATCTTCGGTCACGCAGAATCCTCAAGAGGGAAGCCGCGATTTCTGATTCCTTTGGAAAAATCAAGTGGATGCCATGCTCTCTGTTTTTCCGCCCATCAAAACGTCGCCCAACTTTTGCCAAGACAAAGTACTTCTTCCATCGTCTCACACAATGTCCGGCATCAAAAACACCGGCATCTATCATATCTTTTCATTTAAATATAAAAAAATCAATTCTTGTATTCCTCATGACATAAGCCACTCGCTTTTCAGAAAAACAGTTACATCATCGCATTAACTTTTGAACCTTTTTTCACCCATGTGCATGCGACATCCGGTGAATGAGATAAGCCAAAAGTCCAATCAGACAAACACCAAAGATAATCGTTGTCAATGCATTGATTTCCGGTGAAATACCTTTCTTAATCGTGAGTACACACCTTCATCGGCAGTGTCGTCGTCTCGGCATTGGGAGGAAATCGTTACAATCAGCTCATCAGTACCAGAAAATGCCATAAATGCACCGGACATAACACCCGGCATAATTGCCGGGTGTCACATGAAGGAAAGTGTACACACGGTCTGCACCAAGGTCCATGGACGCCTCTTCAATACTTGGGTCCATGCCGACAAGTCTTTGCCTTTACCGTACGTAAACATACGGAAGAACTAACGTTGTATTACCAATAATGATAGTACCGATACTTAATCCGATATTTGACAGGTTAAAGACGAGCAACAGCGCACCGCAAGCACGATTTCGGAATTACAATCGAAAGTAAATGGTATTCATAATCACCTCTTTTCCTTTAAACTTCGCAGATGGTGCAATCCGGACCGCTCCAAGGTTCCGGACAACCAGTTGACGACCAATCAATGTAGAAATTACGGCACCGTGCGTCAAAATTCAAGTAATTTCCCAATTCCGGGAATCGCTAAACAATTTTACATAATATTTCGTTGTAAATCCCGACCACAACATTGGCATGACTATCGTTAAACGAAAAGGCAATCATGACAAAAAACCGAAGCGTAGATAAAACAAAACAATAGGACGACATATACTTTTTCCGAGGATTGACATCATCCTTGCTTTTTCTTTTCTTTTTTCCATAGACTAAGCCCCCAAATCATCCAAATCTCCACCAAGTTTTCGTGTAGATTAATACCATTAACAAAAATTATCGTCGCCAGAATAGGATAGAGCGGCGCCAAACGGCCAGTTTCGCGATGGTAAACTGACGGTAAATCAAGTTACCAACCATCATCGAGGTACCGCCACCGAGCATATCCGTTACCATATAATATCCGATACAAGGGATAAATGTAAGAATTACTGCGTTAAATTCATCGGTGCCGTAAGCGGCAGAGTCACTTTGCAAAAATGTCTTAATCGGCCCCTGCCCCAAATCTTTGATGCCTCTAATCAGACCCGGTCAAGTTTTTTCAATCGAGGAATACATAGGCAGTACCGCAAATGGCAGAAAACATATAAATCATACCGACGATAACCGCAAAATAGTATACAAAAGGTCAATCGGCTTTTTGATAATACCAAGTGACATAAGTACTGTATTGATGATACCGGAATTATTTAACATAACAACAAAACTATACAAAAATAACCAGACCGCTGACCCACAAAGGAAGACAGAAGCACCGTCAGAACACCGGAAGTCTTTTTTTTTTTCACATGAGCAATCACGGTAGCTAGTGGATACTCCAAGTAAAATGGTGGTGAGAACAGTCGTCCACACGGCAATCAAAAGCGACTGTTTCACAACCGTTACATAAACCGGTTTGAAAAATCTCTTGCGTAGTTATCCAGTGTAAACTTACACAATTTTACCAAGTGGTCCCTTCGTCATAAAAAACCATGAATAAAAGCATTCCGACCGGTACAAGCACAAACAGAACCGGACCAAATCGTAACAGGAGCACACATTATGATAGAAGATAGTCTCTGCCTTAAACGATTTTTTGTCTTTATGTTTTGTCACCACAGTTCCTTCTTTATTCTTCTTCATCCTCATCGCCTCCTTCAATATCACGGGAAGCATCCGTATCTACCAGATTTTTCTCCGGCAGTACAATTCCCTTTTCCAGATGCCAGTACAGATAAATCATCTTCTCCTTTTTGGAAGGTCATCCATCGAAAATCGATTAATTTTTACTTCCGTTCCATCATTAAGTAACACAATGGTTTTAATCAGGTTTCCGGACATAGATATGTTCTTTTCACACACCTTTTGATATGAAATCCTTCACCCGCCTCTGGAGTACAGCATATTTTCCGGACGAACCGATACCGAAACGGCACTTTCCTGCCGCCAGTTCACCGGTAAACCGATACCGCGTTTTTCGACTTCCGGTACCTACGGTTACGGTATCGCTGTCCTGACGATTACAACGGCAAAGATATTGGATTCGCCGATAAATCCGGCAACAAATCTTGCCTTTGATGTTCATAAATATCAAATGCTGTATCCACCTGTTCCAAAAACACCCTGATTGATAATCGCAATGCGGTCATCATCGCGCCTCTTCCTGATCATGCGTTACATAAACAAAGGTAATACCAGTTTTCTCTCTGCAAAACGCTTTAACTCAATCTGCATCTGCTTTCAGTTTCAAATCAAGTGCGCCAAGCGGCTCATCCAAGAGCAATACTTTTGGCGGTTAATCAGCGCCCTTGCAATTGCCAATACGCCGCCTTTGTCCACCGGACATGATGTGCCGCTTGCCAAAAACCTTCAAGCCGGACAAGCTTAAGCATTTCCGTTACCCCTCTTTAATTTCAGCTTTCGGAACTTTTTTCACCTTTTAAGTCCATACGCTACATTGTCAAAAACATTCATATTCGGAAATAACGCATAATTCTTGAAATACCGTGTTGACATCACGCTGATACGGCTCTTTTTTCTCTACGCTCTCCCCTGGACTTTAATCACACCGGAAGTCGGCAGTTCAAAACCGGAAATCATACGCAGTGTCGTTGTCTTTCCACATCCGGATGGTCCTAACAGTGTCAGAAATTCCCTTCGGCAATATTGACATTCATATTTTTTACAACATGGTTATCTCCATACCATTTTTCTACATTTACAAGAGATACAATAGGTTTACTTCATAGTTCCTCCATTCCGACTGTTTCTAAGAACGGTCTACATCAGTGCGTCGTCGCCTCGTTCATTGGTACGAATACGCATTTTATCTAAAACTTCCGTAACGAATACTTTACCATCACCATTTTTACCGGTTCCAATTGCGGTCGCAATATCCGCCAAAAATTTCCTCAATCTGGTCATCTCAACAACGACGAAAACCATAATTAGGGAAGAAGTGTTGATATCATCGCCGGTAAAGTTCATCTCCGGCAGATATCCTTCTGACGTCCACATCCCATAACGGATAAGCACGTCATACCCTGACAATTGTGAGTGGCAAATATTTTCTTTCAAACCGACCAATTTTTTCCGGTCTTGTAATTACTTCAATCTTTTTCATGGTATCATCCTCCTATTCTGCTGCATTTCCCATCAATTCCGTGTAGTAAGTATCCATTAAGTTAATCTGTTCATCACTTACGGCAATGCTCCAGGAAATCGGGAATAACTCTTCCTCTTTTTTAATGCTGGACTTTCATAAAATCTTTGTCAAGATGAGGTGCTAACAAGTCCTGTTTTAAGTTTGGCACACCGCCGTACTGGCATTGCTTTTTGCATTTTTCTTCCGGACGAAGCAGAAAATCAATTAATTCAGTTGCTTCACTCTGTTTTTCCGATGCCGCCGGAATCGCCCAATACTGCTTGAACCGCTCACATCCTTCTTTCAAAGCAACGGCTTCGAATTTATCCCAGTTATCTTTGGAATCTACACAAAGTGTTGTATAATCCCAGCAGAATGCTACCGGACACTCACCATTTTCAAGCGCGATACGGCACTCTTTCACCAACAAACGCTTTACATTTGCCTTAATCTGTGTAAAAGTTCATTGGCTTTTTTTCATCTCTTCTTCGTTTGTCGAATCCGGCTTAAATCCACAGGCCGCTAACGCTTCACCGTAAAGGGAAATCGTTGAATTGACCATCGCAATTTTTTCCTTTCAGTTTTGGATTAGCCAAATCCTTAAACGAGGTAATTTTGATTGACAGGTCTCTTTGTTATAAACAATCGTTGTATAACTACATCCCATGTTTGAATTGTATATTTTTCTTCGGTATCCAATTGGACCCTCTTTCAAAAAAATTCTCCTGAATATTTTTCACATTTTTGACCTTACTCTTATCAATTGAGCTAACAATTCACCATCCAAAAGGATTTTACATAAGCACTCTCTAAGTCAATCAAATCGTAATCAGCACTTCCTTTCAATCATCTTCGCCAACAAAAGTATCCGTATTGTCGATGTAACTGATATTGATACTCTTTGGTGAAATCTTGAAACTCCACGACCCGGTTCGCTTCCCAGACCATAATATTTAAGCTGTCTGCTTTTTCTTTTGAGCCGGTACTTTCTCTCTGAACTTCATACATCGAAAGAACGCTTATGCTCAGTACAAGACAACTCTCAAAGTGGCTTTGTCCGTCAATCCAAGGTCCCATCGACAGTTTCAGCCCCATTTTTTTCAAAACTTCTTCTTGTCTTTTTTTGAATGGCAAGTTCCGCAATTATTTGGCTTTTGTCCGGCGAAATACCAAATACATTCACCTGTAATTCACAAAACGATCCACATTATCGTCATTTAAAATATAGCGCATCCACACCGGAGTGAGCAACAGCAGCCATGTGTGTAACATCATACACCGCCGAGAGCTGGTGCTCCATCGCATGCACCGGCCACAAAGACGTAAGACCACACGCCAAAATCCATTAATCGCCCTTGACGTCCACATCAAATTGGCTTTGCTCATAATCATCCGGCTTCGCAAGCAACCGGTCCAAAATGGATACACGTTTTCAAAAGCCCTTCCATCACGGCAGGTCCTGATATTTTCCCGGTGTTCCATCAAAATACAATTCAAAATATGGCTCATAATATCTGCCGTACCTGCCGCTGTCTGGTATTTTGGCAACAGTAAATGTATTAAATCGGGTCCATGATAGAATATTTCGATACAGTAAAATATCGCACATCTCCTGCTTATCCGGAAGTTTCTGTTGTTGATTACCGCAACTGGGTTCATTTCAGAACCGGCTGCCGCCGCCGTGTAAGCACTGCAATAATCGGGAGTGCTTTTGTTATCAAACTGTTATCCAAAGACCAAATCCCACGGACTTCCTTTGGTAAAAATCCGTTACAACTGCCTGCACAGTCAATCGTACTGCTGCCGCCAATCGGAATTACCACATCAATTTCTGATTAATGGCAGATTTGCGCCACCGCGGCACGGTAACAAGCCGTGGACGGCTCCACGCCCGCAAGGTCCCACGTTGTAATTCCTGCCTTTTTTAGCGCTGACACAATCGTATCATACAAACCACTGCGCTTTACACTGCCGCCACCGTACACCAAAAGGCACGTTGTCCAAATTCGACAAGCTCCGGCAGATTTTTGAATCTGTCCTCACCAAAAAATACTTTCGTTGGAATATTATCATAATAAAATTTGCATCGTATCCACTCTTTTCAAACGTTAGAAAATGAATCCTGCCGCCAACAAAGTGCCGCAGAAATCGCACCGGCAATCAGCACATACGGCCGCTCGTCCGATACTGGTCATATATCGTTACCCGGTATGCTCGCGCCGAAACAACGCCTAAGTCAGAAACAACACACGCATTTGCGCCGAATAATCTGGCAGAAATATTGCACCAAGGCACAACGGAACATTTGCACCAACGCCCGGTAATACTACCATCATCGGAATCGCACTGATACAACGTATAATTTAAGCTGAACAGGTATTCCGAGCAGCTAAAAATACGAAGAAAATAAACGGCAGAAGACTGGCAACCGGAATTGCCTGCAGACAGCGGATACAAAATCTTCCATTCCCATCGCATACATACATTCACGCATCGCATAACCAAGCATCAGAATAATTACCATGTCAACCATGTCGATAAAGCCATCCACGATACACTGCACATACTCGGAAATCGTCTGTAAGCCCTGCATGACATATAAAAATCCGGTAAAAATAACCGCAATGGCAAACGCCGTAAAGCAGTTAAGCCCCGTTGCTAACAAAGCGATTACAATACAGACAAGCGGCAAAATGAGGGTTTAACACACTGACGTGTTTTGTTCTCATTATTTTCATCAAAAATCCTCTTCTTCGTCTGCGTCAGCCTCTTCATCACTCCTTTGATGTCTCCCATCTGGATTCCTTTTCTTTCATCATCCGGTACGCTTTTTTCATCGGTCCGATAATCGAATTTTACCGGCGACAAATAAGAGCGAGAGAACAATCGCAACAATCGCATAAAACATAAATGGAATCGACTGGATGAAAATATCCGTTGCCTGTGCTTTTATCCGCGACATTATCCGCTTCTACAATCTGGTAAATGATAAAATATCCCCACGCACCAAACGGGCTTATCGCCGACTGCAGATACTAATTGTACGAATGATATAGGCAAGTGCCAATCTCGGCTTCTTCAGCGCGTCAATCAATGGAGAAAACGCCGCACCGGCGGTCAGTGCCGACATAGTCGGCTCACGATGTCGCACCGGCGTACACACCCGCTGTCACCATAACGGCATTGCTTTTCCCCATGGCATTAAAACTCGGTAAGAAATACGCTGGTGCTTCGGTTCGCTTCATGGCAATAATCAAACCGCCGCAAAGGAAAAACGACATATACATCTCGATATTTTCCGGGTCACCAAGCACGGTATATAAATCATTGATAAAGCCGCCAAAACAGGCACCTTATACCACAATATGTAACATGAAAATGTACCTAAAACCGAGCGACTGCATAACATCTTTTGTGACCAAAGCATATACAAACAGCCCTGCCAGTGGAACAAGAATCAGAAACTTCCTGTCACCATTTTTTGTTGGCACCAAAAACAAGACAACCCAGAACACAATCAAAATGCCCAGAGTTTCACCATTTTCGGCTCGATATGCTTCAGATTCATGTAATAAAAAATTCGTTTAAAAATGTTTTTACTGTCCATATCAATCACTCCAATCACATAAAAAACTTACTACCTGGATGAATGATCCCAGATTTTTAACTGCGTGCCAATACCATGGTCGACAGCGTTGCGGTAAATTCAGAGCCCCATGCAACGTCCTCAATCGGCATTCCTTCAATGGCAACAACAAAAATAATTTCTCATCATCGATTTTTCTTCCCGGCTTGCCGCGATAATTTCTCCCAAATGGTCAATCGAATCTCGTAATCAGACCGTCCTCTCACCATGTAATAGAATTCCTCACCCATACAGCCGGTCGCCTTACGCATTCCATTTTCATCGTAACCTCTTCATCCTCGAGGCCGTATTCCTCATACATCTTCCAGTTATCGACAACTTTTGCGGATGCCAACGAGTTCTTTTTTTTTATCCATGCTGAAAAAGCTCTCGCAATCAGGTAACACCCGGTTTTAACCATTTTTTGTAGGTTGGATACCGTCCTCGGTTTCACCGAAACGGACTCGCTGATAATATCAGAGCCGCGGACCGCTTCCTCTAACGTCACAGATGATTACTTCCTTCACCTGTTTATAATGGGTTTCAATAAATTCCTTGCGACCGCCGTTTTGGATTTTAAGGAACCCCGCTTTTAATTTTACCGTGTCTATTTTTTTGCATTTGTCATAATGGCACGGAAACAAGCTTTTCGCAATCGGTCCTGCACCCAACATCGTAAGAACTTTTGAATCTCTCTTGCCAAAGTTTGGTTGCCAGTCCCGGCATTGCCCCGGTACGTGAACTTAACAAGCCTGCTGACATATAGGCAAGCGGTGCTCCGGTCTCCACATCATTTAGGGCAAACATCAAATTGGAACGCGGAATTCCCATCGGCGTTATTTCCGTTTGAGCCGTACCATTTACATCTGCGACATGGAATTTGCCTCCTAAGTACGCCGGCATGGCGATAAACCGCCGGTCCGCGCCGTCATTAGTGGGAATCCCGTCAATATCCGGATTTTTTTCGGAAATTCCGGCATAATTCCATGAGGTTATGCTCCGACCGCCCATGATGAAATCGCCGTCTTCTAAAAAGTCCCATTGTTTTCTTCCATCACATCAACGCATTTGGCGGCATCCATAACTCCCGCCTCAATCATATCCTTCATCTAAATAAAGCATAATGGAGTTTTTTCTTGATTCTACTAATTTTGCTTTTTCTTCTGCAATTACAGCCTCCTAATTCACTCATGCCTTTCATCTCCTTTGGACTTTTGCTCAGTTTATTTCAAACTCTTAAAACGGTCATAGCTTAAGGAAGAAATATCAACTATTGTGTCTTCTCCGCTACTATCTGGGACAAACATCAGTCCAACTGCCGGTGTGGTACCAAATCCATGACCGGTAAATCCACAGGCAAGAATCAGTCCGGGACTTCATCTACACGGTCGATAACCGGTACGCCGTCAAAGCACAAATCACACCGGCTGCCCCATGTGCGGACAATTTTTGATCCGCCAATTTCGGAATGTATCCCATAATCGCGCGGCATCCGCTGAAGTAGTAATCGATGTTGTGCAAATCGTCAAACGATTTATCAATCGATTCTTCCAAACCGGAATCCGAACCGAATACAAATGAACCATGCTGTGACTGATGTCCATAGAAATCGGCATCTGCGGTTCCTAACATGATATCAAACATATGTGGCTGCATTTCCGTTTACCAGACGTTTCGCCAAAGAATTTTTGTCATCTGGCACATCAATTCCTACCATTTGAGCGATAAAACGGCTCTCATCGTAGCTGACCAAGTCGTTTCGCCCATAATACTTCCCCGGTTTGGCAATTGCTTTGCTTTCCCTTTACTTTTCAATGGCTTTACGCTTTGCTCCGGTTATGTAACGTGCACCGAGTTCCAGTAGACGGGTATAAAAAGGCAAGGGTTGTTTCGTGGGTTTTGCGGCGTTCGTCGGTTGGACACGGCTTTACCTGTGACTTCATCGAAAGATGCGGACAGATTTCTTTTGACTTCTTGCCGTCAATTACATGCATATCCGATCCTACGCTTTTGGCATTGGAAGCTAGGGTTCAGGTTTTCCGATATTGCTTCTGTTTACGGGTGGTTTCCTCTCTGGTAATACTCAATCTACACACCAAGTTCTTCGGAAAGTGTCGGCCATATTGTTGACCCCATACATCGCATACGGAAGTTCTCGACATCACGTCCGGACTGACGAACACCCCATTTCTTGATGAACCACCGTGTCCGATACTGTCATCTGCTTCCTAATACTAAAACATCTTTGTTCACTTTTGGCAAGGTAATATGCGGTTGCACAACCGCGTTATTACCGCCACCGATAATATTACGTCTGCTGTTTTTTCATTTTGCGATCACCTCCATCCCTTGCTAAAACTTTCATCTCATTAGTCTCATCGGAATATACCGCCGGTTCAATATCCGTCGGTCTTACGTGAAACTCTCTTGCCATAATTCCTTTTACTAATTTACCACAGGTCTGTCCTGACAGGTCCCATGCCATTTCTCAGATATCGTCTCATCTGCTCCATTGTCACAATGCCCTCGTGAATGGCTTTTCGAATTTCTCCTTTGGTCACTTCCTCGCATCGGCATATCAGCATATCATCATCTGCGCCCAGTACAAAGGGACCGATTTCTTTAATTTTTCCTGAATATCCATCATATCGTTTTTCCTCTTTCTGCGCTGTCTCGCGCGTTATTTCGCGTTTTTCTATGCTCTCTTATAGAAGCGTGCGTTTCATTGTCATATCACTTGGCACCTTAATCGTCAACAGATTGGTGTGGTCAAATGCTTTGGCAGTTTTGCAGGATACCACTTCGCGGTCGCACACTTTCTGTCCGTCTCGTCCGAGCGCAATTCTTTTCGCTCGCCTCCGGCGCTGGAAGAAATTCGTAAGGAAGAGTGACGGTACCAAATCCGCTCCGTTTCATCAACTAAGAAGATTGCCTGACCGGAACAGGAAGCTACGCACATACAACATCCGATACATTTGGAACCCGGCACAACAACCGGCAGTGATGTAATGTTATCGCCGATGGAAATCTTACATCCCGCTCAGCACTCTGGAAGCTGACAACCAATCCTACATTACCGGTTCCAAGCATCAGAATTTTTCTCCGGCTTTGATGTGATGAAGGTTCATCATCGTCTGCGGCTTTTTGCTCGATTACGAGTGTCGGCCGAACGTTGCCATGTTTTCACTGGCTCGATTTGCCACTAAAATAACATCCTTTCATATGTTTTACTTCATCTCCGATTCTTTCGTAATTTCTTTTTCCGGATACAAACCGATTACTGTTGCATTTAACATAACTTCAACGCTTCGTACTTTTCTTTAGCCTCAGCGAGAAGTTCTTTCTCCCTATTTAAATCCAGTGGACTTTTGCTTTGTGCCTCTTTTGAGCCAAAGAACTTATGAATCTGCTTAAATAACTGTCTCGCGCCGGTTTTTCATTTCATCAAGTACCAGAGGATGCAATCCATGTTTTGTCGCTCGGTTGTCGCGGACAATCCGGCTGGTCCCGCCTCCATTACAATCAAATCATATCGTTTCATTGCACGCTTCCTCCTTTGCACTTGCTCCATACTGGGTCTACCACCATTTGCTCTCAACGGGGTGATGCGGGTTCTGCATGTTGGCTTTCCATCAACTACCTAACGCAGTCGGTACAGCGTCCAATCGCACAAAAGACTCGTGGTTCATGGCGGTTTTATTGTATAACGATGTGCCATCACACTCGCTACACGAGAGGCTCGCAATCGGCTCTCCCTCATACTCCTTCAACGTTGTTCCGTCATATGAGAATTTCACTAATTTTTCCTTTTGGAGATTCCCCTAAAATCGGATGATTTTCAATTCTCTTTCCATACCGTAATCCTCACTTTCCAAAATTCAAATTGATTTAGAAACAACAGCCCACTGGCACCAAACAGTCACCATTGACTCTTTTATGGGAAGTATAAACCTAGAACCATACTAGGGTCAAGGGCTTTTTGAAAATTTGACATTTTTCATCTACTTCTAAAAATAAAAGGCACTTGCAACGGCGCTGTTTCTATGAAATAAGCGCCGTTTGAGTGAGGAACCGCCAAGAACGAAGTTCTTGCTTGAAATCGGTTCCGACGACTTGCCGTCTGGCGCATGTGAGGGGGCACTACCTTTTATACTAGGAGGAACCGCCAAGAGCGAAGTTCTTGCTTGAGGAGGAATGATCATGGCAAACAGCACATTTCACATCGGAGGTATCAAATTTATTTAATATCAGTGTCGATTCAATTCGTTATTATGAAAAGGGATTAATCTGCCGACACGAAATGAAAAATAACGGATACCGGGAATATTCTCTGGATGATTTCCAGACTTTAGTGATGATCCGTGAACTCTTTCGGGACTTGATTTTCACAAAGAGCAGATTAGCGAGTTCTTAAAGAATAGAAATATTTCCACCACAATGGAAATGTTAGATACGGAGACTTTCTATTATAAAGGAAAAAGATGGAAGTTCTTCAAAAGAAAAAGGAGCAGATCGTCAGCCAGTTCGGTGCTTTGCAAGCCGTGCAGAATGAGTCATCGGACACTTCCATTCAATTAAAGACATTCACGCCCGATTGCCATGATTTCCACGAGAAAAATCTGCCGGACGCTATGTTGACTACACAATGGTTCAATATATGAAAAGAACCGGATTAAATTAGAGTACCATCGGTTTCTGCGACTGTTACACGGCTGATTTTAGAAAAATCAAATCCAGACTCCGATTACTACCGCACGGAAAATGTTTCTTTTTGACTGACAGCACAAAAACGAAGACGGATACATTTCTCCCACGCCGGTGAATATCTGTGTCTGTACTACCACGGCTCCTTAAAGCAGACCAAACAGTTGATGCTTCTCTCTATGCCTATGCAAAAGAACATCACTTAACTGTCACCCGGACACCCCGATGGAACTTTGCCACATCGACAGTTATGAGACGAACCGCGAAAGAATATGTCATTGAATTAGAACTTCCGGTGAGTTCTCATCCTTTGCCAAAAACAGTAATCACTTTATCCCAATTGTCCAGTACAAATCTGCCGATTACCGGGTCGTACATTTTTCCTAGATTCTTTTCTCTATCTCCTGATAGCAGATATCAAATCCAAGCGCCTTGCGGTAACGTCTTGTTGAAGTCATCGCATCAATGGAATCACCAAATCGCAATAATTCGCGCTCGCACCGAAATTTCCCGCCCCTTTCTAGCTCATCCGGGTATCCTTTTCCATCAAACCTCTCATGGTGATGAAGCTCAATATCAATCAGCTGAAAGCATACTGGATTTACTCAAAATCTCTGGCTCCAATCGCCGGATAGCTCTTTCATAATCTCCCATTCTTTCATCCGTCCAGCCGCTCCGTTTTATTTAACACGGCTTATCCAGAGTTCCACTTTTCCTATATCGTAGCATGCGCCGCCACATGACTCTCGTTTTGGCATTTCCCGGTGGGTCCCCCATCTCAGTCGCATACATCATCTGAGCCAAGTCTCGTGACCCGCTCCGGGAGGTGTCGCCGTGTAAGTCTCTGGCATCTAATGCACTTGTTATGCACTCCACGATTTCATGGTAGGCATCAATATTTAACCTGTCAAGTTCCTGTATCATGTATTACACATTCTTGTAGCCGCTGAAAGCTGAAAGTTGTGTCGCCACTTTATCGCAAATGCCGGACAATGGATTTTAGGGATGGCAACTTGCATAATGCAACGTTATTTGCTCCAACGCCCAAAAGAGTTGCAACATAACGAAATCATTCTTGCTCCAATGCAACTCTCTATGGCAAACTACCCAAAACGTTGTTTTTCATGATTTGTCGCGAAACGACTTGTTGAAAGCGGAAAACGAGGAAAATTACAAACTCATTATGTCAATTCCCTAAAATAGCGTTGCATTGCTTCCCCTCCTTTCACCACACAAATTTTTCGTCATCATCGCAGGTCAAAACCATTGCAATGGATACAAACGTGGCCAGTACTCAGACATAAATTTTGTCGTCTATTCATACCAGTGTTTGTCACGCGAATGCGCCATTTTTTTCAATGGTTTTATTTATATTTTATCCCCCACACTTCTGCACCCTTTACGAGTTTCACTTTTGGCCTTTCACTGCTTCGCTTCCTATCAATTTATTACCGATTTCTAATAGAGCAACCACACTGTGGGATTTTGCTACTGCTGTAACTAAGGGAATATATTTCGTCGCTTCATGAATTCTTCAATAACTTCTTTTTTATCTTCAAGCTCCGGTGTTTTCGTTGTAATCAGTCCAAGTACCCACTTTTTGTCCGGTGAAACTTTAGCAAGTGGTGCAAAACCGCCGGAACGCTCGTCGTCATACTCTAAGAACAAAGCGTCTACATTTTCTTCTTTAAATACATAATCAGCCACACTGTCATAAGGACTGCTGGTGAAATATGTTGAATGATAATTGCTGCAGCAGATATGTGAAGTACTTAACATATCCTCGGCTTTCCTTCCAATGCCAGGATTATTCACAGCCAAAGAAACTCTGTTTCACTTTTCAAAGTCAATGCCTGCTTTTGTAACGCTGTTTTGCGGCATCACCCACAACGGCACCCCCATGTACAGCCATCCAACTGCACCAGGCGGCAACCGCCTCATAAACGGCGGATAACATCCTTGATATTATAAATTCAATATCATGAATCGCCTTCATCTGTCGCATAAAATTTTGTCGATTCCACATTCTGCGGAACAATAAACTGTCGAACATCTGTGCTGGTGCCGGAATTGTATATTTTGCAACGTATTTTCATCTTCCAAAAGTTTTCAAAAAACTTAAAGTATTCAACAAATGGATGTGTTTAATTCTTCCAACTACATAAGTATCTTCCAGCAAGTCGCCTCAAGAACTGTACGCTGCCTCCGGTTACCCCATGTGCTACCCTCAAATCCCCACATAAAATCAAATGCCAGTAAGTTCTACGGAACTCACCATCAGTAATCACATGAAATCCCAAGTCCTTCTGTTTAAGAACGACTTCAATGAATTGCCTCATTGATTGTCTCGTCTAATTCTTTCCTTTTCAATTTCCCTTATCCCTCATACAGCGCCTTCGCCTTCTTTACCCGGGCGTAAAAACTTCCTACATAATCATATCGAAATGGTTCCTCGCACGTTGTCATCTTCAAATCCTCCGTTTCTGTTTTTCTTTTGATGAGGATAGTGTAGCATTGTTTATTTCCTTTGTAACATATAATCATGCCTTTTCCATAGTTTCAGACTATGGCCAGGTAATTTTTTATTGCCTCCTGATAATATAAAGCGTAGTGGTTTAAGACGTATTTTTCATACGAATCATGCCGGATCCGCATATCACAATCCGACACAAGGGGCTTCGCACAATATTTTCACCATTTAACTCTGGTCGATGACACTGAGCAAACTGTAAATCCATTTAACCCAATCACAAGGTTAAATCAGCTGTTGCACGGTCGCGCACCTGAATATTTTTTCTGAAAATCCAGCATACTCAAAAACTCCTCAGCAAAATAAAAAGAGTTCCGTTCTCCGCTCATATACCAGATACGGATATGGTACGCAAATCATCCAGTGTAATTTCTTTCTTATTTGCCGGCGGGTGCTCACGGCAGATAAACACGACAGTTCGCCACAAACAATTCTTCAAATACAAGTCCGTTTTTTCTTCATAAGTTTTGTCAAGAACTTCCTCGTTGTGCGCCGACAAATATAAAATTCAACCTCGCTTTCCACACGCCACGTCATCAATAATCTCTCGATTCTGCGTCTCGCGCAAAATAAAATTGTACTGGGCGGCATCATTGCTGTTTCACCAAATCCACAAACGCATTGACCGCAAAGGAATAATCTTTGGCTTTGACCTGAAACAAAATTTCCGGCGTCGGTTTTATCCCTTGCCAAAATGCTCCTGCATAATATCCGCACGCTCCAAAAGGCAAACCGGTTCCTCACCTTCTCTCGTTATCCACCTTTCTATTTTGGGCGTGAAAAAGCAGTCACGCCCATTTTCCTTTTCCAAATTTTGAATTCTTTGCACTAAGACTCGAGCGCGAAATAAAAGTTTCTGTGCCGCCTCGAAAGCTCCACACTCACAACTGTCACCAGATATTTTTAACTGTTGTAATGTCATACCTTTCCCTTATCGTATATAAATCCCTTTCATTATAAAAGTTTTCCGGCAAATTCTGTCCATAGACAATTCTTTCATTGACATAATAATTTCCACATGCTATAATTAATTATAACTCAAATAGCAATTCATTTCTATTTCGAGACACACAAAGGGATTTACATAAAATAAAAAAGGAAGGAGGAATAAAGTACATGGCAAGAAAATACGACAGCGAAGAAACGAACGAAAATTCTGTCATCCAGTGTCCCTTGTTTATAGAAAAGGGATATCACGAGACAACGATGACGGAAATTCTTCATAATCACCGGCGTATCCGGCGGCAGTTTTCACTCCATTTTTCACACAAAAGATGGCGTTCTTGCAAGAGAACTTACAGAATTCATGTTTGAAAATCAGTTTGGTGTAGGAGAAAAAAATCATCGGAACCGGGAAAAATCCGGTGCTTCTCTACGCCGTTGAAACCTGTATTCAGTTAACGCTTACCGAGATGAATGAACATCTCCGCGACATTTACATGGAAGCTACGCGACCGGCATTGATGGATTATATTCAAGCACACAGCAAAAAAATTGCGATGATTTTCAGGCAGTATAATAAAGACTTTCAGGAAAGCGATTTTTACGAAATGGAAATTGGGACACCGGATGTATGCGTGCCTATATTGCAAAAAATGTGATATGTATTTTTACTTTGGAAAAAAACTTGAGCGGTTTCTAAGAGTAACTTGGCGCATATCATGTACCGGATGACATACAGCGTGAAACCATCGCTTATATTGGAAAATTAAAATCCGGGGAAATCACCGGTCAGGTCATGAATAAATTGTTTATGGCTCTGGCAATGAAATATGATTTTACATTTCATGAGGCAAACACAAAAAAAATGAGGGATATTATGACAAGGAAAAAATTTCACAAGAGACTTTTGATTACGTCTCTCTTCTTCTGGGGCTGGTACTCCCCTTGGCAAATGTACCGGTAACATCATCATTAAACCAGACAAAAAGCGGCGGCAGCAGAGCCGGCCATGTGACTTTGCCGAGGGCGAGGGTACCGGGTCCCAAGGAAGAATCCTGGGTGATGGACTCTAATGCAATTTGGAGAGCCACACAAAGGTTCACTAACAATGGCTTCTGCTTGACTCAGACACTTATGGTAAAATCCATATTCAAAGAGCCCCGGAAAAGTAATCCAGCTGTTTGACGTGGCAAAACCGTATTCTGCACCCAGATCCGCCGCCGAGGAAGATCAAGGAATAAAGTACATGATTGCCATTCCCAATAATCACACTTCAATCCCAACTGGTTCCGCTAAATAGGATCACGGTTTCCACAAAATTACCTTTTGCTCCAGGACACTTTGCATCCAGCACAAACAAGCGAGGAGGGAAAGAATTCGCCAGAGAAGTCAGCGGCGACAGCCTTACCTTTTTCATGGAATTTACATATCGATCAGTTGGCGTATACGTATTCCGGTGGCCTACATTCGGCATGCAGTATGACGAAAAGACTCATAAATCAGAATGGTTCCCAATATAATGGTGCCTATTGTAACATGAATAAAACTGGGCACGACGTATATCCATATGATGAAAATCGCCCTCAGCTTCCTATGAAAATTTGGAATTATGATAACCAATTGCTACTTTCCCAAAGACCAAAACCTATACAGGAAAATGACTACGAAAAACTTTAATCCCTTATGAGGGGCACGGACGGCAGAGTACATGGCTTCCGCAATTTCATTATGCCGAACGCTGGCTTCCATATCAGGCGCCTCACGCTAAAACAACGGCCATGCCCGTCACGATGCCATTTATTACCTAAAAACGGTCTTGACCCAGCAAAACAGGTTGAAAAAACAAAGATGGAAAAAACTATACGGCGTACGAAAATCTTGCTTATTTTGATGCACCTGTGCAGGTGGCGTTCTGGATGACACAGATAGAGACAGAAATTTCTATCAGGATACTTCAAAAGAGTATCAGAGTCAGCGATTCTTCCACCTGTGTGCCACGCGTTTGCAGACGCGAGGGGGTAAATGACTTTTACCGTATGGATTATTTCTGATGGTGAAAAAATGTATATCCGCTATACCAATGCTTGATTTTGCCAATGCGAAAAGACCAGCCAAACCGCAGATTGAAAAAGAAATTGACCTTCACTCCCGTTTTGACAACAAAAAGGCTTTGATTGGTTTCTTCATCAATCAATGCCTCAAGGCGAATACAACTGCACGCCTTCCAGTTTACCAATGATTATAAACCAATTGACGAAGAGGCATCTTATCGAATCAATTACTGGAAGTTTAATCCGGACACAGAAAATTATGAAAAGGCAGAATCTTCCGAGGTTATGACAGGTGCCGTTGGCGACACTGTCACTGTGGCTGAAGCAGATCCCGGCTATGCGACAAAATATAGTAATGATTACTATCACATAGCACAATCACACCGCAGGATTCCTCTGTCACACTCAAAAACGGATTTTGTACCAAATGAATTTGTATTATGAACCGGAAAACAACCACCATAAGGTACTCTACTATCAGGAAACAGAAAGATGGTAACTATAAACTTTGCTGAACGAATACGTAAGCCCCCAACCTACATTGGGAAGACCGTTTATGCAGAAATTAAAGACTCAAATGGATATATAGGGTGGTGATTATACTGCTACATTTTGGAATTGTTAAACCAAACAATGCCACGATACTTAAAAGTTTATTACGATAAATACATACTGACCGGAACCAACCGAGGTGGGACCGGACACCATCACCATCGCAGAAGCCCGACTCCAACTGCTGCACCGACTGCTGCACCAACGCTGCTACACCGACTGCCACGCAACCACTACGCCGACTGCTGTCGCTCAACCGCGGCGGGCAGCGGCGACTCCGACGATTGTGGCGCAACCACAAGCACCAACGACTGTTTCCAGCTCGGGTTCCAACCGGCGCGCCAACAACGCACCTGCCCGACCGGTCAAAGCTTCCGTAAGCAAAAAGCTGATTCAACCGGTGAAAGCAAGCGAGAAATGCTGACCAACTTTCTGGATCCGGTAAAAATGCGGACGGACGTATGTCCATTTACGCCTGCCGCACCGCAGCGGAAAAGAGCGTAAAGTAAAGATGCCGACATTAAAAACCGAACAACCGCTTCTTACAGCTGAAACTGTGAGATGCGTGGTATAAATACCGTATTACGGCTTACCGCATTATCGGGAAGAAAAAACTGCAATCAGTAAATCACTGGAATTACATTCGCTGACGAAAGGAAGTAAAACTTATGAAAATCCTTCGCGCGTAAAAATCCGCTACCTTGTGAGCGATTCCTCTGTACTGACCGTATCAAAGAAGGGTAAAATCAGAGCAAAAAAAGCGGCATGCGACAATTTACGCTGTTGCCCAAAATGGTGCTAACCCACTTCAAAATTAAAGTCAGCGTAATAGGCGCAAAATAATAAAAAGAAAAAGTGCAGAAATTGCATTTTTTATGGTTTAAAATATTCACATAATAAAACACAATTTTGATTTCCTGCGATGTCCGGCACTTTTTTCTTTGATAAGCCGGCCTGTGTCCAGAAAAATTACCTTTGCTTCCCGGATTTTTCCATTCCAGCACAGTTGTCGTGTGCTCTCCATAATATGTCGTACTATTAAAACACATACGGCGGTACATATTCTCTCCAAAATCTCCGGGTGGTGTGGTTATTATTTTCGTAAGTTCATCAAATCAAATATTCAAAGAACAGTACGCTCAAAATCCAACTCAAAGAGATGCTACTTGCTGTCAACATATCACTCTTTCCATTTCTCCATGTTGATTTTTCCGGTTAAAGCGTTTCGTACCAAATAGCCGCTGCATTTACCTGACGGAAACAAATTATTCACTCATCGTAAATTCCTCAAGCAAATCATCCATTCCTCCCCGTCAATCTGCGTGAGGATTTTCGGCCGCGCGCCGCCGCTGGTGCCGCCGAGACGGTAAAGTGTATCCAGCTCCTCCGTGTATTCCGTATTTAATATTTTCTCACACTGCTGCGCAAGATGGTCCAGATCCAGCACGTTCAGCTCCGACGGCAGAACGATATCCGGACGGTAGACGAGCGCACCCATCCCGGAATTTCCCACAATTGCCAGATGATCCAGCACGTTCAGCGTATCCTCTCCGATATTCTGCGCCCGCAGCATACGGTTCAGCAGAATATTTCCCCAGGCATCCGGCAGGCTGTCCGCAAACACGCCGTACAGTCCGTGAAAATAATGCTTCGCAGTGATAAAACCTGCTTTTTAAAGGCAGCGAAAATGGGCTGATGGAAAAGCCGTCCTAAGCCATGCATCGTCATAAGCAAATGCAATCTTCCGGTCCGACGTCTGCGCAAGCATGCCCACCTTCCGTTCCTTATAAAACACGAATAACTGCTTATCTCGTTTCATTCAGCACCTCCTGTATATCCCGATAGGGAACCTCTGCAAACATCCCGCGGATTTCTTCCGCGCAGTCGAGCGCGACCGCTATTTTTCGTAAGTGATAACAGCGAAATCTGCCCTGTCGTCTCAATTCTAAATCAAGATACCGCCTAGAACATAATTCATACAATGAAATGGTATGAACCATGTTAAACCGATGCAGATTTTCCGTTAGGTTCGTGGAAAGTCTCTGAATCGTTAGATTTCTGGCGTATTAAATTCTGGTGAACCATCAGGCAATAAGATAGTATTTTCCGCGAAATTTATCTAAAGGAAATTTAAGGTTGAATTCCTTCAAAAAGATGGCGGAACGCAGAAATAGAAAGTTTGGAACGTTGTTGATAAAAAAGCGGAGCCAGTAGGGAACTGAAGAATCATAGTCAAAAAAATTGAGAAGTTCATGATTTTAACTGCCACTTTTCCATGGAAAATGATGAGTTGCATCATTTTCTGAAAATCAAGTTTGCGTTTTAATAAAACCATGTTTGATTTTTTACAAAAGAAGAAAGTAAGCGGCCGCACATTTTGATTGATATGTCAACTACAATTTTAATTTTTTTGTTAGAGTTCACAATGAGGTGAGCTACAAGCTTAAACTAAGTGACATTGATAAAGAACTGGATTAATCAATAGCAAGAGCCTTCTTTTTTTAAAACCAAAGTTAATCAGATGGTCGGCGATACGTGAGGATTCCAGGAAAAGGGACGAAAAGTCCGGGAACCAGAATACGATGAGGCAAATGGCCATTGTAAATAATAAGATGAAAGCTTGATGTGACCTCCGGCCATCAGGCGCACGGAGCAGCAGAAGAACTGCCGGAAAATGAAGCGCGCAGTGTGAGATCACGGCAAAGATATAATTGGCGAGAACCAGAGGTGAGGCAGATTACCATCCATAAAAATGGCGGTAAAGATTGCCGTTTTTTCCGGTAAAGACTTGGAAAAGATCTACAGTCATCGTGGCACCGTAGCAGAAACAGGATTGTTGGTGCAAGAGACTGGAAAAAATTGGATTTGAATGCCGAAAACACTCCTGGCAAGGGAAGCCAGTGTGACCGCGCGAGATACACGATGCCGTCAAAGAAGCCCCTGAAGTGATAAGAGGGATACTCGTAAATAAAAATAAAAAATAAAGCACGATTAGCTGACATGCAGTAGTCAGCCAGTCTGTACAATTTCTTTCCAAGCAATGATTTCATAGAAACCTCCCAAATAAAATGATAAATTAATTGATTTCCGGTTAGGTGGACAATGCAGTTGAGCAGTTTTAAATACGAACTTCCGGTATATTTTTTAAAACATTTTCCAAAATAATTTGGATCGGAATATAAACTTCTTTTGCCGTCATATACATATCCGCGATTCAGACATTTTTTTGCCTTTTCATGCGGGTCGTGATGTAATCTGAGATATTCTGGCCGCAGTCAGCTTTAAAACGGCGGCTCAGGTAACTCCGGATTGTAAACCGAATTTCTGCGCGATCGCGTGTGAGATTTAAAGCGGAACTTTGATTAGCGTTATCAATATACCGTTTGACGTGTTCCATATCCGTTATAATATTCTGCAGGACGGGTCAGTTCCAAAAGGCAAAGTATCCAGTTCACGGATCGCTTTTTGCAGTCGGATGTCTGTGCGAACGATCGGTTTTAGAAGATAATCCGTGATCCCAAGTCCGATGCACTGCTTTTTGCATATTCAAATTCGTCAAAGGTGTCAGATAATGATTTTCATCTGCCGATACCGTTTTAACGCAATTTTGGAAAATTCGATGCCATCCATAAAGCGGGCAGTGAATGTTCATGCACAATGTCCGGACGAAGTTTATCGATACTATTGACGCTTCAATCCCACTTTTGTCGCTTCGCCAACAACTTCCAGCCCCATTTCCCGCCAGTCGACCGATGTTTTAAAGATTGCGAAGCGCCTTTTCATCGTCAATGATCATAACACGACATAAAAACTACACTCTCCTTTTTAATGTTATAACAAAAATATCTAATAACAGCCATTTGAAAGTGGCAGTTTCAAAATAATCTCACAATATTCCTTCGTACTGTGTGTGTATCTCAAAGATATCTTCCGTTTTATAATAATAACGGATTCTTTCAATGGTTCCCTGAAATCCAAAACTTCGGTCATGTTTGCCGGAAAATAGAAGTCCCCGCTGGTGTGCGGACATACCGATTCCATTGTCGTAAATGCTAAGAAAAAGAAAATCTTCCTGACGTTTTACCGTGACACGATAACCCCAACGTCTTTTGGGCGAATCCCATGATAAATGGAATTTTCACGAGCGGCTGCAGAGAATCAGGCGCGGAACACGGATGGAAGACAGGCCTCTCTTCAATTTCATATTCATCCGTAAAAATATCCTCAAAACGTGTTCTCTGCAGTGTAAGATAGCTTTTTACAATTTCTTTATTTCTCCCAGAGACAAGTCCGTGCTTCCTTTACTTAGCAAACGACGGTAAAAATTTCCAAGAGTTTTAAACATATTATATACTTCATCGGTTCGGTTTTCCAAAGCCATATAGCCCCGATCATATCCAGAGTGTTATACAAAAAGTGGGCTTCATTTGCCCGAAGTTATCTTAATTCAGCCATCCGCAGTGTTTTTTTCTTTTGAAGAAAGTTCTTCGATCAATTGATTGATCTCAATCAGCATAGCGTTGTAGTTGCTTTTTAAAAGACCGATCTCGTCATTGCTTACATTCATATTACATCGCGGTGCAAATTTTGTTTTTGCACTTTCGGGCTATGCTGACCAAACGTCGATCAAATGGGTAGATGATACTTTTGGCAATACATGATCAGCCACATAAATGAGAAGTATAAAAGTGCCGATGATCAAAAGCGACCACTCTATAGGAGCTCTGTCTAAATCCGTATTTCCAGATTTTGGGAAGCAAGGATGAAATGAGAGTCTCCCAATGTGTCGCAGGTAAATATACTTTTTGTAAAATAGTTTGTCCGTTTCTTCGCGCGTGTTTTGAAGTAAATTTTCCGGCTTTAAGGAGGAAAATGTGCTTTCATTATCCTTGCAGATTAATCTGCCGGCTGTGTCATAAAGAGCAAAATGGCTGGTTTCGCCGGAAAGCCCTTCATATGCCTGTTCAAAGAAGCGGTTTGGGTGTTTATGTCATTGATGACACGGACAAAAGACACCATTTCGCCAATGTTTGAGCGAAAGGCATCGCGAGTGCCTGCTTTAATAACGTAATTTCCTTTTTGAGCCATGACTTCGTCCAGCCATTCTGTTTCAAAAATCTTGCCGGTATTGACATAGGTGATTCCCGGACCGGTGTTAAGGTATTGGCCGTCCATGCGGAGAATCACGACATTGCAGGAAAGATTAAATGTATTTAGAATGTCGTGGATCTCCTGGATAGCATTTCGTGTGCGGGGAGTAGAATTACTCTCTGCAAGCAAAAAAGTGCGTACAGTGCTGCGAAGCATGGTAAGGCGGCTGATGCTGTTAATGGACTTCATGGTGCTGTCCAAGTTATTGGAAATAGCAGTTCGATTACGGATTTCTTTGTCGGCGATCGATTGCTGCATTTGATTTTCCAAAATCAGATAGAAGATACCTGAGCAGAATAAAATGCACACAATCATTGTACAAAGAAACAAAAGCTGAATTTTTTTCCGAAGCCCCAATGACAAAAAAACATTTCTTCATAGTGCGTTATATCCCCCAAAATAACTATAATAAATTTATTATAGCACATTTATCCTTTAATTGCACCTGCCATTAAACTTTCTTGAATTTTTTACTCATAAAGCAGTAAATGATGAGGGTCGGGAACGTGGCAATGACAAGAGCGGCGCCAATCGGTCCCCATTTGGTTGTGTAAGCCCCGGAAAGTGCCTGGATACCTACCGACAATGTACGATATTTACTGTCACTGATGAAAATGACGGCAAACATAAGCTCATTCCACGCTTGTAGAAACGTAAAAATGCCAATGGTAGAAAGTGCCGGTTTCATGAGCGGAAGCACAATGCGGAAGAAAATACCATAGACACCACAGCCGTCGATACAGGCAGACTCTTCAAGTTCACGTGGAATATTTTCAATGAAACTTTGGCAGATCATAATCGCCATCGCCAATGCAAATGCGGTGTAAGGAATTATGAGCGCCTGATAGAGTTTGTCATCTTTAATTCGCGTAAGATGATAAAAATTGGAAGGATTGCTGCGTGAATCGGTACCGTTAAGCCGAGCATAAAAATGCTGTTGACAAGTTTGCGGCCGCGCCATTCCATGCGGGAAAGTGCATAAGTCGCCATCAGGGAAAAGATGACAGTCAATGCAATCGTAACAAAGGTGACAATGGCACTATTGGCAAAGTAAAGTGCCATATTTCCGGTATCGAGAGCCTCCGAATAGTTACTCCACAGCCATTCTTTTGGCAGGCCGATGATGTTGTCACCAAAGATTTCTTTATTTGTCTTTAGGGAGAAGGTAAACATCCAATACAGCGGAAATAGGTTTACCAATGCCCAAAGAGACAGTAAAATGTACATTACACTGGTTTTTACTTTTTTCATTTAGTCCACCTCCGTTCGAAAACAGCGTTTGATCAGTATTGCGAAAAAAGAAGCACAGGAAAATGATAAACATGGCAATCGAGCTTCCGAGTCCATAGCGGCTTCGGTCGAAGATCATGTTAATCATCAAGGTATCTTGGTACTTCACTTGCGTGAGCCGGACCGCCGCCGGTCAATACATAGATCAGGTCAAAGGCCTTCAAAGAACCGGTTACCGCAAAGATCACACACATACGCAAAACCGGCTTGATCATAGGAATTGTAATATAACGTGATAATTGGTGGTCATTGGCACCGTCAATCTTAGCTGCTTCACGGATATCCGGTGACAGACTTTTAATGCCTGCGTACATGAGGAGCATGTGGTAGCCGACGTATTGCCAAAGCATCGGGATGAAAGCAGGCGGCAAGAGCATATTTTGGTCGCCGAGCCAGGTCTTGCACCATGTGTCAAGACCGACGGCATGCAAAAAGGAATTGACAATACCGTATTGTGGATTGTATATTTTCATCCACAATTGTCCGATGACGGTTGTGGATAACAAAACCGGAATGAAGAACACCGCCACAAAAAAATCGTTCACCCTTGATGCCTTTTGCCAAGAGTTAAAGCCAAGAAGCAGAGCGAGGGGAAGCTGTATAAAAACCGAAAGTCCGGCAAAAATGAATGCATTTCGCACCGTAGGGCCGAAGCCAAGACTTTTTTCTGTAAATAATTCAATGTAATTTTGTATACCAACAAATGTGCCGGAAGTGATGCCGTCCCAGTCTAAAAGACTATAATATCCTGACATAAAGATTGGTAAGATAATAATGGCTAAAACAGCAATGCAGAAGGAAAGAAAAAACGAAGATTGCTGTTTTGTTTTTTTTCTTACTTTATCCATGAAATCCTCCTTTAAACGAATCGTTATAATGACGAGCGGCTCCCGGACTGCAGCAATGCTGCTGTCTGGGAGCCGCCCGGATCAAACCCCATTCACAAAACTAACGTGTGATTATTTTTTACTTAACTGCTTATCCATGCCGGCAGCAAATTCTTCCGGTTTCAGATCGCCTGCGAAGAGGGACTGAAGGAGTGTCAGATATTCTCCAGCATCATCGGAAGACATCAACGTATCAAACCACAACGTATAGGAAGTTGCTTTTCCGGCAATATCTGCTACCTGCTGTGTTAAGGCAGGGACGGAAGAAGCATCATAATCTACGGTCCAAGCCGGAATTCCGGCACCGCTTAAGTAAGCATATTTGGAAACTCCTCTTGTAATCTCAAAAGCAGCGGCAGCGGCAAGATCTTTGTTCTTCGTGCCGGCGGATACCATCAAAGTATCGGAACCTCCGCCCATGAAGTCGGTTACATCTTGCGTTTTCGCTGTTGACAACAGGAATTGGTGCAACAGCGAAGTTATCCGGTTTCTCGGCATCGGTAACGATGGAACCACCCATCCAGCTTCCGGTGAAGGACATTGGAACCTGTTCTGCATAGAAAGAAGCACTTGCTTCATCATTGGAAAGACCGGTTGAACCGTCGAGGAAAGCGCCCATATCAACCAATTCTTTGATGCAGTTAGCAGCTTTTACAAAGTCCGGATCGTTGTAGGACTGACCCTGTTTTGTCAAAGCCTTGGTGACTTTGTCTGCTCCGGCAGATTTAAGTGCTAATCCGTCATGAAGCATAGCAAGTACCCAAGTGTCTTTTACACTGGTTCCAATCGGTTTAATGCCTGCATCAATGAATTTCTTGCAGACAGCTTTGAAATCATCCCATGTGGCTGGTACTTCGACACCTTGTTTTTTGAACATTTCTTTGTTGTACCACATTACGGATACCGGTGTACAAGTTACGGAACCATACAATTTGCCATCGTAGATATCGTTGGCAAGAGCAGTTTTGCTGATTTCTTTTTCGTAATTTTTGTAATAATCATCCAGACACATTACTTTTCCGGAAGATACGAATGATTCGGAAAATCCACCCGCCCAGGTAAAGAAAATGTCAGGAAGTTCATTGGCAGCGACAGCCGCTTTGATCTTCGTTTTATAGGATTCATTTTCAAATGTTTCCATATTAATCTTTACACCGGGATGATTTTTCTCAAACTCCTCGATTGCCTGAAGATACGGTTTGTGGAAAGAGTCGCTTTCTGTGGCGATCGTCCACATGGTCAGGGTTGTCTCAGCCCCTGATGAGCTGTCTTTCTCTGAACTGCTGCCACAGCCGGTCAACGCGGACACAGCCATAATGACAGATAAAGCCAGAGGAAGAATTCGTTTTTTAAGTAACATAAAAAACCCTCCTTGTTCAAATAATGATATAGCCATTCATCTCTTCTAACGGCATCCACTTTACTTCCCCTTCATGCGAGGATTTGAGTTCACCGCTGAATTGATTCGTTTTATAAAAAACAACAAGATACCTTGAGCCGTCATCCCATGACCAGTCTTTTGTGCCGCAGATTCTCGGCTTTTCTATCGTGAGCCCGGTCTCCTCATAAACTTCACGAATAACTGAATCCACAAACGATTCGCCCTTCTCAATATGTCCGCCCGGAAATGTAAGTCCTGACCACTTTTTATCCACTTTGTCCTGAACCAAAACATTTCCCGCATCATCGTAAACCATACACATATTCGTTAATATTACTGTCTCCGTCCTCATCACTTTCTCCTCTCGCGATTTGTGTCTCAACATTATGATGAGTTTATTATAACATAAAATCGGGGAATTGAGAAGACTGACAGCGAACATTTGTCACAAATCCATCATTCCAAAGTTTCATATTCGCTTAATTCTTCAAAATCCTCTTCCGGTGATGATACGAATAATCTCCGTGTATAATCCAAACCACCATCCACTCCACAACAACCGCATTTGCACATCCTAAAATCATGTCTATTTGTAGATTCGATTACTTCACCACAATGTCTACATCTGATTGCATTTCGCTTTAATCTTTCCATTTTTCACTCCACTCATTTTCCTTAAAACCAACAATAATTGCTTCATCCCCAATAACCAGTGGACGTTTGACAAGCATTCCATTGGTTGCCAGCAATTGAAGCTGTTCGTCTTCGCTCATTGTCGGAAGCTTATCCTTCAACTTCATCTCCTTGTACAGCAATCCACTTGTGTTAAAGAATTTTTTTAGAGGAAGCCCACTTTTAGAAACCCATTCTTTTAGTTCATCATACGATGGATTTTCCTCTACAATATGACGCTCCGTGTAATTTAAATGATGCTCGTCCAACCACTTTTTTGCCTTTTGCAAGTTGAACATTTGGGATAACATATGAATAACATAGATTCACCTTCCTTTACCAATCATAATTTTATATTATTAAGTTCCACAAAAATACATCTCTACTATAACTATACTTTTTCTTTAATCTCTCCCACCAGTTCGTGCACCGTCGTACACGGGCACATCTCCGATGGTTTGATTTTACCTTCTCTAATACACTGCTCTAACTTCTGCTGTGCTATCTGAATTGCCTTTTCTCATCACCGGCTTTGCAGATTTTTTCCATACATCTGTTCATCAGCTTTAGAATATTTCTGCCCGGTCTTATTTTCGTACACTCGTCCAAAATCCGAACAACATATCCATGAATCTTGGATTGCCGGCATGGAACCAAAGTAAGCATACAACCATATTTCAAAACACGGATTAGACCAGCCTACTTGTATTCCTTTATCCTCTGCTTCTTTGATAATCTCATCAAATTCCTGCACCTGATCTCTATCAAAAACAATCCAAGGAATACGATATTGTGCATCATATACAGTAAGTTCCAGACATTTATCAATCATGGTACGAGTCTTTGTCTCTACCACCTTTATTACAAGTTTGTTTCTCACATCTTCCGGCAATGCCTGATGAAGACCGTTAAAGAAACAACGTTCCGTAGCTTCTGTATCCGTAACAATCAGATAGTAGCCCAATTCCGGCACTTTGAATCGTTTTCTCTGCTCTCTCGTTTTTCTATTACCTGTTCTGTCCTTTTTCGCCATACTCAATCTCTCCGTTCCACTCCGGTCGGTGCTAAACAGGTGTCCCCGGACACCCGGCACTCTTAAAAAAATCAATACTCTTTAAGGTAGGAATCGCGCCATACTTTCCAATCAAATAATTCTTCTCATAACTTTCATCCTTACGGATACGGGAACCATCCTCATCTACAAAAATCAGCCAATGAGTAAAGTGTAGATACACCTCTTTCATCCTTTTCTACAAACCAAATTTCGTCACGGCGTAGCAATTGGTTCGATAACTGCCATGTATCATGAGTTGTAAATACAAGCTGTGCATGGTTCGTATTAATTTCGGGATTTAAAAAGTAAGCAAAAAATTCCTTACAAGCAACGGATGCAGACGGGCATTTAATTCATCAATAACAAATACACTTCCCTTCTCCAACACACGTTGTAATTCCGGATATAACGCAAACATCTTCAGTGTTCCGGCAGATTCCAAGCCCAAAGGGATTTCTGCCATTTTATCAGAATCAATCATCTTGTGAAGTGCATTTATTTTGTATCTCTCCTCCTTTTGCTATCAGCCTCCTGAGGAACCTTTTCAATTCGGAAATCCTTGATATGCTCATCAAAAAAGATGCGAAATATTCTACAACTTTCTGCTGAACATTCTTATCTTCCACAAATCCTTTCGGCAATCTGCGTGACAAAAAGAAATTGGTAAAAAGGATCGCCAAAATCAGCAAATTCGTGTTTGCAAGGAACCAATCCCTGATTGCCTTACACTTAGCAATCTTCAGCTTTGCTCCCAGAGAAATAATAAGCACTCGCTTTTCCAGCGCCACCTGAATAGAAATCCTGATAAGTCAAGTTCCCCATCTGTGGTACCGCGATAAAATACAGTACTGTACTTTCTTGCAGTCTTTGCTTTTTGAATTAAGCCATTCTTCAGTCACACCTTCCTTACCAATACAAAAACCGTAGTTATAGCTTCTCTCTGATTTGTCACCGGGCAATGTAAAATATACCTCAAAACTGGATTCCGCATCGGCAGATATGGAATCAAATAAGAACGGAGTCGGTCTAAACTCCTCAAACTTTTCCTCTTCGCCTCCATACTTAAAAAGAATCCACAACATAATGAGTCATATATTCAAAAGCGTTATATATATTAGACTTTCCGCTTGCATTTGCGCCATAAACCGCAAGCAACCGGCAAAATTTTTTCACCACCAACAAGCACTACTCTATTTGAAAACTCGGTCATCTTCGCCGCAGACAAATCTAATGTAGCTTCTTCTCTGAACGATTTAAAATTTTTAAAATTAAATTGAATTAACATGATTGATTCCTCGCTTTCGTTTCTACTTTATATTATATACAATTTGCCAAAGAAATCAACATGTAAATGTGAATTATTCTCATTTTAGTGTGTATTTCGTGTTGGATGTGTGCTTTTAAACTATTTTACCAACATATTCCCGTTCCAATTCTTCCACCAAATACGCATCGCTCATACAGTGCATATCAGATACACCATCCCGGAGCAGAGGATATACTTCCGAATGATAAAAAAATTTCAATGCATCATCCAGTGAAATCCCCCGCTTTTTAGCAAATTGCTCAATGATGCGGCTATATTTTTTTTGAAGTAAAATCGGATTCGCAGTCATAATATCTCACTCCTTTTAAAATGCAATAATAACAATGCTTTCTCTGTATGAAAACACATTTGCAAAGTCCGGTTTCACAACCTCTAAAGAGGAACCATGATAGAGAATCATACTTCCACCCCCTTTCTTTCATCACCTCAAGAAGGTCGTCTACAATAATTCGCGGCTTTGAGTATGCAAAGCACCTCGTATTCCGGCACAATATAGCTATTGAGAATATCGCTTTTTTCAGTAAATGCCCGATAGATACGCTCTGCATTCACCCCCAGTTTTCCGCTACATTTTCTATGCAAAATACAGCAAACTCCAATTCACTGGCATTTTTTATTTCTTTACTCTGTACCACAAATCCAACCTCCTCTACATTCCAATCACAACACTGCAATAATCATATCACCAAAATATGGTTTCGCAATATCCCGCGTCGAGCTTCACGCCAAAACCATCTACCCATCTTTTCAATTTCAACATATAAAAATTTCCGGCACATATATTCATGTACCGGAAATCCTTTTCATCGTCTGTTTTAATTCTATTATTTACCTACATGAAATGCATCCATACCCGGGTACACTGCACTGGCACCTAACTCTTCTTCAATGCGGAGAAGCGGTTGTATTTTTTTGCTACACGCTCGGATCTCGAAGGAGCACCTGTCTTAATCTGGCATGTATTCAGTGCTACTGCAAGGTCTGCAATAGTTGTGTCCGCTGTCTCACCGGAGCGGTGGGAAGAAATAGCTGTATATCCTGCATTGTGCGCCATCTTAATAGCCTCCAATGTTTCTGACACCGAACCAATCTGGTTTAATTTGATCAAAATGGAGTTACCTGCGCCCATTTTGATACCTTTGGAAAGTCTCTCTGTATTCGTAACAAACAGATCATCTCCTACCAGCTGAACCTTGTGGCCGATCTTCTCAGTCATCTTCTTCTAGCCTTCCCAATCTTCCTCATCCAAACCATCTTCAATAGAAATAATCGGATACTTGTCAATGAGAGATTCCCAATGTGCAATCAGCTCATCCGAAGTAAATTCTTTTCCGGATTTTGGCTGCTTATAGTAGCCAACGCCTTTTTCGGATTTCCATTCAGAAGAAGTTCATCCATAGCGATCATAAAATCTTTGCCCGGTTCAAATCCGGCGACCTTAACAGCCTCCAGAATTTTCTCAATAGCTTCTTCATCGGAAGTAAGTTTGTTTGGTGCAAATCCACCTTCATCACCAACCGCTGTTACATCTCCCATATCTTTAATCAGAGATTTCAGCTTATGGAAAACCTCTGCACACCAACGAAGCGCTTCTTTAAACGATGGCGCGCCAACCGGCATAATCATAAATTCCTGCGTATCAACAGCTGAATCTGCGTGAGCACCACCATTTAAAATATTCATCATAGGTACCGGAAGACGGTTGCCTGAAATGCCACCCAAAAAGCGGTACAACGGAATATCTAGCGCAATCGATGCCGCTCTTGCTGTTGCAATTGACACAGCCAAAATCGCATTGGCACCAAGCTTTGATTTATCTTTCGTACCATCCGCATCAATCATTGCCTTATCAATAGCATAAATATCAGACGCATCTAAACCAGTAAGAACCTCATTAATCACAGTATTGATGTTGTTGACAGCTTTTTCAACACCCTTGCCAAGATAACGGTCCTTGTCACCGTCTCTCAGTTCCAATGCCTCAAACTCACCTGTAGACGCACCACTTGGAGCAGTACCTCTTCCCACGGTTCCATCTACCAAAGTTACCTCTGCTTCCACCGTCGGGTTGCCTCTCGAATCCAAAATCTCACGACCAACTACTTTTTTCAATTTCAAAAATTCATCGTAACACTATCTCCTTTTCCACAAAATAATAGCACTCCCCGCAAGAATTTCATTCAATTCTGCATAGGATGCGTTCAGGATTCACAACCTAATACGAGGAGTCCACATGATTTATTCATATTTTGGTTAGTCTTGTCTAACCTCTTTTATATTACTGAATTTTGAGGTAAAAAATCAATAGGTGAAGGTGAGAGTTTTTATCAAGTTTGTGGGAGTGGGGGGCTAGTTGGTGAATATTAAAAAATAATACCTTTGGAATATTGACTTATTTTTTCCATATGCTATACTATAAATAAGCTAACTCGTGATGGATCAGGCTGGGTTCCCTGAATGGGAGTAGGTGTAAACCAAAATTCCCTTTGCCCCTGGGGTCAGCTTATTTTTTGCCTTTTTTAAATTTTCCACTATATTTTTAGGGTCTTTCAAAACCTCCCCCACAATTAATTCAATAGCTTGCATTGAATATGTATATGATGGTTGTGCATATTGTTTGTGTACATAGCAATACCTCTCATTCTCTTTAATTCCATATACCTTTGTAAATAACCCGAAAATATATTGATTAATTTCAATATCAATACCTGCTGACTGCAATCTACGATTAATTTCTTTTTAGTGCTGTCTTCATTGTATATTTGTGGGTGTTGTTAGGATCTTTCAATTCTCTAATAATCTTAACTCCAGCTTCTGCGTCCTTATCAATATGTACAAACGAAGTGGCTTGATTTTTTATCTTTTGTAATAAAATGCAAATGCTCAATTTTAATAGCAAATCCCTGATTATTATCCTCAATCATTGGTCTTAATTGTTCATCTATTGTAAGCATCTTATTTGCAATTTCCTCTGGATATTTTGCTCTTATTACATTTTCATCAAGTGCTTTCATGCTCACAGCAAGTGTAAGGAAATTCTGTGGTATTACTTCCGTCATATCTATACTATGAAATTCCTGCATCTTTTTCAACAAAATTCAAGATACAAGCTTGAAACAACGGAATATAAATCATCTCATATTCTTCTGTGACAAAATGAGTACTTGTATTTCTCAATTCGATAATCTTTGCCAAATTTTTTCTGATTGGTGCCTTTTCATTCGTAATCACCTTTTGAAGACAATTTTCCAATGTGATAGTTCTATTTCTATTATCCTTATAATAAATACTATCCTTACCAAATTTATTAATCATATGAGCCTTTAGCATTAATTCCCATGCATTACAGATAAAAAAACTAAATCCTTCAACATATCCCTCCATATCTTTCTCTTTAATAGCTTCAAACCATTTCTTTGATGACTGCATCATAAGAATTCTGCAAATTAAGCCAACAATTTACGCTAGTAATAGCATTCTTGAAAGCTTCATTGCAATATCAATAGATAAGCTTTTGTTCCCCACGAATCAGCAAACTTAAATTCTTCGGCGTAGTACCTAATCTCTTTGCAAAATCTTTCTGTGTCAATCCACTTTCATCCATGATTTCTTTAATATAATATCCTGGGTGAAATGCAACTGTATCATTATACTCAATGTAATTACTCATAATGTGTCCTCCTTTTAAACCAGAAATAAAATTCCTAATAGCATCATAACAAATACCAGAGGTAACAATGTTCAATAATGTCATAATAAATGAGGAGATGTTTGAATCGAACCAGGACCTGCTGCAACCTTATTTGCATAAATATTGTAGCATATAATGTTTTTTCTTTTCTATTATTTTTTTTAGCTTACATTTTCAAACCTAAAATGAAATTTTAAATTCCACTGCCCCACGGGTCGGTGGAATTCAGTCCTGCACAGTAGATATTTACTCTTTCATACATGTTTCGCAGTATATTAGTGCGATTTATCGCATTAAAAAAAAAGAGCCACTTAGCGACATTAGTGACTCCTTTACAACGATGCCGTTGTATCAAATCTACTTATTCTTTTCCTGCAATTTCAGCAGATATTCTTCTTCTGCCTGTTCCAGGCGTTTCTGAATAGCTTCCTCCGATGGCGGCTGAGACTTAATCTCATTCATCCGAATGTTATCATAGGTTGCAACTCCCATAGGAGTTTCAATTCCCTGAAATGCCCACTGTACCTCCGTCTGATCCTTATCCTTGCATATAAGCAATCCTATTGTCGGATTGTCATCATCCGTTTTCATTAACTGATTTACTGCATTCACATAAAAATTCAGTTTTCCGGCAAATTCCGGTTCAAACGATACCGCTTTTTAACTCAACGACAACATAGCATCGAAGTTTTATATGATAAAAAAAGCATATCAATCTTTCTGGTTTTTCCTGCTACAATAATCTCTTTCTGACGTCCTATAAAAGCAAAACCAGATCCAAGTTCCAACAAAAATCTTGTTATGTTCTGTTCCAATGCATCTTCTAATTCTTTTTCATCATATCCTGCCGGTAATGAAACAAACCCAAAATCATAAGTATCCTTGACAATCTCCTGTGCCAGTTTTCCCTGT